>ERZ772819.3592-NODE-3592-length-10740-cov-3.912775_pt1 | contig 10740 bp, 13 predicted proteins | sample MGYA00580860_ERZ772819 | MGnify/ENA primary metagenome ERZ772819 (study PRJEB29015, sample SAMEA2737683) | human gut metagenome | biome: human gut; feature: human-associated habitat; material: faeces | place: China | collected 2012 ...
AAGGAAAAAATATTGCAATTGTTTCAGATGCTGGAACACCTGGTATATCAGATCCAGGAGAAGAGGTTGTTAAAGAAGCTATAAAAGAAAATATTCAAATAATTCCTGTACCTGGAGCATGTGCTGCAATAAATGCTTTAATTGCATCTGGAATTGATACAAAAGAATTTTATTTTTTAGGATTTTTACCACTAAATAAAAAATTAAGAAAAGAAAAATTAGATGAAATAAAAAATATTAATAAAACAATAATTTTGTATGAAGCTCCACATAAAATATTAAATACAATTAATGATTTAGAAAATATATTAGAAAATAGACAAATAGTTTTTGCAAGAGAAATAACAAAAATACATGAAGAATTCATAAGAGGAACAATAAAAGAATTAAAAGCAAAAGTTGAAAATCCAAAAGGTGAATTTGTAATAATAATTGAAGGTAATAAAAATGTGGAAAACTTTAAAAACAATTTAAAGTTATTAACAATTGATGAACATTATAATTATTATGAGAATAAAGGTTTTTCTAAAAAGGAAATAATTAAATTAATTGCAAAAGATAGAAATGTTAGTAAAAATGAAATATATCAAAAATTTATCAATAAATAAAAAAGAATTCTTGTATTTAAGAATTCTTTTTTATAGTTAAATTTCTAAATTTTTTATTTTTTCGTGGCATTTTGCACATATTAATTTATTGTTAAAAGGTACCAATTTTTTTGTATTTCCACAAAAAATACAATTTGGTTGAAATTTTCTTAGGATTATATCGTTTCCTTCTACATATATTTCTAAAGGATCTTTTTCGTGAATGTCTAGTTTATTTCTAAGTTCTATAGGAATAACAACTCTACCTAGTTCGTCCACTTTTCTTAAAATTCCTGTTGATTTCATATGTACCTCCTAATCTATAAGATAAAATACTGTTAATATTTTCCAGCTATATGATAACACAAATATTTAACATTGGTCAATATAAATTGGGTAGTTTTATAAAAAAAGCATTTTTTTGAGTTGTATAAAATATATTTTTAGAGGAGTGTGGTTTTATGCTAAATAAAATATGGCCAATATTTTTAATTGTATCTATAATATATGCAGTTTTTAGTGGAAATTTAGAAAATGTAAGCAATGGTATTTTTATTTATGCTGGAAAAGCTGTTGAATTATCAATAACATTTTTAGGAACCATGTGCTTATGGACAGGAATTATAGAAATAATAAAAAATACTTCTTTAATAAATAAGCTAAAAAAAGCTTTAAAACCATTAATGAAAATAATGTTTCCAAATATAAAAAAAGAAGATAAAGAATATGATGAGATATCTATGAATATTGTTGCAAATTTACTTGGAATAGGTAATGCAGCGACACCTTTAGGAATAAAAGCAATGCAAACAATGCAAGAAAAAAATAATGAAAAGGAAAAGTTAACAGATTCAATGGTATTATTTATTGTTTTAAATACTGCATCAATACAAATTATTCCAACCACAGTTATAGCAATAAGAAATTCTTTAGGATCACAAAATCCAACTAAAATTATAATTCCTGTATGGATAGCAACAGTTTGTGCAGCTATTTCTGGAATTACTCTTACAAAAGTATTATTAAAAATTAAAAGGAGATGATTTTTGTGGAATATATTTCTTCACTTAGTATACCATTAATAATTTTTATTGTTGTGTTATTCGCAATTAAAGAAAAGAAAAATAGTGTGGATATTTTTATAAATGGAGTAAAAAGTGGAGCAAAAACTGTTATAAATTTGTTTCCAACACTTTTATGTTTATTTGTTGCAATAGGAGCATTAAGAACATCAGGAGTAATAGATGGAATAATTAATTTAATAAAACCTATAGTTACTTTAATAAATTTTCCAATAGAAGTATTACCTCTTGCAATATTAAGGCCAATATCTGGGAGTGCTTCAATGGCTATAGCAACAGATATAATGTCGAATTTTGGAGTTGATACGAAAATAGGTTTAATTGCATCAACAATAATGGGGTCAACCGAAACTACATTATATACAATAGCCGTATATACAAGCTGTATAAAGGTAAAAAATACAAGGTTTGTACTTTGGGCAGCCTTGTTTGCAGACTTTGTTGGAATAGTAGTATCAAATTTTATAATTAATTGGATGTTTTAAAAAAAGAATATTTTGTCGAAAACTGTAAGACGATTGTTATTGACTTTTAGAAAAAAAGAGAGTATAAGTTTAATATATTTAATTCAAAACCTTTTTTTGAGGTGAATTCTTATGATTTTTAAATTCATAATATTTATTTCTTTATTTTTCTCAGTTAAAAATATAGTTATAAAAATTTATACAAAAATAATACTAAAAAAATTAAATAGTTTTTAATCTTACAGAAGGAAAATGTAAATATTTTAGTTAGCTCCCTATATTAACTATCAAATTTACTTAAAATTCAACCAAATTTGTATTAAGTCCCCCTTAAATAAAAAAGTAAGATTTTTAGGAAAGTTCCTTCTGTGAGCCCACATATATAATTACCAATGATAAGTTTCATTATTAGAAATTTTAAAAGCTCTAAATAATTGTTCAACTAAAAATACACGAATTAATTGGTGAGGAAAAGTCATTTTAGAAAAGCATAATTTATCATTAGAAAGCTTTAATAAATCATCAGTTAAACCTAAAGTTCCGCCAATTATAAAGGTTATTTGACTATTATAATTTAAAGCAATTTTTTCAATTTCTTTTGAAAAATCAATAGAAGAAAGCTCTTTTCCACTTAAATCTAATGCAATAATATAAGAATCCTTTTTTATTTTTTGAATAATTTTTTGAGATTCTTTATATTTTATTTCAGATATAATTGAATCATTTATTTTTGATGGTAATTTTTCATCTGCAACTTCAATTATTTCAAACTTGCAGTATTTAGAAAGTCTTTTGGAATATTCAGCAATAGCATCTGAAAAAAAATTTTCTTTAATTTTACCAACACAAATAATATTAATAGTTAGCATATAATTTTGCTCCTTTTATATTTCAAACAATTTACTTGGTTCAGTTCTGCTTGCAACAGTTAAGTTTAAAGAGTTTTCATCAAAATCTTTTTTTATTAATTCATCTACAACAGTTTTATAAGCAAGTTCTGGAAAGTTACTTTCTTTGCTTAAATGTCCTAAAACAACTTGAGATAGTCCTGTATTTAATAAATAAGCAACAGTTTTTCCTGCCATATAGTTAGGAAGATGCCCTTTATTACCAGAAATTCTTTGTTTTAAATGAAATGGATATGAACAGCATTTTAAAACTTCTGGATCATAATTAGATTCTAACATTAAAAAAGAGCTTCCTTCTATTGTATTTAAAATATCTAAACTCATATTTCCAATATCTGTTGCTACACTTAATTGTTTGTTATCGCCGAAAATTGTATATCCAACAGGATTTGCAGCATCATGTGGAATGGAAAAAGGCTTAAATATTAGGTCATTTATTTCAAATTTTTCATTTGTATTTATACAATTTATGTTATTACACATTATTTTTTCTGTTTGTTTAGGCATTGCATCAAAAGTTTCTTTTGTTGCATAAACGGGAATATTATATTTTTTAGAAAGTGTTCCTAAAGATTGAACATGGTCAGAATGTTCGTGTGTTATAACTATTGCATCTAAATCTTCAACATTAACATTAAAAGATGCAAGTGCTTCAGTTATTTTCTTAGCACTTACACCTGTATCTATTAATACTTTAGAATTATCGCTTTGTAAAAAAAGTGAATTTCCTGTACTACCACTATAAAGACTACTAAAGTTTAACATTTATTTTGTACCTCTATTCTTTAATTCTTTGTATATTTAATCCTAAATTTCTAAATTTCTCTTCTATATTTTCGTAACCTCTATCAATATATTGAAGATTGTATATTTCAGTTTGTCCTTCTGCACAAGCAGCAGCTATTATTAATGCCGCACCCGCACGTAAATCTGTTGAATAAACTGGAGCTCCATATAATTTTTCAACCCCTTCAAAAATAGCAGTTTTTCCTTGGGCTGTAATTTGTGCACCCATTTTATTTAGTTCTGCAGTGTATTGAAATCTAGATTCCCAAATACTTTCATTTATAATACTTGTTCCTTCGGCAGTACACAATGCTACACCCATTTGAGGTTGTAAATCCGTAGGGAAACCAGGATGAGGAAGTGTTTTTATATTTAATTTTGTAGGTCGTTTATCACACCATACTCTAATATTTTCTCCGTCTAAATCTTCAACATGTGCTCCCATTTCTATAATTTTTGCAGTTAAAGCCTCTAAATGTTTAGTTATACAATTCTTTATTAAAATATCTCCTCTTGTAGCAACAGCTGCTAACATAAAAGTTCCGGCTTCGATTTGATCTGGAACAATTGAATATGTACATGTGTTTTTTAATTCTTTAACACCATTTATTTTTATGCTATCTGTACCAGCACCTCTAATATCAGCACCACAGGAATTTAAAAAGTTTGCAACATCAACAATATGTGGTTCCTTTGCTGGGTTATCTATAATTGTTGTTCCTTCTGCAAGAACACTTGCAAGCATTAAATTAATTGTTGCACCAACAGAAACAACATCTAAATAAATTGCTGTACCTTTTAAACTATCTGTTTTAGCATGAATTTTACCTTGTTCAACTTCAACAGTTGCACCTAAAGCTTCAAATCCTTTTATATGTTGGTCTATAGGACGAGCACCTAAATTACATCCTCCAGGTAAACCAACTTCTGCAGAATGATATTTTCCAAGTAACGCACCTATTAAATAGTAAGAAGCTCTAAACTTACTTGTTTTATCTAAAGGTGCATTGGTTGAAGTTATATTACTTGTATCAATTTCTAAAGTATTTTTCTTTTTCCATGTTATTTGTGCACCTAAATTTTTTAATATATCACAAATTATATTTATATCACTAATATTTGGAACATTTTCTAAAGTGCAAATACCTTTTAATAAAAGTGTTGCAGGTAAAATAGCTACGGCCGAATTTTTTGCACCAACAATAGATACTTCACCTTTAAGAGGGGTTCCACCTGTTACAACTAATTTTTCCAAATTAATAACCTCCATTATTAGTATATTTAATTCAATAATCAAGATATAATATAACATAAACGTTTTTAATTTACAATAAAAAAATTAATTTTTTGAAGCTAGCATCATTTTTGTATTGTTTAATAATTCTACAATTTTAAATTTGAAAGTTATATCTGTATTATTTTGATTTTCAGAATTACCATTGCATATTAAATCATATTCTTCTTGACTTAAGTTTTCCTTTAATAAATCTTTAGAATCATCTGGAACAATACCAGAGGTAACATCTACAAAACATAAAGGTGGGAACATTACACACCACCAATTTTTTCCTTCGGCTTTACCTATTTTTATCCTTAATGCATCGTAATAACCTTCTGGTAGAGAAATATCACCATATGTTTTTGTAGGGAAAAACACATTGTCAATAGAAATATCAACATTATAATTATATCCATTTTCTTTTATAGTATTTAATGCAATTTCTTTAAATTCATTTAAATGTATAGTTGCAATTTCAATTGCTTCTTCTTTAGAAGTTGTTTTTGAACATAAAGTATTCATATATCTAAGAACATTATCTCGTACTTTAAGTTTTAAATTTTGGTCATCTTCAGAATCGCTGTTTGCAATTACATGTAATCTAAAAACGCTTTTCTGTAAATCTGTAGAAATAGCATTTACATAGCTAATAGAACATATTAATGTGTAAATAAAAAGTAATGGTAAAATAAATAAAAACAATTTAATTTTATATGGTAATTTTTTTAAATAATTCATAAAAACTCCTTTACTGTAAAAAATATTATTTAAAAAAAGTATTAACCAAAATTAAAAAAATATACAAATTCGTATTATATTTTTGTCGAATAAAATCTACGAAAACATACGGAAATACATTGACGAAGGAAAATATAAATGGTAAAATATGGAAATAGAAAGCGAGGTATTAAATATGTATGATGAAAAAATATGCAATTTTTATGCAAATGAAGTTCATCTTGGTGTAACAATAGTACCGTTTGTAGCAAATAAAATAAAAGAAGAAAATAAAATATGTACTTTATTAAATGTAGATATAAATAATGAAATAGAAAAAGTAATTTCAAAAATAAATATTGAAGAAAGTTTAAAAGATAAAATTTTAGAAATTAATTGGAACAAAACAAAACTAGAAGGTAATGAAATAAAACAGTATTTAGATAATGAACTAGAAAACAATAACAAGATATATGTAATAATAAATGGAAATAAAAATGAGGTAGAAGAAAAGAATAAATATATAGAAGAAATTAGAAAGGAAAATATGGACAAAACAATAAACGTAGTAAATTGCTTTGAAATAGAGCATACAGAAGTAAATAAGGCGTTATTGAGGAATTATCATAAAATATTAAATTCAGAAGGATGTAGATATATAAAAAATGTAAAATAAAATATTGACTAAAGTTCAAGATTATATTATTATAAAAAAACATAATAAGAAAAGAGGGTTTTATATGGAAGAAAAATATGAAGAAATAAAGAAAACATTAGTTAAATATAATCAAGAACAATTATTAGTTAATTATAAAAATATGAATCAAAAAGATAAAGAAAAACTTTTAAGTGAAATTGAAAATATAGATTTTGGTTTTATGAATAGTTTATATAAAGATGCTAAAAAAGAGCTAACTTTTAAAGATGAAAAAATAGAATCTATAGACTGTACAGAAAAAGATAGATTACCAAAAGAAGAAAAAGAAAAATACGATAAAATAGGAACTGAAAAAATAAAAGCAGGGAAGTTAGCTGTTGTAACAATGGCAGGAGGACAAGGTACAAGACTTGGACATTCAGGACCAAAAGGAACATTTAAATTAAATGTAGGAAAAGAAATGTCTTTATTTGAAATACTTTGTAAAACATTAAAAGAAGCAAAAGAAAAATATGGAGTATATGTACACTGGTATATAATGACAAGTAACCAAAATAATAAAGAAACTGTAGAATTCTTTGAAAAGAATAATTATTTTGATTATCCAAAAGAGAAAGTTACATTTTTTATCCAAGGTGAACTACCAATGGTAGGTTTAGATGGAAAAGTACTTGTAGATGAAAAAGGTTTTGTTAAACTAGCTTCGGATGGACATGGAGGAGTTTTTGAATCTATGGATAAATCTGGTGTGTTAGAACAAATGAAAAAAGAAGGAACAGAATGGGTATTTGTAGGTGGAGTTGATAATGTACTTGTAAAAATGGTAGACAATACTCTAATAGGACTTGCTGAAAGTAAAAATTGTTTAGCAGCTGGAAAATCTTTAATAAAAGCAAATGAAAAAGAAAAAGTAGGAGTATTTTGCATGAGAAATGGTAAACCAAGTGTTATAGAATATTCAGAAATTTCAGATGAATTAGCTGAATTAAAAGATGAAAATGGAGAACTTGTATATAGCGAATCACATATTTTATGTAATATGTTTAATATGAAAAGACTAGAGATGATTTCAAAAAACAAATTACCATATCATGTTGCTAAAAAGAAAGCTAATTATATGAATGAAAAAGGCGAAATTATAACAGCCAAAGAGCCAAATGCATATAAATTTGAAAGCTTTATATTTGATGCATTTACAAGTTTAGATAGTATGGTAATAATGAGAGTAAAAAGAGAAGAAGAATTTGCACCAGTAAAAAATGCAGAAGGAGTAGATTCGCCAGAAACAGCAACAAAACTATACAGAAAATTTTATAAAATATAATATTTTTAATAGCGGCTATGCACCGCTATTTTTATGTTATAGAAAATTTTTATTGTTTTTATTGATATAATTTTAATATATATATATAATTAGAAAAAAATTAGGATGTATTTTATGAAATATTTAGAGGAATATAAAAAATGGTGTAATGATAATATTTTTGATGAATCTACTAAAAAGGAATTAAAAGAAATTAGTAAAAGGAGAATGGAATGCAGCATTTTTTTGCGGATCGGTCCTGGGTTCAGGGAGATAAGATCCGGTTGGAAGGATCCGATGTCAATCATATGAAGAATGTCCTCCGTATGAAAGAAGGCGAAGAGGTACAGGTCAGTGACGGGACTGGAAATGCTTACCTGTGTCAGATAGAGGGGTATGAAGGTAATCAGGCTGTGCTGAAGATCCGGGAGAAGACGGAGAAAGATACAGAACTTCCGTCAAAGATCTGGCTGTTCCAGGGACTTCCCAAAGGGGATAAGATGGAACTGATCGTTCAAAAGGCGGTAGAACTGGGAGTGTACGGCATTGTTCCATTTGCGGCAAAGCGTTCAGTTGTCCGGCTGGATGAGAAAAAGGCCGGGAAAAAGCAGATTCGCTGGCAGGCGATCGCAAAGGGAGCTGCGGAGCAGTCAGGCAGAGGTCTGATTCCTGAAGTGGAGATCGTGAAGACCTATGCCGAGGCACTGGAGTTCGCAAAAGAGCTGGATGTGATCCTTGTTCCATATGAACTGGAAGAAGGCATGAAGGCAACGATGAGCATAATCGAAGCGATCAGACCGGGACAGTCTGTCGGAATCTTCATTGGCCCGGAGGGCGGCTTTGAAGAGCAGGAGATCGGGCAGGCACGAAATGCAGGAGCCGTTCCGGTCACACTTGGAAGAAGGATACTGAGAACAGAAACTGCAGGAATTACGACACTTTCAATTTTGATGTATCATCTGGAGTGTGCAGAGGTTCAGTAGCATTCTCAGAGAAAAGAATATTGATGAAGTGACAGAAAAGATGGCAGAAGCTTTTGCTGATAATGAAGAATGGCTTGCAGTTCTCGGCGAAGCCGTTTATCAGTATCAGAAGAAGACTGTACGTAAGATGATTCTCAAAGACCATAAGAGACCAGATGGACGTGCTATCAACCAGATTCGTCCATTGTCAGCAGAGGTTGACCTTATTCCTAGAGTTCATGGTTCTGCTATGTTTACGAGAGGACAGACACAGATTTGTGATGTGGTAACACTTGCACCATTATCAGAAGCACAGAAGGTGGATGGACTTGATGATAATGTTACAACAAAGAGATATATTCACCAGTACAACTTCCCATCATACTCAGTTGGTGAGACAAAGCCATCAAGAGGTCCGGGACGTCGTGAAATCGGACATGGTGCATTGGCAGAAAAGGCACTTGTACCTGTTCTTCCATCAGAAGAAGAATTCCCATATGCAATCCGTGCTGTATCCGAGACATTTGAATCAAATGGTTCTACATCAATGGCTTCAACTTGTGCGTCATGCATGTCACTTATGGCAGCTGGTGTTCCTATTAAGAGAATGGTTGCTGGTATTTCATGCGGACTTGTTACAGGTGATACAGATGATGATTATATCGTTCTTACAGATATTCAGGGACTTGAAGATTTCTTTGGTGATATGGACTTTAAGGTAACAGGTACTACAGAGGGTATTACAGCAATCCAGATGGATATTAAGATTCACGGTCTTACAAGACCTATTGTTGAAGAGGCTATTGCAAGAACAAGAGAAGCCAGACTTTTCATTATGGATACATGTATGAAGCCTGCAATTGCTGAACCTAGAAAGACAGTTGGTGAATATGCACCTAAGATTATCCAGACAACTATTGATCCTGCAAAGATTGGTGAAGTAGTTGGACAGCGTGGTAAGACAATCAATGCAATTATTGATGAGTGCGGTGTTAAGATTGATATCACAGATGATGGTTTCGTATCTGTATGTGGACTTGACCAGGCTGGCATGGATCAGGCTATGAAGTATATCAAGACAATCGTAAACGACTTCGTCGAAGGTGAAATTTACGAAGGTAAAGTAGTAAGTATTAAAGAATTCGGTGCATTTATCGAATTCGCACCTGGCAAGGAAGGAATGGTTCACATTTCTAAGGTGGCAAATGAAAGAATTGAACATGTTGAAGATGTTCTTACACTAGGTGATCATGTTAAATGTAAATGTATGGGCAAGGATAAGATGGGAAGAATCAGCTTCTCAATCAAGGATGCCCAGTAAGGAGGATTGAAATGATAGATAATAATTGTGTAGAAGGCGATTTGGTCGCTAAGTTCGGTATTAAGATTTGCGAGCTTGAAACTTCAAAGGTATATCTTTTCAAGGAGCAGAGCCATCCTGGAAGATGTATTGTTGCCCATAAGAAGCATGTAGGTGATATGAATGAGCTCACAGCAGAAGAAAGAGCTGCATATTTTGAGGATGTTGCAAGAGTTGCAAGAGCAATTATGGCTGCATTCCATCCTGATAAAGTAAATTATGGTGCATATGGTGATACAGGTCATCATCTTCATTTCCATCTTTGCCCTAAGTACAAAGATGAATTTGAATGGGGTGGCGTATTCCTTATGAATCCTGATAAGAAGTATCTTTCAGACGAAGAATATGCTGATATGATTGCAAAGATTAAGGCTAATCTTTAATTAAAAATATTTTTATAATAATGCTTGCATACCTGTGATATATTTGATGTAAATATATTACAGGTATGTTTTTTATATAGAGAGATTTGGAGAATAAAAGTATGTATGAAGAGACAAAATGCAGCAGACTACGGTTGCAGCCACGGCGGGACTTGGAGGCATGTTTGTAGGGGCAGAAAAAGGTGCGATGTTAGGTGTTGTATTAGGTCCTGTGGGGGCAGTCATCAGCGCTTTTGCCGGAAGCCAGATAG
>ERZ772819.3596-NODE-3596-length-10732-cov-10.203241_pt1 | contig 10732 bp, 7 predicted proteins | sample MGYA00580860_ERZ772819 | MGnify/ENA primary metagenome ERZ772819 (study PRJEB29015, sample SAMEA2737683) | human gut metagenome | biome: human gut; feature: human-associated habitat; material: faeces | place: China | collected 2012 ...
ATATTCAATTCTTGTTTCCATAATGTTTACAACCTCCTTAAAAGACATGCCGACCATATTGTCGGTTCTTTTTTATTATATGCTAAAAAAAGAAAAAATATAATAGAAAATGATAATAAATACCAATTAGATATAGTTAAGAGGGTATAATTACCTTTATACATAGTATTCTTATACAGGTAAAAGGTTAAAGGTTCTCAAAATTTTATGATGACAGGACGATGGGTGGGGGCGGCGTAGTGGGAGTTTTTTGGTACATATTATTTTCTACCGTGTATACATAATCAGAATATAGGGATTTTTATTGTCAACATCGCTTTAACACGTTAAAATGGAGATAGCTTATAGTTAGTTTTTTAGAGGAGGTAAGTACTTATGAAACACGATTTTATGAGCAATGACCTTCATTTGCCGGAACTTACGTTTCGTGGGATGTTACTAGGGGCACTGATTACCCTAATTTTTACAGCATCTAACGTATACTTAGGTTTGAAGGTCGGGTTGACATTCTCGTCATCCATCCCGGCAGCCATTATTTCAATGGCAATTTTACGTTTTTTCAAGGATTCTAACGTTCTTGAAAATAACATGGTACAAACGCAAGCATCTGCGGCTGGTACCTTATCTGCAATTATTTTTATTTTGCCAGGTTTATTAATGCTTGGCTATTGGCAAGGTTTCCCATTCTGGCAAACATTCTTGATCTGCGCATGCGGTGGTTCTCTCGGTGTGTTATTCACCATTCCATTGCGTCGTGCTATGGTAGTGAACAGTGACCTACCATATCCAGAAGGCCGTGCAGCAGCTGAAATTTTGAAAGTAGGCTCTCACAGTGGTGAAACTAGCAAATCTGGTTCCGGTATGACCGACATCGTATCTGGTGGTGCTGTAGCTGGTATTATCAGTCTTTGTGCAAATGGTTTTAAAGTACTTGGCGACAGCATGAGCTTCTGGCTCCCTGTTGGTAAAGGTATTACTCAAATTCCATTGGGCTTCTCCACCGCATTGTTAGGTGCTGGTTACCTTATCGGTATCGCATCTGGTATCGCTATCCTAGTTGGTGTTCTCATCGCTTGGGCTGGCTTTGTACCTTATTTGACAAATGCACTTGCTCCAGATGGTGGCGTAACTGCTAAATTCGCTATGGGCGTTTGGAAAGAAAAAGTTCGTTTCATCGGTGCTGGTGCTATCGGTATCGCAGCGATTTGGACTTTGATTACTTTGATTAAACCTATCATCGAAGGTATGAAAATCTCCTTACAATCCATGAGTGGTAGCGCTGCAGAACGTGAATTGCATCGTATGGATACAGATATGAGTACAAAATCTGTAATGTTAACATTTGCTGTTATTCTTGTAGGCTTAGTTATTACATTCTGGGATTTCGTATCCGCTGTACCTATTAGTGCAGGTTTAATGTGGACTCTTGTTGTTGTTGGCGTTGTAGTAGCTTTATTAATCGGCTTCTTCGTAGCAGCAGCTTGTGGTTACATGGCAGGTCTTATTGGTACATCTGCATCTCCAATCTCTGGTATTGGTATCTTGGCGACTATTATTTCTTCTCTAGTGGTGTACTTCATCGCTTCTGAAAATAACTTGTTCGCTACAGAGGCTGGTGTTCAATTTGCTACAGCTATGGCTATCTTCATGACATCCGTAGTTATCGCCATTGCATCTATCTCTAACGATAACTTGCAAGACTTGAAAACTGGTCAACTCGTTGGTGCTACACCTTGGCGTCAACAAATTGCGTTGTTACTTGGTTCCGTAGCCGGTGCAGTTGCAATTGCTCCAGTTCTTAACTTGTTATACCAAGCATATGGCTTCACAGGCGCTTTACCTCGTGCTGAAATGGATCCAAATGCTGCATTGTCTGCTCCTCAAGCAACTTTGATGACTACAATCGCACAAGGTATATTCAACTCTAGCATGGATTGGAATTACATCTTGATTGGTGTTGTTGTTGGTATTGTAGCTATCATTGTTAACGTAATTCTTAAGAGCACAACTGCTTCCTTAACATTACCTCCATTGGCTGTTGGTATGGGTATCTATTTACCTCCAACATTGGAAGTACCTCTAATTGTTGGTTCTTTCATGAGCTATTTCGTAGGCCGTTATCTCATTGCTCGCGCTAAAATGCGTGCTGGCGAATTGGCTGAATACGATGTGGAACAATCCAATCGTCGTGGCGTTCTATTTGCGTCCGGTTTGATTGTTGGTGAAAGCTTGATTGGTGTAATCATAGCTGTTATTATTGTATTGTCAGTTACAACTGGTGGTGGAGAATCTCCACTTCAATTAGTAGGTCCTGAATTTGAAAGCACAGCTGGTTGGTTAGGTTTACTTGCTTTCATTTTCGCTGGTCTCTACCTTGTTCGTCGTGTTGTAACTCACAAATTCGATAAAGAAGAAGCTCTTGCTATGAAAGCAGAGCAAGAACAAGCAAAGTAAGAGGTTAACCATGAAATTAAAACAGACTGTTCTCATCATGATGGCTGCCGCATTGCCACTCACATCTTTGGCAGCCACTAGCGAAGCGATTCCTGTAACAAAGGATAATGGTGCGGTTATAGAAACTCAAAACGATCGTTACGATGTAACATATCGTGTTTCTAGCACAGCTACACCTGAGCAAAACAAAAAACTACGTTCCGTAGCTAACAAAACTGATCGTGGTACTATCGAAGTAGTAGCACCAAATGCAGATCGCTATATGGATCGTAAAGAGGTAGGCGTATCTCCCGTAGATGCGACTACAGATCATTTGAAACTCGTATTCCCAACGGTTAAATCTGTTAGCCCTATCGTTGAAAAGGCCATCAATACAACGATTAAGAAATACGTTTCCAAGGTTCAAAATGATACTCAAAAATTAAATGAAAAAGATGCTAATAAGACGAATGTCATCATGTACTATGATGTAAAAACGGATAAAAACGGTATCTTTAGTGTTTTAATTCACACCTATACAATGCGTGATGGTGATGCAAATGGTGTAAATTATGTAAAAGGCTTTACGTTCAATACTACAACAGGTCGTCAATTATCCTTGTATGATCTTGGTGGATTGAATAAGAAAGAACTCGTTAATGCTATTAACAATAATCAACAAGTGAAAGATGCAGTTGGTGCGGATGTTTCATTCGACAAGATGCCAACTGAATTCTACACAACAGAAGATTATTCAGTAGTAATGATTCTTCAACAAGATGTGGATACAATCCATAGTGCTGGTACTGTGTATGTGCCAGTTGGCAATTTGCGTGACCGTCAAAATGATGTGACCAAATAACATAACTAACTATATGTGTCTGTATTGAAAACAATGCAAGGTGCATGGCACCAAAAGGGTAAACAGACTGTTTTATGTGGCAAACAACTTAATACTTACGAGAAAATCCCTCCGCCTATGAGCGGAGGGATTTTTGGTGTAATCTGAAAATTTGCTAAAAAAAGACAGCCCCAAAGGGCTGCCTAATAGATTATTTAGTTGGTTTTAATGGTAATGGGAATTGAATGGTTGTAGCCGGCGTTTCCGTAGGTGGCGTTTGAAGCATTACCTTTTTGCCAAATTTCTTTTTAAATGCTTTTGTTGTACCCGCTTGTACAGAATCAGCAGTGATGACCAATACAGATGCATCATCATTAGGTTGAATGCTGATGATTTTGCCTTGAGGCTCTTTTGCTTCGTAGATTGCTAATGCATCAGATTGGAAGTCCTCTAATTGGGCTTGTGTCAATTTGCCTTGGCTCAAGATAAGAGCCATATCAAGCTGTGGATCTTGGGCATTTTTTAGTGCTGTACTAACAATATCAAATTGTTTTTTCTCTACTACAGTAGTGTGCAATTTACCGTCTTTCCAGAAGAGGGCCCCATCATTTCTAAATTGTGTAAAGTCTTGTCCATAATGAAGGGCTTGGCTAATGATAGACGCTGTTTTTCTTTCCACTTGTTGACGATATAATGCGTTATGGAATGCTAATGCTTGTGGTGTTTGTGTCATGCGATAAGAGATTTCTGCGGCCTCTGCACGAGTAACGTATTTTTCTGGATTAAACATTGTTCCAGGTGCGTAGTTAGTAAATCCTAAGTATGCCATTTCACGAACCGCATCTTGAGCCCAAGGAGCTACGAATTTTTGGTCTCCATAAGCCACCTGATCAAGTACAGTAGGATCATCTGTAGTATAGCCTAAATAGTGTAGATAATTATCTGCTACGACAGCAAACTCTTGGCGAGACATGAATTTTTCAGGTTTATATGTTTCATCGCCATAGCCAGAGATGATATTCTTTCTAGCCACAGATTCTATAGCCAGAGCAGACCAACGGTCAGATGTAATATCTTTAAAGTGACTAGAAATGAATGCCGCCTCACCATCATCGGTGATATTGTTGAATAGAGAGGCTACTTCTTCACGAGTCATCGGTTGATTAGGTCGGAATGTACCATCAGAATAGCCTTTCATCAATTTAGCTTTTGCTACTGCACTAATTGATTTTGCGGCCCAAAAATCACTTGGTACATCGGAAAAGATATATGGCCGTACATCTTGAATATCTTTTGGCGATGTAACAACGCCAGAACGTAATTGTTGATTTACAACGGTAGTATTGGCAGACCCAATTGCTACAGCCGATGTATCTGCTGTAGCCGTTACTGTTGGTTGCGTTGTATTAGGCGCCGCTGTTTCAGTTGTGGCGGCAAGTGCCATTCCAGATGTAGTAATTAAAGCGGACAGGATGAGGGCCCGTAATGTGTATTTAGATCTTTGTTGCATACATATCCTTCCTAATCATACTTGTAGATATACCAAAAACAGCGTTAAAAAACGCTGTTTTTAGGGGGTATTGGTAATACATGAGTTGAGTTTGCGCGTAATTGTAATTAGCGTTTTACAGTCATTTTTACTTTGGAACCGAATACCTTGGAAATACCTTGTTGTGTTTCTCTGCTTGCAGTACTAACCACAGCATATAATTGATTGTTTTCCACATCTGGGAAGATGGCAATCACATTGCCGCCTTTTTCGTTTTTGCTGTAATAATTGCGGAAGTTAGATTCGATTACATCGTATTCAGTTTGGCTGTATTGGGATGGTTCTACAACAACGTAGTTATTAATTGTTGAATTACCTTGGCTTGCTAAATTAGCCTTTACCGTATCCATATCTGCACTGGATTTTAATGCTACATGCAATTGATTATCACGCCAGTACATAACACCATAGTCTTGGAATGCTTCTGGTGTTCTATATGTTTTGTTTAATTGTGTGAAAACACTGTTTTCCAATGCATCTTGTTGTTTTTGATCGAGTGGTTTTAATGTGCTACGACGTACAGGGCGAACGATGCGAGGTGTTTGTTCAACTTTAGATTCGGAAATCTTATCAGCCTTATGAGCTTTAGCTTCTTTTTCTACCTTTTTCGCATCTGCTTTTGCTTTTTTTGCATCCGCTTTTGCCTTTTTTGCGTCTGCTTTAATGTCTTTTTCAACGTCTTTTTCTACAGCTTTAGCTTTGTTTTCCACTTTTTTAGCATCTTGCTTTACATCGTCTTTTATAGCAGTTGTCTTGCTAGGAACTGGAGCAGTTTCGCCATTTAAAATACGATTTAAGATAGTCGCTGCTTGTGCACGTGTGACAGGTTGATTAGGATTAAAATCTGTAGTTGCACCGGATGCTACATAGCCGCGTTGTGCCATGTATTCAATATCGGCTACATAAGCTTTAGAAATGCTTGCACCGTCTTTAAATGTAACCTTTTCAAATTTTACAGGTGTATCAGGTTTGATTTTCTTAACTAAATTAGCTGCAGAGGCAACGAATTCTTCGCGATCCATAGCTTTAGATGGGGTGAAAGTAGTTTTGGTAGTACCTTCCATAACACCAGCTGCGCCTACTAATTTAATAGCTGTATTAGACCAACGGTCGTTTTCGATATCAGTATAAGAAATACCATTTTCTTTTGTTACTAGGTCAGCAAGCTCTTGCTCGTTCATATTGTGTTGCAATACTTTGCTGTAAATAGTAGCGGCTTGTTCGCGTGTGATGCTTTTACCAGGGCGAAATGTATTATCTGCATAACCGGATAAGTAACCAGCCTCTGTCATTGCTTGAATAGCGTCGCGAGCCCAGTTGTCTTTTGTGTCTGGATATACGCCAGCAGGTAAAACCTCTTTTGCTTTTACAGGGGCTTCAGCCTTTTGAGCCGGTGCTTGTGTAGATGATTTTGTGCTTGTTGCAACAGGTGCTTTCGTAGCTGTTGCCGTAGTTTGTGCATGAGCCATGCCAAATGTAGATCCTAGCGCCAATGTAATTGCTAGAGATAGGGACAATTTATTGAGTTTCATGTGAAAGCTCCTTTCGAATTACGTTTATATACATAAATTATAGCACTTTTATGAAATAACCACTACTATAAGAAAATGTAATATATAAGGATAAAAATTAGATGAATAATAATTAAAGTGCTACTTTTAGTATAACAATTGAGAATGAGGAAAATTTAGTACGAAAAACAAGAAGTTGATAAACGTTCGCAAGTAGCGAAAGTAAGGGATTTATAGAAAAAAGTGATAAATTTTGGTCGATGTGTGATGTAAATCAATTTTGATTATTACTTTTAGTCATAACGATATGATTTATACAAGTCTAAATACGAATATAGCAATTGTTTGGACATTTGTATTACCCTTATTTATAATTATATAGAAATGTTCTTTAAATATAACCCTTTAAAGATCGTCAAATTTATTTTAAGGCCGATAATTAGCTAAAATATTGTCGTCCTAAACGAATACATATCAAATTTTTTTTTGAGTTAAGTACTAGAAAAGACGAGGACAAAAACATGAAAATTCATCTTTTCCAACAGTGTTTGATTGATATGTTCTACCCCCATGTAGGTATGGCTGGTGTAGAGGTACTTGAAAGATTAGGCTGCGAACTCGTAGTTCCTAAGAAACAAGTATGTTGTGGACAAATGTTCACTAACTCTGGCTATAACGAAGCTGCAATGGATGCTATTAAGAACACAATTGAATGCTTCGAGAATGCTGACTATGTAGTTAGTATGTCTGGCTCCTGTGCATTTGCTATTCGCGATGAATACCAACACTTCTTGGAAGGTCAACCTGAATGGCAAAAGCGTGCAGAAAAATTGAGCGGCAAAATTTACGAATTCACAGAATTCATTACTGATGTATTGGGTGTAGAGGACGTTGGCGCACGCTTTAACGACACTGTTACATACCATACTTCTTGTCACGTAACTCGCTTGATGGGGGTAAAAGAACCACCTTTCAAACTCCTTAGCAATGTAAAAGACATTCAATTGATTGAATTACCACGTGCGGATCGTTGTTGCGGTTTCGGCGGTACTTTCTCTGTTAAAAACCCTGAAATCAGTGAAGTTATGACGCGTGAAAAAGCATTGGAAATCGCTAGCACTGGTGCTAACGTTATTTCTGGTTCTGACCAAGCGTGCTTGATGAACATCGCTGGTATGCTTGACCGTCTTCATAAAGAAGGCGAAATCGATCGCCGTATCAAAGTAATGCATATTGCTGAAATCTTAAACTGCCGTTAAGGAGGAGACGACATGGCACTTATATATGACAATCGCCCCTATAAAACACGTATAAAAGAATGTTTGGCTGATGATTTCAAAGTTGCAGCTATTAAAAAAGCACAAGACGTGTTTTATGATAAACGTAATACAGTAGTTGCGGATGTTCCTGAATGGTTAGATTTCCGTGCTGAAGCTGCTGAAATTCGCGACCATGTGCTTAATCATTTGGATTACTATGTAAACCAATTCGCTGAAAATGCTGAAAAAGCTGGTTCTAAAGTTCACTTTGCATTTGATGACAAAGAAGCAACTCAAATCGCGTTAGACATCCTTCGTCAACGAGAAGCTAAAATGATCGTTAAATCCAAAACTATCTTAACAGAAGAAATTGGTTTGAACGAAGTATTAGAAGAAGCTGGTATCGAAGTTAACGAAACTGACTTGGCTGAATTTATTTTGCAAACTGCAGTGAGCCCACCATCTCACATCGTAGTACCAGGCCTTCACTTTGAACGTAATAAAATCCGCGAAATCTTCGCTGAAAAATTAGGTTATACAGGTACTGAAAACCCTACAGAAATGACTCACTTCGTACGTGGCTATGTACGTGAGCGTTTCTTGAAAGCTGACGTAGGCGTTAACGGTTGTAATTTTGCGGTTGCTGAATCCGGTACTTGCACAATCGTTTCCAACGAAGGTAACGGTCGTATGGCTAGCTCCATTCCTAAGACTCAATTGATTTTCTTAGGTGCAGAACGTATCGTTCCTGACTTCAAAGCTCTTGACGTTATGATGGAAATGTTGAACCGCTCTGCAGTAGGTGCCAAAATTTCCAACTACTTCTCCATGATGACTGGTCCTGCTCGCGCTGGTGAAGCTGATGGTCCTGAAGAAACTCATATCATCATCATTGACAACGGTCGTTCCGGTATCTTGGGTGGTACATTCCAAGAAATGCTTCGTTGTATCCGTTGTGGCGCATGTATGAATATCTGTCCAGTATACCGTCACGTTTCTGGTCACGGTTATGGCTCTGTATACCCAGGTCCAATGGGTGCTGTATTGACTCCGTTGTTCAAAGGTTATGAAGTAGCTGGTGATCTTCCATACGCTTCCACATTGTGTGGCGCATGTACAGAAAACTGTCCAGTAGCTATTCCATTACATGAATTATTGATGGAACATCGTCATGTTATGGCTGATATTGAAAAAACTCGTCCAAAAGCAGAAGAAGCTATCTTCACAGCAGCTGCTAAGATGTTCGGCAATGCTACATTGTTCGACCTTGGTACAAAAGCTGGTGCTATCGGCATGAACTTGATTAGTAATAAAGAAGGCAACATGCCTGCATGGACTCAAGCTGTTCCAGTTATGAACGGATGGACTAAGTCTAAAGAATTGGGTTCCTTGAAATTCAAGAAATTCCGTGATTTATATGCTGAACATGAAAAGAACAAGAAAAAGGAGAAAAAATAATGGATGAAGTTAAACGTAATCAATTTGTTGCACGTTTATCTCGTGCATTAGGCCGTGATCAAGTGCCTACATCTGTACCGGCTTTTGATTATAGCCATGGTCCTCAAGAAGATATGTTCAAAGAATTATCTCGTGAACAAATTGTCACTATGTTCAAAGAGCAATGTGAACGAGTAGGTACAAAATTCGTAGATACAACACCTGATAAATTGGGTGAAACTATTATGGCTGTTATCGAAGAACGTGGTAATGGTAAGGTAATCTTCCCAAGCACTTCTGAGGTTGAAGAATATAAATTAAAAGAATTATTCGAAAAAGACGCAGCTTCTAATGGTGGTGTTCGTACGTACTTCCAATGGGATCCAGCTAAAGGTCGTGAAGAAAATATTTCTAACACAGCTAATGCTGATATCGGTATTACATTCCCATTCTGCGGTATTGCTGAAACAGCTACTGTAGTACAAGCATCTTTTGAAGAATCTGGTCGTGCAATCAGCTTGTTGCCAGAAACTCATGTTGCCGTATTATATACTGATACAATCAACCCACGTATGACACAAACTATGGAACATTTGGCTGAACGTTACCATAACGATCCATCCAAATTCCCTACAAACGTTTGCTTGATTTCCGGTCCGTCCCGTACGGCTGATATCGAGTTGGTAACTGTAGATGGTGCTCATGGTCCTATCCGTGTTACATATATCTTAGTTAATAGATAATAGTATAACTAGATACTCTAAAGGCGATCTTCTGAGGAAGGTCGCCTTTTTGCGTGTCTTTATATGAAGTATAAAATAGCATTGCTTTGAAAATAAATATAACACTTGTATTTTTTTCGATATATGCTATACTAAGTTCATAACCTATTATTATGATATGAATTAAAAGAGGTGTATTATGAATATTCCATTCTTTACAGATTACCTCATGTTAAGCAATCCCTTGAGTATTGGTATTATCGCTGTGTTTGTGCTAGCGTTAATCAGTATTTATGTGTTGCAACGCAGAGGTACATCTTTTGGTAATCTCGTTATTATTGGTACCATTGTTGGTGCCGTACTTGGTATAGCAGTTCAAGTTATTGCAGGATTCCCTGATGATCCAACTAAAGTTGTTTATATCAAGGAAAGTACGAAGTGGTTCTCCCTAGTGGGTGGTGGCTTCATTGACTTAATCCGCATGCTTGTTATTCCTATCGTTTTTATCTCCATTGTACACGTTATCTTGCACATGGAGGCCGGTGCTAATCTTAAGAAGTTAGTAGTGGCAATGGTTTCTACAAACCTCGGCATGGTTGCAGTTGCTGCTGTAGTTGGCCTTATCTTAGGTAACGCCTTTGGTTTAGGGCAAGGCTTTGATATCGTTGAATCCGGTAAAAAGATTCGTGAAATTAAACCGATGGTTGATACATTCCGTGCTTTGATTCCAAGCAACCCAATTCAAGCAGCTGCTGAAACAAATGTTATCGGTATTGTAGTATTTGCCATAATCTTAGGTAGCGTAGCTCGTCTATTAAAACAAACTGGCACAAACTCCATGGAGATTTTCACTAAACTGTTTGATGAGCTTCACCAATTGATCTCTTGGGTAGCAGACTTTATTATCGGCCTTATGCCATACGGCGTAGTTGCATTGTTAGCATCTACATTGGCAACTCGTGGCTTACAAGCTATCCTTG
>ERZ772819.3597-NODE-3597-length-10729-cov-3.786959_pt1 | contig 10729 bp, 10 predicted proteins | sample MGYA00580860_ERZ772819 | MGnify/ENA primary metagenome ERZ772819 (study PRJEB29015, sample SAMEA2737683) | human gut metagenome | biome: human gut; feature: human-associated habitat; material: faeces | place: China | collected 2012 ...
TGAAATGTGCATATATGACCATTGTTTACAATAAATATATATGGTATTATAAAAAAGGTTGAGACAACAGCCATACAATATTATAACTTTTACTTTAAGGAGGGAAAAAAATGAGTTTTTGTAAGTATTGTGGAAGACAGTTACAGGATGGAGAAGTCTGTACATGTCAGCAGGCACAGCAGTCAGCCGGAGCAGCACAGCCACAGCAGGAATTTAATCAGCAGGCAGCGCAGCAGACATTCCAGCAGGGAGCAGGTCAGCAGACATATCAGCAGGCACAGCAGGGATTTAATCAGCAGCAGGCTTCACAGCAGATGGACGCTGTTAAGAAGGCGGGAGCTAATGCAGCCCTTGATTATGTTAATGTATTGAAGGGATTGTTTACATCACCGGTAGAAACGGTATCAGCATTTGTTGCTAAAGCTAATGTTATTATGATTGCAATACTTATTGGTGGTCAGGCAATTATTAACATGCTTACAAGATTATTTGATATGTTAATTGCTAACAGTAAGGCAAAGGTTACAACAGGAAGTAAAGAGCTTGACAGCTTACTTTCATCTTACTACAGCTCATATACTAATACCAAGCCATATCCAGCAGGCTCAATATTCAAGAACATGCTTCTTGAGATTCTTCTGGTAGCAGTAGCGGCAGCTGTAATTGCACTTGTAGTTATGCTTCTTGCAAAGGCATTTAACAAGGCTAATGTTACATATATGCAGGGCCTTGCAGTATATGCCATTACAGCAGTACTTGGTATACCAGCAGAGTTACTCAGCTGGGTAACAGGTCTTACATCAGTAGGATTCATTGACAGAATATCTTCATGCGTAACAGTATTTTCTAATGTAGCAGGATATGCATTTGTATACATAGCAATCCGTGCATTATGCAAGGATGAGAAGAAGATACCTCTTATAATGGCAATCTCATATGTTGCAGTTAATTTCCTTACATGGGTATTAAGACTTATGTTCTAATTAACAATTTGATAATTGATTATAATTAATGATTCCCGGCAGACCAGAAGTGTGAATACACAATGGTCTGTCGGGAATTTTTTATTATTTTTCAACTTTTTACAAATGTATTTCGTATATAAGTGTAAGAGAACTTATATCAAGGAGGTACTTATGGGGAGAAGAAAATGTTTAATTATTCCGGTCCTTATGGCAGGAATATTATTAATGGGAGGCTGCAGCAGACAGAGCATTGAAGATGTGAAGCGTTTTCAGGAGACAAGCACAGCCGTAGAGAATCAGACCAATCAGACAGGAATTATTCAGGAGAACGAATCACGTGAGAACAAAGTTGATAATGTGTTTGCGGGAATGGTTTCAAGTAGTCCTAAATATGCTGAAAGATATTCAGATGTTGATATGGAGATTTATACAGGGAAACTGGTTACCAAATTTACATACAGTATAGGTGAAACAGCCATTGCTGAAAATGTTGATGAGTTATCCAAGCTGATGAGCGAGGAGGACATAGCTGAATATATAAAATATGATACTGAAACACCAGAAAAATTCAGTGCATATGACAAGATGATTAATGAAGATGGAACATTTGCAAATGATAGAAAAGGTATCAAGCAGGTTGCCCTGCTGATGAAGTTAAAGATTACTAATAATGGTGATGAAGATTTTCAGTTTCTGTCGAACGGATTCCGTTTGTATTGCTTCAGATATAACGAACAGGACGATGCAACATATTATTCAACCATAGAAAGCAGACAATCATATCTTAATATTCATGATGACCATGAAATATTCAGACATCATCTTACAATTAAGCCGGGAGAAACTAAAGAGGTTGTTGCAATGGAGGTCATTCCTTATGAATTTGTTACTTCTTACACAAGAACAACTGCTAATGTTGGAGGTCAATATATAGATACATATAAGGATATAACAACAGATGGTCTTACTATAGATTCGTTGTATACATGCTACAGTACAACTGATAAAGCATTTCCTGTTGGTTCTCCGATAGTAAAGCTTGATATAGACAAGTAGCCGGGAGGAAAACAGTATGAAGGTGATGATTAAGACAGAGCTCGAAAGGGCATTTAAAAGCTGGAGTCTGTGGCTGGCTCTTATAATTGGGATGGGGTTAAGCATAGCACAGATTATAACCAGGATTATACCGGCAGCCATGAATCCGCTGATGGGATATATGCCTGATAATGCCACACTTATGCCGATAAGTGCATTTCAGGTGTGGATAGGTAATGGAGTATCATTTGAATACAGTCTGTTTATAAGGCTGATTCCGATACTGGCGGCTATGCCGTATGCAGTTACATATCTGTCAGATATTAAAAGTGGAATTATTAAGAATTATGTAACGAGAACAGCTAAGTTTAATTATCTTGCTGCCAAATATATTGCAGTGTTTGTGACGGGAGGTGTGGTAGTGGTTATGCCATTGCTTATTAATTACCTGACTGCGATAACTATTCTTCCATCACTTGTGTGGCCGGTTGGTGTATTTGCAAGTTCTCCAAAAAGTATATGGTCAGCAATATTTTATACACATCCACACATTTATATGATTATGTATATGATTCTGCTTTTTGTGTGCGGAGGTCTTATGGCAACAATAGCACTTATTGTATCTAATATAGTTAATAACAGATTTGTGGCTATGCTTGCACCATATATTATTACTGAATTTGCAAATGCGATACTGCGCATGTCTGATAAGAAATGGCTGAGAGGTATTGCACCGACAAAGCTTTTTAATATGGCACAGACCAATACAGGAGCATCGTTTATAGTGTACATAGCAGTATTACTGATACTTGGAGTTGTTGTGTATTTTATAGGAGGGCTTAAGCATGAAACATACTAAAGGCAGATTCAGCATAAGAAAGCACCCGTTTATAATTACATTTATAATAATGGCAGTAATTGCTGTAGTAGTTGCGGTTGGATATATAGATGTGAATCACAGATTTCCAGAGCCGGAAGAAGAAATTGTAGAGAAGGATGAATGGGTACAGTATTCTGATGGGATAAAGATTAAGGTTACAGGAATTGATTACTGCACTGAACAGGAAGTTAATGAAAAATACAGTGCAAGTGTTAAGGAACTGGGCAGGTTTAATTATATAGTTTTAAAGGTTAAAGTTCAGAATGAGTCACAGGATAAGTTTAATATGTTCAGTATTGTGACAGACTCTAATCTTGTTATATACCCGGATGGATATGAAAATCAGGGAATGGTATGTGAAGATAATGTATCTGTTGATAAAGGCGAGGTCAAAGACTTTACACTGGCATATGTCATTAGTAAAAATTATCTGAGTGAAAAGAAGCTGGATAAGCTCCTTCATGAAGATATATATCTGTGTTTTAAGGCTTATCCAGTAAGACAGGCGATTGTAATCAGGGGTATAGATGGATGAAGAAATTAAAATTATTATTTAATGTAAGCGAGGCTGCACTTACGGCGGCTGTGTTTGTGTTAGTAACAGCGCTTGTACCGATGGATATAATTCTAAAACTTGTGAGTCAGTCCGTTATTAATGGAAATCCGTGCCTGTATGATGCACTTATCAGTGTGAATGTAAGTACAATGTGGAGATATGTTGTTCCATTTGTATTGTTTTATGTTCTTTATATTCAGAAATATGATTTGAACAGTGCAATAGTTATAAGAAGAAAGAATGTAAGAAATGTGTGGATTAATTCACAGATTAATATGGTTGTGGCAGCAGGATTTTTCTCTGCGTATATTACGGTGGTAACTTTAACAGCCGGGTATCTGATGACAGGAAAAGTATATAACTGGGATGAAAAATTCAGCAAGGCATTCATGGCAACAGGAGATATAGTACAGAACCGCCCATCACTGTGGCTTTTTATAATTGCATTTGTTATAGAAGCATTTGCAATACTGTATGTATCAGGCACGCTTATGATGATTATGTGGTGGCTTACTAATAACCAGTGGGCAGGTTTCCTTGCTGCCCTGGCTGTGAGCAGCTTTGAGAACATGGCGTATATGGGATTTCTTACATATTATTACAAGTTAAGAGGCAATATCTATATGAACGGTGTGCAGATATGGCGGAATATATTGTATCCGCTGATACTGTGTTTGGCTGTGTCACTGGTAACAACTGTTATTATCAGAAGAAAGGACTTTTTCAGATGAAAAATGTGATTTTTCAGATAAAATATGATTTCATTAATGGAATAGTGCATCAGTGGAAGAAATTTCTTCTGATTGCAGTGGTATATGCTGTTCTTATAACAGACTTTCTTGTGCGCTGTAAGACAAAACATTTTATGGGACAATACACATCATCGGATATCATATTATATATCTTTCGCGGGATGCGCTGGATTGTGGATGTACAGACAGATATTAATATTCCGACAGCATACATACTTCCTAATATTCTTATTGGCTTTGCAATAGGTAACTATCCATTCAAGGATATTAACGGTTATGGCGGAATGGTGCTTATGAGAGCAGGTAAGAAGCTGGTATGGTGGTTATCCAAATGTATATGGGCAGTGTTTACTGCATGTATCTGTTATGGAATCTTAATACTTGAGATAGCCGGTGTTTCGCTGGCAGGCGGAAGACTGAGCCTGCAGGTCAATAAACAGGTGTGTATCAGTATAGACGGTTACGACAAAACACTGATAAAGAATAATCCGAATCTTACAAGACTTACAGTGTATATGATTATTGTGGGGCTTCTCACAACAATTGCAATATGCCTTGTACAGATATGCGTTTCACAGATTATGGGACCGATTATCGGGTACATTGCTGTCGTAGTTATACTGATTATGGGAGTATTTTTCAGGTCATTCCTGTTTATAGGTAACGGCTTCATGGCGTTAAGAAATATTATGTATACACCTGAAGGCGGGAGCCTTACGCTGACGGTTATTGCAGATATTGTGCTGATAGTCGTTTCTGTAATTGCAGGATATGCTTCGTTTAGGCAAATGGATATATTAAAGAAAAGTGATTGGAGGGTGTAATTATGGTAATAAAGCTTACAAATGTTTCAAAGGTTATAAAGAAGGCAAAGGTTCTTGATAATGTTAATCTGGAACTTACAAGCGGTAAAGTGTATGGCTTAAAGGGAAAGAATGGCTCAGGAAAGACAATGCTTATGAGGGTTATATGCGGTCTTATATCAGCAACAGAGGGAACTGTTGAGATAGATGGCAAGATTCTTGGAAAGGATATGACATTTCCGGACAGCGTCGGAGTGCTAATAGAGAATCCTGCATTTATCGGTAATTATACAGGTTTTAAGAATCTTAAGGTGCTTGCTTCAATCCAGAACAGAGTTGATGATGAACATATAAGAGAGGTAATACGTCAGGTGGGGCTTGACCCTGATGATAAGAGAACTTACAGGAAGTATTCTCTTGGTATGAAGCAGAAGCTTGGAATTGCTGCAGCATACATGGAGAATCCTGACCTTATCATACTTGATGAGCCTATCAACGCACTTGATGAAGCAGGAGCAAAGCAGGTTCATGAGATACTTGAGGAACAGAAGAAGAGAGGCGCACTTATCATAATTGCATGCCACGATAAGGAAGAACTTGAGATGCTCTCTGACGAGATAATTGAGATTAGTGAAGGAAGAATCATAGAAAAGTAAAGGAAAAGGGCGGTCATACAGGTAAGTGTGATCGCCCTTTGATATCTAAATGCTTAATTTACCGCTGAATACTCCATCGTATTCATTAAAATAACTCTCTTCAAGCTTTCTCATCATAACTGTAACATAATCATCAATATAGCTTAATGATATATACATATTGCCGACGGAACTATCAATAATCTGCACTTTGATAAGAAGATTATTGTCTGCTCTGAAAGCTGCGCTTGCACCACATTTGAAATTATAATCAGGGAAGTTCTGGAAAACATTCTTTCCGAGTCCGAAATGCAGCTCGTGATTTCCTGTTGCATTAGTATAGAAAAATGTTCCTTCATCCCCGTTAAATGTGAGCTTTATGTCTGTTACACCACATGGATTATCGTCAAATTCATAGCTCTGTCCGTTGATTTTGCTTACAAGGTTTGAACTATATTCGCCCGGTTCAACAAGAAGCTGGCGTGAATTTTCGAATTTCTGGAATTCTTTATAATCACCATTATCAGTACATGTATCAATATGGCTGTATACTTCTTCGTAAAATGTATCATATATCAGCTGTACTCCACCCTGACGACCTTGTACATCAGCAGTGGTGACAAGAATAACATCTTTGTCAGGGTAATATATGGCAAGCTGCCCTCCCATGCCAAAAAATGCATAACCATTGTGAGTTGTCATCCATATCTGGTAGCCATAGCCCTGCATTTCTTCCCATGAACCTGATTTTCCATAAGGGTCACTCTGCTTAACAGTTGCTTCCTTAAGATATCCAGAAGGGAGTAACTGCTTCCCGCCAAGTTTACCATTCTGGGATACAACATACATAACCTTAAGGATATCCCGTGGTGTTGCACACATTCCTGAACCGCCCATGCTTACTTTTCCATCAGGAGATTTTAATATAAATGCTTCTTTAGAAAAACTCAATTCGTCTAAGAATTTCGTCCTCAGATAATCAAGCAGTTCCATACCTGTGAGCTTTTCAACAAGTGCACCCAATGTATGTGTTGAAGCTGTATCATAAGAGAAATTAGTTCCAGGAACATGGTCGGGTGTAACAGTGAAGAAAGAACCTACCCAGTCAGGGGAACCTCCGATTTTGTATGCATTCACATCATGGCATGTTCTCATTGTGAGCATCTGCCTTATTGTGAGCATCTGCATATACGGGTGCACGCCTGTTTCTAGCTGCTTTTCAGGGAAATAATCTGCAATATGGTCATCAAGTGATATTCTGCCTTCATCAGCAAGCAGCCCTATGGCAAGTGAAACGAAAGATTTGGTGACAGAAAACATTCTGTGAAGAGTATTCTTAGTGTATGGTGCATAGTAGCTTTCCATACATATTTTACCATGTCGCATAACAATTATGCTGTGCATCGGAAGGTTGTTATATTCAAGCTTTCTGGCAAAGCTGATAAGTCCTGTGGAAGATATTCCTACATCCTCTGGTATTACCTTTTCAAAGTCTAACATTGTTGTCCTCCAAGATAGTTGTAGTGATTAAACACAATAATTGTTTCCATTATAGTCCTTTTGTGTATATACTGTAAATCAAAAAATATGAATCTTTAAATTAAGTCCAATATAGTATATACTTAATGTAAATATGCCAGAGGGCATGAAGGAGAAGGAAATGATAGATTTATTACTTAAGAGGTTCATAAAAGATTATGATAAGACGAAGAACCCCGAAGTCCGTACAAGATACGGTGTGTTTGCCGGGATTGTGGGAATAATCTGTAATCTTATACTGTTTTTAGCAAAGATACTTGCAGGAGTGCTTACGGCATCGGTTTCAATAATGGCGGATGCGGTCAATAATTTATCGGATGCAGGATCTTCAATTGTTACACTTATAGGCTTTAAGCTTGCTGGAAAGCCGGCTGATTATGAACATCCGTATGGTCATGGAAGAATCGAATATATATCGGGCTTCATAGTATCAGGAGCAATTATAATTATGGGCTTTGAACTGCTGACAACATCATTCAGAAAAATACTTCATCCTACGCCGCTTGAGGTATCCGTACCATCTCTTATTATACTTGTGTTATCAATCCTTATGAAAATGTGGATGGCAAAATTCAACAAATATCTTGGCAATAAAGTAGATTCTGCAGCAATGAAGGCAACGGCTACAGACAGCCTGTCAGACTGCGTTGCAACATCAGTAGTCCTTATAGGAGTGCTTCTTACCCTGTTTTCTGATATTAATATAGATGGAATAGCAGGAGTTGTTGTTGCTGTATTTGTAATATTAGCTGGTTTTGGTGCGGCAAAAGATACATTGCAGCCACTTCTTGGGCAGCCACCAACGAAAGAATTTGTACAGGAACTTGAGAATATTGTTCTTCAGGATAAGCATATAATAGGAGTTCACGACCTGATTGTGCATAATTACGGTCCGGGCAGAGTATATGCATCGCTTCACGCAGAGGTTCCGGCTAATATGGACATGATGGAAGCACATGATTATATAGACATGGCTGAAAGAAGAGTTGAAAAGCGCATGAAATGTTTTATAAGCATACATATGGATCCGGTAGTTACAGATGATGAGGTGATAAATCATTTGCGAAAGATGACTATTGCGGTTGTAAAGTCAGTAGGTGAGGAACTGGATATACATGATTTCAGGACTGTTAAAGGTCCATATATAACTAATCTTATATTTGATGTGCTTGTTCCTTATAATTATCATCTTTCAGATGATGAGATAAAGAAACAGATTCAGAAAAAAATCACGGAGAAGCAGAGTGAATGCCGCGCCGTGATTAATATTGATAAAAGTTATACAGGCTGATTAAATCCAGCCGCCATCAAGAGTTATTATCTGACCGGTAAGATAGCTGTTCATGCCGGAAAGAGATTTAACAAGTTTAGCGACTTCCTGCGGGCTTCCAAAACGGCCTGCAGGAATTTCTTCGGCAAGGGAAGCCTTGTCATCATCTGAGAGATGACCGTTCATCTCCGTGTCAATAGCTCCGCAGGCAACAGCGTTGACCTGAATACCACTTGGAGCAAGTTCCTTTGCAAGTGCTTTTGTAAATGAATTGACTGCCCCCTTTGTTGCTGAATATGCAACCTCACAGCTTGCACCGTACAGTCCCCACACAGAAGATATATTAATAATCTTGCCACAGTGTCTTTTCATCATATCTTTAACGGCAAAATGGCAGCAGTTAAAGACAGAATCTATATTAGTGTTACATATTCTGTGCCACTCATCTTCACTCATATCCTGAAAAAGCCCGACAACGGATATTCCGGCATTGTTGATAAGCACATCAACCTGCCCGAAACGCTGAAGGCACATGTCAAACATTTTCTGTACATCACTGTAATTTCCCATATTGCCTGCAAATGTTTCACATTCACTTCCTTTTTCCTCAATAATGGATTTGACTTCATTTAGTTTATCCACATTATTCACACAGTTGATAACAATATTAGTGTCTTTTCCGGCAAGTTCTATTGCAATTGCTTTTCCGATTCCACGGGAAGCACCAGTTATAACTATAGTTTTTTTCATGATAATATGCCTCGCTTAATTTCAATAATATCGTTATTATAATACAGGAAAATACTGGATATTTCTATAAAAAAATTAAAAACAAATATTGACAAAAACTTCCTTGTGCATACTTACCAAAAAGAAATTCAGATTGTATTTATTTCAATAATTGCTTGACAATATTTTAAAATGCTTTGAAAAGTTTTCCACATTTTTAAAGACCGATTTTATCTAAAATGAGACTTATCAACCAAGTTATCCACATTATCCACAATTATCCACAATATTTTGTTATTAATTTAGTATACCTGGAACAGAATAAATGTTTTGTGAATATTTGCAAAAAATCAGAAAACTTACTTATGACACTTGACATATTTGCATAAAATAATTAAAGGACATACTTGTTAATTTACAAATATATGATATAATACTTACATAAAATAAGTATACAGAAATGTATCTTAGGTCGTGTTAGCTGCATGTGTATATATTCTTTCGACACATGTGGTGATTTAAGAAGGAAGAATGTCTGATAGATTTTATAAAAGAGAAGGTTGGAAAGGAATTACGATCAGATTCTTACCTCTGCCCACGATTATAAAACACGTAAAGGAGTTGGACATCATGAGATTTATAATTACAGGAAGAAATATTGATATAACAGAGGGATTAAAGTCAGCAGTAGAGGAGAAGCTTGGAAAGCTTGACAGATTCTTTGCGCCAGAGACAGAAGTTAATGTAACTTTGAGTGTGGAAAAAGAAAGACAGAAGATTGAGGTAACTATTCCGGTTAAGGGTAACATCATAAGAAGCGAGCAGGTAAGCAGCGATATGTATGTTTCAATTGATCTTGTCGAAGAGGTTATCGAGCGTCAGTTAAAGAAGTATAAGAATAAGATTGTTGACAAGCAGCAGAACGCAGCAGCATTTGCACAGGAATTTGTAGAGAAAGATTATGATGACGATGAGGTTAAGATTATCAGAACCAAGAGATTCGGAATCAAACCAATGGATCCTGAAGAAGCATGTGTTCAGATGGAGCTTCTTGGACATAATTTCTATGTGTTCTTTAATTCAGAGACTGAGGAAGTTAATGTTGTTTACAAGAGAAAAGGCAACACATATGGTTTGATTGAACCAGAACTTGATTAGTATGCTTTTTTACGTCATATAGGTTTATCCTCTTTTTCAGAATACCGTCTGCCGGTTAGTGCCGGTAGGCGGTATTTCTCTGTATGTATAAGAAATCTATTTATAAAATTTTAATGGTTTAACTTTACTTGATAGAATATCTAAATAGTGGTACAATTACAACACAAATAGGCTTTTATAAGGAGATATATAAAGTAATGGGATTAGCTCAGAAATTATTTGGAACACACAGCGAACATGAATTGAAAAGAATATATCCAATTGCAGATAAGATTGAGAGTTACAGAGAATCTTATGGCAGGTTAAGCGATGAAGAACTTAAAGGAAAGACTAAGGAGTTTAAGGATAGATTAGCTAAAGGGGAGACTCTTGATGACATTCTTCCGGAAGCATTTGCAACAGTAAGG
>ERZ772819.3602-NODE-3602-length-10722-cov-3.198931_pt1 | contig 10722 bp, 9 predicted proteins | sample MGYA00580860_ERZ772819 | MGnify/ENA primary metagenome ERZ772819 (study PRJEB29015, sample SAMEA2737683) | human gut metagenome | biome: human gut; feature: human-associated habitat; material: faeces | place: China | collected 2012 ...
ATGAGCGTGACAAGATTATCGTCGAAGCACGCAAGCAGGCGGAAGCTTCCTACAGATCTTATTGCTATCAATCCTATTAAGGAACTTGGTACATACGTAGAAAGAATTGCACCAGCTTGGTGTATCACAACAAGTGCTAAGAATCCAGAAGGTATCTTCAAGTACTTCATCGGAATGCGCTGTTGAAAGGAACATTGCTTCAAATTGAGAAGGTGCCAGATGGATTCCCTGTTTCAGCATGGCTAGGAAATAATCTGCAAATGCTTTTGTATCAGAAGACTTGGCTGAAGTATAATCCACCACTTCTTCTTTTGCAAAAAACAGGCTTCCCAGAGAAGAAACATGATTTACATGATATTCACTTCCTGCCTCTTTCAGGATTTCTTCAATTCCTCCATACAGTTTCTGGCCTTTTTCTTCCAGATCCTTATATACTTCCTGATGTTCATACAGATATTTCAGCTGTGTAAGTCCTGCTGCCATTGCAATCGGATTTCCACTTAAAGTACCAGCCTGATATACCGGACCTGCAGGAGAAACCATTTCCATGATTTCTCTTCTTCCGCCATATGCTCCCACCGGCATACCCGCACCTATGATCTTGCCGTAAGTCACCATATCCGGTGTTACGCCAAAATATTCAGCGGCACCGCCAAATGCCAGACGAAATCCTGTAATAACCTCATCAAAGATCAACAGTGTTCCATGCTGATCGCACAAAGTACGAAGGCCTTCCAGAAAACCTTTTTTCGGAGCAACCACACCCATGTTGGCAGCTACCGGTTCAACAATCACCGCTGCAACCTGTCCTTTTGCCTGCTCCAAAAGAGCTTTTACACTGTCAAGATCATTATAGACCGCGGTCATCGTATCCTGGGTACATCCCTTTGGTACACCGGCGCTGTCTGGTACCCCACTCGTCATCACACCAGAACCGGCACTTACCAGCAGCGCATCACTGTGTCCATGGTAACATCCGGCAAATTTAATGATTTTGTCCCTTCCTGTATAGCCTCTGGCTGCACGGATCGCACTCATAACTGCTTCTGTACCGGAATTTACCATACGTACCATTTCCACATGTGGAAGATGCTCACAGATAAATTCTGCCATTTCCACTTCAATCTCTGTAGCACATCCAAAGCTCAAGCCTTCCGCACATGCTTTTACCACTGCCTCCCGGATTTCTGGAAAATTATGTCCAAGGATCATTGGTCCCCAGGAGTCAATATAATCAACATAACAGTTATCATCTACATCATAAATATGGCATCCATCCGCACGTTTGATAAATCTCGGTGCCATTCCAATTGCACCATAAGCTCTTACCGGACTGTTAACCCCTCCCGGAATTCTTTTGACCGCCCGTTCAAATAATTCTTCTGATCTTCCCATTATCCAATTCTCCCTTCATCAATAAAACGTGCAAGTTCTTTTGCATAATAGGTAAGATATATATTCACACCTGCTCTGTATGCACTTGCTGCCATTTCGCAGACGATTTTTTCTTCATCGATCCAGCCCATTTTAGCGGCAGCCTTGACCATGGCATATTCACCGCTGACACTGTACGCTGCGATCGGTACATTGGTTGCTTTTGATACTTCTGAAACCATATCAAGATAAGACATTGCCGGCTTGATCATAATAATATCTGCACCTTCTTCAATATCTGTCAGTGCCTCTTTCATTCCTTCACGACGATTATGGTAATCCATCTGGTAACTTTTACGGTCTCCAAAAGATGGTGCAGAACCTGCCGCATCACGAAACGGGCCATAAAAAGCCGATGCATATTTGACTGCATAAGACATGATTGGTGTTTCTTTATGTCCTGCTTTATCCAAGCACTCACGGATTGCACGCACACGGCCATCCATCATATCGGAAGGCGCCACCATATCAGCACCTGCCTCTACATGAGAGAGTGCTGTCTTTGCAAGCAGATCTAACGTCGCATCATTTTCAACCTCATGTCCGCAGAGCACACCACAATGGCCATGAGAAGTATATTCACACATACATACATCTGTAATATAGTAAAGATCCGGGAACTGTCTTCTGGCCTCTCTCAGTGCTTTCTGAACAATTCCGTATTCATCATATGCGCCACTGCCCACTTCATCTTTATGATCTGGAATACCGAAAAGCATGATGCTGCTGACTCCTGCTTTCTGCAGACGTTCCAGTTCATATGGAAGACGATCCACACTGTAACGGTACTGTCCCTCCATAGACGGAATTTCCTCTTCAATTCCAGTACCTTCTTTTACAAAAAGCGGATAGATCAGCGATGATTTATCAATTCTTGTTTCTCTTACCATTTTACGTAATGTTTCACTTCCACGAAGTCTTCTTGGTCTCTGAATCAGATCCATTTTAATGCACCTCTTCCTTATTTGTTTACCTTATCTGTTTTTTATTTTAACAACCAGTTCTACAAGCGAATCAATGGTTGCTTTTTCTGACATATATGTCTGCATTCCATAATCGTCTGCCGCAGCTTTTGTCTGTTTTCCAATGCATGCCGCAGTAACTTTGGAGTAATCCAAAAGCCCGGTACTCTCTACAAATCCTTTTACAGTAGATGCGCTTGTAAATACTACACAATCTATGGAATCACTTTCAATTTCCCTGTCAATATGAATCAGACTGCTTTTCTCATATACTGTATCATAGGTTGGAATATCACTGACCTGTCCACCTTGTTCCTTAAGAATCTTTACAAGCTTCTGATTGCCTTTTCTCGCCCTCGGCAGGAGAATCTTCTCTCCTCCTTGAAGTTTCACTGCCAGTGCTTCGCCAAGTGATTCGCCATCATAAACTTCCGGAATCAGATCAACAAGAATGCCCCTGTCTTCCAGAACTTTTGCCGTGCCCTGACCAATTGCAGCAATCTGTGCTCCTGCCAGACTGCGAATATCTTTATGTGCTTTTTTCAGCTCATCAAAAAAGATTTCCACCCCGGTCGGACTGGTAAATACGATCCACTGGTAAGAGGAAATTTCCTCAAATGCATGAACAAGTGTACTCTGATCTTCAAGCGGAACTGTTCGAATTGATGGAAGTTCCAGAACTTCCGCGCCCCTTCTGCGCAATTCCTCCGCGGTTCGTGAACTACGCCCCTTTGGACGGGTTACAAGAACTTTCCATCCTGCAAGAGGAAGTTTTTCATACCAGCCAAATTCATCTGCAAGTCTGCATACCTTTCCGACAACAATGATCGCCGGTGTTTCTATTCCCTGACGGTCTACTTCCTCCTTCAGAGTTGCTACGGTTGCCACCACCCTCTTTTGATCTGCCGTAGTTCCCTTTTGGAGAACGGCCGCCGGCATAGCCGGATCCATTCCAGCTTCAAGTAAACCAAAACAAATATCTGACAGTGCCGCAATACCCATCAGAAATACCAGAGTTCCCTTTGTATTGACCAGAGCTTTAAAATCTATATCGTATTCCTTTCCGGCACGTCTGTGTCCGGTAATAATATGCACAGAAGAGCAAAAATCCCTGTGCGTTACCGGAATTCCATTATATGCAGGAACTGCAATGGATGAAGTCACACCTGGAACGATTTCATAGGGAATACCATTTACAGTCAGAAGTTCCAGTTCTTCTCCACCCCTTCCAAAAAGAAACGGGTCTCCTCCTTTCAAGCGAACCACGCGCTGACCTTTCTGCGCTTCTTCAAGCAATACCTGATTGATCTGTTCCTGTGGCATCGTATGCTTATCAGCACGTTTTCCTACATCGATCAGACGAGCCGTGGTCGGCACTTTTGCAAGGACCCCCTGCCCCACCAGGCTGTCATATACCACGACCTCCGCCTGCTGAAGCACTTCCATACCTTTCAGTGTGAAAAGCCCGATATCACCCGGTCCGGCTCCCACAAGCCACACTTTTCCTTTTTTCATACTGGCTCTCCTCCTGTATATTTGTCGTTCTCCTGTTCTTCATGCTCACGCTTCATTTGTTCGGCCAGACACATACCCAGGCGGGCCGCTTCTGTCTTTGGTCCTCGGATACTGTCTTTAAAATATCTGCCATCTTTTTCCCTGTAATAAAGTCCTCGAAGAAACAGCTCCTCACCTTCCACAATACCAAATGCAGCAACCGGTGAGGAACAGCCTCCGTCCAGATATCTGACAAAAGCTCTTTCTGCAGTGCCTGCTATCCATGCATCCTCGTCCTTATATCCACTCAGATATTCATATTTCAGGCCTTTATGTCCCTGTACGGCAAGAATCCCCTGTCCGGCTGCCGGAAGAATCTCATCTGCTGAAAAATAACGATGAATTCTTTTTTCCAGGCCCAGACGCTTCAGGCCTGCTGCCGCAAGGATCAGCCCCGCATATTCTCCTGCATCCAGCTTACGCAGTCTTGTCTGAAGATTTCCCCTGATACTTTTCACTTTCATATCCGGATAAATTGTTTGCAGCTGCAAAGTGCGACGAAGACTGGAACAGCCCAGAGGTTTCAAAGGATCCAGGCTGGCTGCACCCTCCGGCAGCACCAGAACATCTCTCGGATCCTCTCTTCTGGAAAAAGCAAGCAGTGGCAGATCTTCCGGAACTTCCATCGGCATGTCTTTCAGACTGTGCACAGACAGCATTGTTCTGCCTTCCAGCAATGCCTTGTCCAGTTCTTTTACAAAAAGGCCTTTTCCGCCAACTTTGTCAAGTGTCCGGTCAAGGATTTTGTCTCCAGTTGTTTTCATTGTAAGAATTTCAACATCCAGTCCCGGATGCTGTTCTTTTATGTAATCACGTACCATCTCACTCTGTAAAACAGCAAGACGGCTCTCTCTACTTCCGATAATAACTTTATTCTTCGCTGTTGTCTGTATCATCTGATGCCTCCATTGCTTCCTGAATTGCCAAGCGGACTTTTTTGGCTCTGCTGTGATCCAGGCCACTGGCGGTAATTCCGATCACAACTTCATCTTTCATATAAATACCCGGGAAATAGAAATCGCATTTACTCTTATCGTCTGCAACATTGACATAAATTCCCTCTTCTTTACAGACGCGGTATATCTCATCGTTTAATTTCCAGTCGTTTGTAGCTGCGATCACCATATATGCCATATCAAAATCTGACCTTTTTACCGGACGTGTAATCAGATTGACATAACCGGTTTTGCCAAGTTCCTGCAGCTCCATAGTCGATTTCGGTGCAATTGCCGTAATATTTCTTGTAAACTGCAGCAATGTCCTTATTCTCCTGGTCGCGATATTTCCGCCACCAACTACAACAATCTTTTTATCGGACAGATCAATAAACATCGGAAAATATCGTTTATTCTTCATATACTTTCTCCAATCCTGCCACACATTCCAGAAAAGCTTCCTGATTCAGGCTGTCTCTGAGCCCGAAGATCATTTTATTGACAACTTTTCCTGCTGCGGTATCCACTGCCTCGAGAAGCTGCACTCTGTCTTCTTCCTGCATAGGTGTCTTTTTGAGTATCTTTTCAATACGGAGATTCAGATCCTGAACAGCCTCTGCCTTAATCTCCTGAATTCTCGGAATTACATCTCTTCCATCCAGCCACTGAAAAAATTCAGCCATCTGTTCTTCTACGATTGCAGCTGCCCTGACCAGACTCTCATTGGCTTCCGGTGACAGTTTTTCTGTATGGAAGCTGTCCATATCATAAAGCGTAATATTTTCTTTTCTGCCCAGAGATGGTTCAATGTCTCTCGGAACCGCAAGATCCAAAAGCAAAAGTGGCTTCCGGATCGTAATGTCCCGGAACAATTCTTCCCGCAAAGTAAAATTCGGGCTGGCGGTCGCACTGACTACAATATCGCAGTTTGGCAAAAAGTTCATGCGTTCTCCATAATGAATGCGGCTGCATCCTATCGGAATACTCACCATACCACTGCGGTACTGACGGACAGTTACCGTTACATTTGCCCCTGCATCCCGCAAAGTCTGCGCTGCAACTTTTCCCATTTCACCATTTCCGATCACCATGCAGATTTTTCCATGCATATCATATCCCTGCTCTTTCAGGTGACTGACCGCCTGATGGATAACCGATGGATTTCCATGTGCAAGTGGTGCTTCTGTCTTGATTTTCTTTCCGGCTGTAACAGCCATGCGAAAAAGGACTTCCAGTGTACTATCTGTCGTAAAATGTTCCCTTGCAAGGTTCAGTGCATCTTTAATCTGCGTCAAGATCTGATCTTCACCCAGAATCTGAGATTTCAGTCCTCCTGCCAGATAAAAAAGATGTTCTACAGCCTCACGGTCTGTTCTTGAAACAAAATAAGATTCATAAGAATCATCCTGTATATTTTTAAGCTGGCAAAGGCACTGGTAAAGAGAAAGTTCCTGGTCGTCTTCGTGGCTTGCCCAAATTTCAAGACGATTGCAAGTTGAAAGTATGATACAGCCATGGATTCCTGCTGTCTCTTTGAGTTTTTCCATTGCTTCACCGGCATTTTTCTTTGTAAACGCAAACAAAGCCCGGATATCTACGGGCGCTCTGTCATGATCGATGCCTATCATGGATATTGTCATGATATATAATTCTCCTTTGTTGATGTATGATACCCTTTCCTGAACGAAATCCACCCCTGTCTGAGGTGGATTTTCAGGAAAACACATTGTTTTTATGATAGACTTTTCATGCTGGATTGTCAATGGAATTGAATAGATTTACTCGACATTTTTAGTTGCGATGATGGCGACACCTGTATGCGCAATATCTTTAAGAATCACATCTCCGATATGCACAGGTGCAGAAACAGTAATATTTTTAAGTGAATGAATACAGTCAAAAATTTTATCTTTTGGAATATCGCTCTGTGTTTTGACAGATACCATATTTTCAACACCACCAGATACGTGAACGGTTGTTGTTACAATACGAGTCGGATCTGTTACCTCCTTCTTTCCATATATTGCACCTCTTTTACAGGTATTTCCTTCTACACTTAATACGGTTCCATTTTCTATTTTCACTGTAAGCGGGCAGCCCATTGGACAGCCAATGCATGTCAGATTTCTCGTCTCCATACTCTATGCCTCCTCAATTTTAAGTGTGATTTTATCTGCATATGGATATCCCAGCAGCTGTTCTTTTGTCAGTTTGATCTGTTCCATCTCACCAGGTGCCACTACCGGACGTTTTCTGTGGATAATTCTCTCTTTACCTAAATAACAGCTGATATAACAGTTTTTATATACTCCGCCGACGCGGAAACGAACTGTCAGCTCTTTTGCCATATGTTCTATGCGAATCACGGAAGGAACTGTATATCTTACTCCTGCTTCTGGCACCAAAAGTATTTCTCGTGCATCTTCATAGGATTCACCTGCATTCTCTTTTCTCCGAACATACATGGATGCATTCCGTCCGGCAGCTGCAGCCTCTTCCGATACAAAATCCACCAGATCATGAACATGAAGTACATTTCCACATGCAAAAACACCTTCCATGTTTGTTTCCAGGCTTTCATTTACCCTTGGGCCTGAAGTGACCGGATTCAGTTCAACTCCCATTCCACGCGAAATTTCATTTTCCGGAATCAAACCAACCGAAAGAAGCAGCGTATCACATTCATATTCTTCCTCTGTTCCAGGAATTGACTTACCTGACTTGTCTACTTCTGCAAGAGTAATACCCTCCACTCTTTCTTTTCCTTTTATATCGATTACAGTATGGCTAAGTTTCAGTGGAATTCCAAAATCATCCAAACACTGTACAATATTTCGCTTCAATCCGCCGGAATATGGCATCAGTTCTGCAACAACTTGTACTTCTGCACCTTCCAGAGTCATTCTTCTTGCCATGATCAGACCAATATCACCTGATCCAAGAATCACAACTTTGCGTCCTGGAAGATATCCCTCAATGTTAACAAGACGCTGTGCAGTTCCTGCCGAAAAAATGCCTGCCGGACGGTATCCCGGAATATTAAGTGCTCCCCGGGAACGTTCTCTGCATCCCATTGCAAGAATCACTGCTTTTGCCTGGATCTGAAACATTCCATCTTCACGGTTCATCGCTGTTATAACCTTGTCATCACTGATATCCATGACCATAGTGTGTAATTTATACTTTATTCCCAATTCAATAACCTGTGTGATAAAACGTCCAGCATATTCCGGTCCTGTCAGTTCTTCCTGAAATGTATGAAGACCAAATCCATTGTGAATACACTGATTCAGAATTCCTCCGAGTTCCTTGTCTCTTTCAAGAATCAAAATACTTTCTGTTCCATTCTTTCGTGCTGCAACAGCTGCCGACAATCCTGCCGGACCACCACCAATGATTACAATATCATATGTTTTCATTAGTTTCCCTCCTGAAATGAATCTTTATTTACACCTTCAATGATTCTGGAATCTCCGCCACATTTTGTAATTTTTCCAATTGGAGTTTCAAGTTCTCTCGCAAGAATTTCCATTGTTCTCGGTGAACAGAAGCCTGCCTGACATCGTCCCATGCCTGCTCTGGTACGTCGTTTGACACCATCAAGGGATCTGGCTCCAACAGGTCTTTTGATCGCATCAATAATTTCCCCTTCGCTTACCATTTCACATCGGCAAATAATATTTCCATAAGCCGGATTGCGACGAATATATTCGTTTCTCTCTTCAAGCGACATTGCATTCAGGTCAGCAATACCTTTTCTTGTTGATACAAAGTTTACTTTTTCTTTCAGGTCATATTTTTTCTTAAGAATATCTGCAACCATTTCTCCGATTGCCGGTGCACTGGATAATCCCGGGGATTCAATTCCGGCACAGTCTATAAAATCTTTTTCCGTTTCTCCAATAATAAAATCATCTCCGTCTTCATGGGCTCGAAGACCTGCAAAAGATGTGATCACCTGTCTTGTCGGAATATTTCTGACGCTGTTGGAGGATTTGATAAATACCTGATCCAGCCCATCTCTTGTTGTATTTGTTCCTTCTTTATTTTCAATATCCTGTGCAGTTGGACCAATCAGCAGATTTCCATGAACAGTAGGCGTAACCAGAACACCTTTGCCAAATTTTCCCGGGAGTGCAAAAACTGTATGACTCACATGGCTGCCCGCACTTTTGTCAAGGAGACAGTATTCACCTTTACGTGGTATAATATGAATTTTCTTTTCGCTGACCATATTATGAAAACGATCAGCATAGACTCCAGCTGCATTAATAATACATTTTGTTTCATAAGTACCACTGGTTGTTTCAATTTTCCAGTTTTCTGTACCAGAAGAAATCCGTGAAATGTTTAATACTTCTGTATCAAAACGAAACTCCACTCCATTGACACAGGCATTTTCCGCAAAAGCAATCGTCATATTAAACGGACACACAATTCCACCGGTTGGCGCGTACAGAGCTGCGTACACATTTTCAGACACATTTGGTTCCATCTCCAGCACTTCATCATGATTCAAAATCCGAAGCTTCTTTACCCCATTTGTAATTCCTTTTTCATAAAGCTTCTGTAGATTTGGATAGTCTTTTTCGTCCAGACATAGCACAAGTGAACCATTCCGTTTAAATGGAAAATCCAGTTTTTCAGCCAGTTCTCCAATCAGCAGATTTCCTCTTACATTTAATTTTGCTTTCAAAGTTCCCGGTTCTGCATCGTAACCGGCATGGATGATCGCACTGTTTGCTTTGGAAGTTCCACAACATACATCTTCCTCTCTTTCCAGTACACAGGTTTTTATCTGATAACGGGACAGTTCTCTTGCAACTGCCGTACCGGTAACTCCAGCACCAATAATGATCACATCATATTTTTCCATTTTTATTTTCCTCCTCATTGTTGAATTCTATATAAGAAAAAGCCCGACAAATAAACCCATGTATCATGGATCTAATGTCAGGCTCTCTTCTCTCATGCCATCATATATTTTTATTTTTGTAATCAGTTTTCTTCATCACGTGCCCATCCGTAGGCATATTTGACTGCTTTCTCCCATCCACGAATGCGTTTACTTCGCGCTTCATCTGTGATCTCTGGGATAAAGGTCTTATCAATTGCCCAATTCTGAAGGACTTCTTCCTTGCTGGTCCAGTATTTGACAGCAAGCCCTGCCAGATAAGCAGCACCCATGGCCGTTGTCTCTACGCATCGTGGACGATTGACCGGAGCGTTAATGATATCTGCCTGCGTCTGCATCAAAAAGTCATTCGCACTGGCTCCTCCATCTACCTTAAGTGAAGCCAGTTGAATACCGGAATCTGCTCTCATGGACTGCAGCACATCATTTACCTGATATGCAAGAGAGTCCAGCGTCGCACGGATGATGTGATATTTATTTACCCCACGGGTAATTCCAACGATCGTCCCCCTCGCATACTGATCCCAGTGTGGAGCTCCCAACCCGGTAAAAGCTGGCACAACATAACAACCATTTGTATCTTTGACTTTCTTTGCCATATATTCCGAATCCTCAGCAGAATCAATCAGACGCATTTCATCTCGAAGCCACTGGATTGCAGCTCCTGCAACAAAAATCGAACCTTCCAACGCATAATTCACTTTGCCATCCAGGCCCCAGGCAATTGTCGTAACCAGGCCATTTTCGGAAAAAACAGGTTTCTCACCCGTATTCATCAGAAGAAAGCAGCCGGTACCATATGTATTTTTTGCTTCGCCTGGCTGGAAACAAGTCTGTCCGAACAATGCAGACTGCTGGTCTCCTGCAGCTCCTGCAATCGGAATTGGTCCTCCCAGGAAAGAAGGATCTGCCGTACCATAAA
>ERZ772819.3623-NODE-3623-length-10681-cov-39.396857_pt1 | contig 10681 bp, 6 predicted proteins | sample MGYA00580860_ERZ772819 | MGnify/ENA primary metagenome ERZ772819 (study PRJEB29015, sample SAMEA2737683) | human gut metagenome | biome: human gut; feature: human-associated habitat; material: faeces | place: China | collected 2012 ...
GATTTTATTTGCAGCTTTAGCTGCACTGGCAATCACAAGTTGCTCACAGAATGAAATTGATGGTATTGACAATGGAACTCCAAAAAGTAAAAATGAAATAGGAGTAAACACAATTGTCAAAAAGAGTTCAAGAGCCGCTGTTACAAGCAATAGCAGTTTCACGTCGTTTAAATTACATGCCTATATAGTTAAAAGCAATGATATTGCAACTTCAGGATGGGGTAATGCTTATATGGATGGTATAGAATATAAAGGAGGTCAAGGTAGCTGGGCAACAACAAGTGGTACTTTTTACTGGCCTATCACAGAAATGCAATTTTTTGGGTATACCAATGATGTAACCTATACAGCACCTGCTAGTTCTAACGCTTATCCTACTATCAGTTATACTCTTCCTGACACCCCAGCCGATCAAAAAGATATTATAGTGGCTTATTCCAAAGATGTAACCAAGCCAAGTGATAATACATTAAATCTTACATTCCAACACATCCTCACCCGTATAAACTTTGCTGTGAAACTAGTTGATAGCAGCTATACTTACACAGTTGAAAGCATAACTGTCACCGGTGCCAAAGGCGGTACTGCAACATATACATTCGGAGGAACCGAAGGAAAAGGTGGAAATTGGAATATAACAGGAAGTGCACCTGCTAGTGGCTATAGCTATACATTCGATAATACCGTAACAGCCAAAGATGGTATTTATGATTATACACAAAATGATAATTCATTAATGCTGTACCCACAATCTCTTACTGATGCAAAAATCATAGTCAAGTATAAAACAGAGAAGGATAATGCAACATTCTTTAATGACTCAAAAGAAGTATCCTTAACCGGAGAATGGACCAACGGACAAAGTATCCGTTATATACTAACTTTACCGGTTGGTGCAGAAGAAATGAGTGTAAATACAACATATGATGAAAATTGGGATGCTACTGATAACGAGCAAACTCCTAAAAACCCTGCATCATAAGATCCCTCAGCAAGCTTATAAATCAATGAAATTATAATCTCCTGATAAGAACATAGCAATTTCCTGCTCCGCAATGAAACACCGTATCATCCCCACCATGATTTGCGATTTCATTTGCGGAGCATTTTTACCTGTTGTCAATCAACCGTCCTCAAAAAGTATATGCGATAGTTATGCAGCTCGCCAATGATACCGGAGAAATTGGAGGATGATACTACAAATTCCATAATCTATGCTGTTTTAGCCGGTATACCTCCCCATGGATACACACAAAGATACTTTCTTTCTGCTACTTTCCCAACAATTGCAACTTCTTTTTGTTTGGCCACACAAATTTAGCCCTCTATGCTCACGCCCACAGGCTATCGTTTTCCGTAACGGCAGAAGACAAACAAGTGGAAACAGGATTCTTCGGTCTTTTTCCTGAAACTTATTGCAAATTATCCATATTTGACCTACATTTGTCAAATCAACCAAAAGAACACAAGCGTTTCTAACATCTATATATGTCTGGTCTGCCCTGTAATGAAAGGATGGATTGTACCCAATGCCCTAAAGCAGTGGAGAACAGCATCCATTACACACATAACAAAAAAGGTTTCCACTTACCCCCACATAAGTGTGAAACCAATATTTTATTTTTCTTACTCAAAGGTCAAATATTAATCAATAGTGAAGAATATGCCGGAACCATCATTAATTCCGGAGAATTTGTGCTGCAAGCTATCGCATCAAAAGTGGAAATACTGGCCATGACAGACTCGGAAGGTATTCTGTACACATTTGATGACCCTAAAGCCTTCTGCTATGACCGCTATACCTATATATTGAAAAACGTGCCTCCGCCACTCATCTCCGAGCCACTGAAAATAAAGCCCGAAATAAAGCTTTTCCTTGAAGGGGTTGCTTCCTATCTGAATGCAGACAAAATTTGTAAAGAGCTGCTCGAATTCAAGCGTAAAGAACTTTATTATCTGTTGGCGCACTATTACACAGACTATGAGCTATCTCCTGTTGTACACAGCCTATCCCAATACACCAGCAGTTTTGAATATTTCATATTAAAGCACCACAAACAAATAAAGTCCGTAGAGGAGTTCGCACAACTGGGCGGCTACAGCGTCACCACCTTCCGCCGCATTTTCAAAGCCATCTTCAACGAACCGGCCTATGAATGGATGATGAAACAGCGCAAAGAAAGTATCCTTTACCAATTGCGCTATACAGATGCTTCCATCTCCGAAATCTGCTTTGGACATGGATTTGAATCTCTCTCACATTTTTCCAACTTCTGTAAGAAGTCCTTTGGCGACTCTCCCAGAAACATCCGTAAAAAAGAAAAGGAAGAAACTTCACCCAATACATAATTATAAAAAAAATGCCCCGCCAAAAGGCAGGGCACTCTCAAATATCAAGTAAAACTAACCGTAATTAGTCTTTCAGCTTCGCAGCAATAAATTCACGGTTCAAACGAGCAATGTTGCTGATAGAAACCAGCTTCGGACATTCTGCCTCACAAGCACGAGTGTTTGTACAGTTACCAAAGCCCAGTTCATCCATTTTGCTCAACATAGCTTTCGCACGGCGTGCAGCTTCCACTTTACCTTGAGGTAACAGTGCCAACTGGCTGACCTTTGCAGAAACAAACAACATAGCAGAACCATTCTTACATGCAGCAACACAAGCACCACAACCGATACATGCAGCAGCATCCATAGCCTCATCGGCAATAGGTTTTGCAATAGGAATTGCGTTAGCGTCAGGAATACCACCGGTATTGATTGACACGTAACCACCCGCCTGCATAATCTTGTCGTATGCGCTGCGGTCTACCATCAAGTCGCGGATTACCGGGAAACCGGCAGAACGCCAAGGCTCAACAGTAATGGTGTCACCGTCTTTGAAACGACGCATATAAATCTGGCAGGTAGTAGCACCTGTAGCAGGTCCGTGAGGATGTCCGTTGATATACATAGAGCACATACCGCAGATACCTTCACGACAGTCGTGGTCGAATACGATAGGTTCTTTACCTTCATTGATAAGCTGCTCGTTCAAGATATCCATCATTTCCAGGAATGAGGTATCACCCGGAATATCTTTCATTTGGAAGGTATCAAAATGTCCTTTATCCTTAGGACCTTTCTGACGCCAAACTTTCAGTGTGAAACTTATATTTTTATCCATGATTTCTATACAATTAATAATTAAGACTTATAGTTACGAGTTTGAACCTTAACGAACTGATAGTTCAAATCTTCCTTGATCAATTCGGGTTCTTTTCCTTCACCTGTGTATTTCCAGCAAGCTACATACGAGAACTTGTCATCGTGACGAAGCGCTTCACCCTCCGGAGTCTGGTGTTCTTCACGGAAGTGACCACCACAAGATTCCTCACGGTTCAATGCATCGTAAGCCATCAGCTCACCGATTTCGATGAAATCAGCCAGGCGGATTGCCTTTTCAAGTTCCACATTCAATTCATTAGCTTCACCCGGAATGCGAAGGTCGCTCCAGAAGGTCTTTCTTACTTCTTTCAGTTTAGCCAGAGCAGTAGTCAAAGATTCCTTGGTACGTCCCATACCTACGAAGTCCCACATGATGTGACCCAGTTCCTTGTGAATAGAGTCTACTGAACGATGACCCTTGATATTCATCAGTTTCTGGATCTTATCGTTTACAGCCTTTTCGGCAGCCACAAATTCAGGAAGGTCTGTCGAGAAACGGGGAACCTGAATCTGGTCTGACAAATAGTTCTGGATAGTATAAGGCAATACGAAGTAACCGTCAGCCAATCCCTGCATCAATGCAGATGCACCCAAACGGTTTGCACCGTGGTCAGAGAAGTTAGCTTCACCGATAGCATACAAGCCCTTGATAGAAGTCATCAGTTCATAGTCAACCCAGATACCACCCATCGTATAGTGGATAGCCGGGAATATCATCATCGGAGTCTTGTACGGATTTTCGTCAGTGATTTCTTCGTACATATCGAACAAGTTACCGTAACGGGCACGAACTACATCTTCACCCAGACGGTCGATAGCGTATTTAAAGTCAAGGAATACGGCCAGACCTGTGTTGTTCACACCGAAACCGGCGTCGCAACGTTCTTTCGCAGCACGTGAAGCAACGTCACGGGGAACCAGGTTACCGAATGCCGGATAACGGCGTTCCAAGTAGAAGTCACGGTCTGCATCAGGAATATCGGTCGGTTTCTTAGTTCCTGCCTGCAATGCCTTGGCATCTTCCAGCTTTTTCGGAACCCAGATACGTCCGTCATTACGCAATGACTCGGACATCAAAGTCAGTTTAGACTGCTTGTCACCGTGTACAGGGATACAAGTCGGGTGGATCTGTGCAAAGCAAGGATTGGCAAAGTAAGCACCTTTGCGGTAAACCTGCATAGCAGCCGAACCATTTGACGCCATAGCGTTGGTAGACAAGAAGTAAGTATTACCATAACCGCCGGTACCGATAACTACCGCATGGGCAGCGAAACGTTCAATCTTACCTGTAACCAAATTACGGGCGATAATACCACGGGCGCGTTCCACACCTTCGTTATCCTTAATCAGCACAACGTCCAACATCTCATAACGAGTGTACAACTTCACGTTACCACGCTGAACTTCACGGCTCAATGCAGAATAAGCACCCAGCAACAACTGCTGTCCGGTTTGACCGCGGGCATAGAATGTACGTGAAACCTGAGCACCACCGAATGAACGGTTATCCAGCAAACCACCGTATTCGCGAGCGAAAGGAACACCTTGAGCTACGCACTGGTCGATGATAGCATTTGACACTTCGGCCAGACGATAAACGTTAGCTTCGCGTGCACGGTAGTCACCACCTTTGATTGTATCGTAGAAAAGACGGTAAACAGAGTCACCATCATTTTGATAATTCTTAGCAGCATTGATACCTCCCTGTGCAGCGATAGAGTGTGCACGACGGGGAGAGTCCTGGATACAGAAGTTTAATACCTTGAAACCCAGAGCACCCAGTGAAGCAGCAGCCGAAGCACCTGCCAAACCGGTACCTACCACAATAATGTCAAGACGACGTTTGTTGGCAGGGTTTACCAATTTTTGATGAGCTTTATAATTGGTCCATTTCTCGGCTAAAGCGCCTTCAGGAATTTTAGAATCTATAGTAGCCATATTCATTTACAATTTTATCATTTACAATTTACGATTAGCAAGCACCACAAGCGAGTGATTTCACGAAGTAGATAACGACTACTGCTGCAAAACCAAGAACTACCAAAGTAGAGTAGATGTTACCAATAGTCTTCCAACGCTCGAACCAGATTTTATTGCTCCAGCCCAAAGTCTGCAAAGCACTCCAGAATCCGTGAGTCAGGTGGAACCACAAAGCTGCTAACCAAATGAGGTAAAGCACTGTAAATACAGGGCATCCGAATGTTTCACGAATGTAAGCGGCACCGTCTGTAGGACCGAATGCGCCCAAATCATGAACACCGATAATTTCGGCAAACTGCATTTTGTACCAGAAATTGGCAAAATGAAGAGCCAATCCGGCAATGACAACAATACCCAGGACAAGCATGTTCTGAGATGCCCATTCCACAGTTTTAGGTTTAACGTTCACTGCATAACGTTCGCTACCGCGAGCTGCACGGTTCTGCATGGTCAACCAGAAAGCGTAGATGATGTGAATTACAAACAGAGCAGCCAGCCCGGCAGTTGCAACCAACGCGTACCAGTTAGCTCCCAAGAATTCACAAATCATGTTGTAAGCATCTTCCGAGAAGAGCGCAACAAGGTTCATCGCCATGTGAAACGTCAGAAACAGGACAAGGGCGATACCTGTGACACTCATCACCACTTTCCTTCCAATAGATGAATTACTTAACCACATAAATGATTGAATTTAAATTATTTAATTGTTAGAACTAAAAATTCTGTTAAAAGCTGTGTATTCACGATGCAAAAGTAAAGGAATTCTAGCGATAATACAAGGAATTATGGAAATTATTCTTTAATTCGGAGAAGGGTAAATGCGAATTACATTATTTTCCTATCTTTGCACTGAACAAATGCCAAACTAAATGAAACGCCAAAGGATTATTTTTCTTATACTGACAGCCTGTTTTACATTCAGCCTCAGCGCACAGAATATAGACATCAACACGTTGAAAACCATCAACCGATGGGATGTACACGGACTGAGCCGCGGATTGTCCGCTAGCGGAGTGATTCTACCCGTAGGAATACCTACAGCCATGGGACTCTATGCATTGATAAAAAAAGACCAGCCGATGCTGAAAGATGCCATTTACATAGGAACCAGTGTGATTGAAGCAGTGGGGATTACATACGCCGCCAAACATATAATAGGTCGTGACCGGCCTTTTGTAAAGTATCCGGATAAGATTCATGCATACGGAGCACCGGATGCCGATAGTCCGTCATTCCCTTCAGGACACACTGCGGCAGCTTTTTCTTTAGCCACCTCACTCTCCATCACTTATCCTAAGTGGTATGTTATCGCCCCTTCAGCCGTATGGGCTTGCGGAGTAGGGTTTGCCCGGATGAACCAAGGGGTGCACTATCCCAGTGATGTAGTGGCAGGAGCCGCTATCGGAGTAGGATGTGCTTTCGTGAACGTGTATGTGAACCGATGGCTGAATAAGGTGCTGTTCGGGAGACAGATAAAGTGATGGTTGGAAAATTATTCCACACCTAAAAGAAGACACAGCAGAAGTTTTTCAGACAACTGCAGGAGTGCAACTATGCGCCCCTGCAGTTAATATAAAGTCTTGACTATCGCTTTTTCAACAGCAGCCCCTCAAAGTCCGGTTGCTCCAACAGTTCCAGCGCTTTCCTGATACTTTCATTCGCGTCATTAATGACGTGATAATATTCATTCATATCCCATAAATCACGGGCTATCAATGCTTTCATCTGCAACCTCAGCAGAGACAGGGCCTTTTGATACTCTTCTTCATTATATTCCACTCCCATCTCCTTGCCGGTAGCAACCAGTTGTGCCAACATATCCGGAGTCACTTCAAAACGTTTGTAGAACTCATTGAAAGTCTTGTATTTGCCCAGCCACTCTTTACGATGGGCATCAATAAAATGGAAATGAGCTTTCATCAATGCTCCTTTATCACGCAACTGACGATGGTATTTAGTATAGAGAGTCGTATCAATCGGCACAAAATAATCGGGCACGATCCCTCCGCCACCATATACCGTACGGGCCAACCTATGAGTCTTGAACTTCAGTGAATCCGGAAAGTGGATGCTGTCTTCACTCATCATTTCTCCTTTATTATAACGGTCTATCAGGTCTTCATTATACTTTTCAATGCTCTCGTAAGGTTTCTGGATACAACGTCCGGCAGGCGTATAATAGCGGGCCACCGTCAGACGGATCATCGAACCGTCCGGCAAATCAATGGGACGCTGCACCAAGCCTTTACCAAAACTGCGCCGGCCCACAACAACTCCTCTGTCCCAATCCTGAACAGCTCCGGTCACAATCTCACTGGCAGAAGCCGAAAATTCATCAACCAATACCATCAGACGACCGTTCTGAAACTCGCCCGTACCTTTGGCAAAAAACTCGCTACGAGGATTACGACGGCCCTCCGTATAGACAATCAGTTCCTTTTTACCCAAAAATTCATTGGCAATATCGATAGCAGCATTCAAATACCCCCCGCCATTGCCCTGCAAATCAAGAATCAAGTCTTTCATTCCTTTCTTCTGCAACCCGGTCAGCGCTTTCTTGAACTCCTCATGGGTAGTGGCGGCAAAACGGTTGATACGAATATAACCGATCTTATCTTTAATCATATAGGAAGCATCCAGGCTGTAAACAGGTATTTTATCCCTTTTCACCGTAAAGGGGAGCAGTTCCTTCACCCCTCGGCGAAGTATTTTCAGATTCACTTTTGAATCTTTAGGACCACGGAGACGACGCATAATATCCTCGGTACTCATCTTTACACCGGCTATCAGCGTATCTTCCACCATGACGATACGATCACCGGCCAGAATACCGACTTTTTCGGACGGTCCGCCCGATACAGGCTGTATCACCAGCAAAGTGTCCTCCGCCATATTAAACTGTATACCGATACCTTCGAAGTTTCCCTGCAACGGCTCGTTCATTCTCTTCACTTCCTCCGGATCAGAATAGGTAGAATGAGGATCAAGCTGCTCCAGCATTTTTACGATAGCTTCTTCCACCAGCTTTCCCTCATTGACTTCGTCTACATAAAGATTGGCAATGGCAAATTCCGCCAGTTGCAACTTACGTGCCGGAGAATTCAGAAATTTACTCTCCTGAGCCTGTGCGGCTACGATAGAAAAAAAGCAGGCAATCAAGCCTGCAAAATACATAGTATATTTCATGGTCAGTCTATTTTCATTCCTTCAGGCAAGAATGGCGTCACATCTTTGCCAAACTGCAACAATTCTCTTACAATCGTAGAGCTGATAGAGGTTAGTTCCGGCTCCGTAAACAACAGAATCGTTTCTATTCCGGCCAGTTTCCGGTTGATATCGGCTATAGTTTCCTCATATTCAAAATCGTGTACGGTACGGATACCACGAACAATGAACTGCGCCTCCTTAGCTCGGGCAAAGTCAATGGTCAGACAATCATAAGCATCGACCTTTACCCGGGGATCATCCGCAAAAAGTTTCTCGATCATCTCCACTCGTTTCTCTGTAGGAAACCAAGTTTTCTTATTCTCATTGATACCGATGCCGATCACCACTTCGTCCATAAAAGTCAACGCTCTCTTCACGACCGAATAATGACCGATGGTAAAAGGATCAAAGGTTCCCGGAAATATCGCTCTTCTCATATTTTTTAGTGATTCACTCACGCAATATCTTCTTCTACAACAAGGTTATCTATAATAAAATTCTGACGTTCCATCGTGTTCTTACCCATGTAGAACTCCAGTAATTCCTTTACCAGATCAGTCTTGCGGAGGGAAACTTGCTCCAAACGCATATCTTTGCCGATAAAGTGCTTGAATTCATCGGGTGAAATCTCTCCCAAACCTTTGAACCGTGTGATTTCGGGATTGGGGCTTAACCGTTCGATTGCGGCAACCCGTTCTTCTTCCGAATAACAATATACCGTTTCATAAACTCCTTTCTTGCGGTTACGGACACGGAACAAAGGAGTCTGAAGGATATATACATGACCTTTCTTTATCAAATCGGGGAAGAATTGCAGGAAGAAGGTAATCAGCAACAAACGGATGTGCATACCGTCCACATCGGCATCTGTTGCCACAATCACTTTGTTATATCGTAATCCTTCCATACCGTCCTCTATGTTCAGAGCAGCCTGAAGCAAGTTAAACTCTTCATTCTCATATACAATCTTCTTGGTCAGCCCGTAAGAATTCAACGGCTTACCACGCAAACTGAATACTGCCTGAGTATTTACATCACGGCTCTTGGTGATAGAACCGCTCGCCGAGTCACCCTCGGTAATGAAAATGCAGCTTTCCTCCTTCTTGTCTCCTTTGGCATCATTCAGGTGAAAACGGCAGTCACGCAACTTACGGTTATGAAGATTTGCCTTTTTGGCACGTTCACGTGCCAGTTTGGTCACTCCGGCTATAGCCTTACGCTCTTTCTCCGATTCTTGAATCTTCTGCAACATCACATCGGCCACATCCGTATGTTTGTGCAGATAGTTATCGACCTCAGTCTTTACAAAATCACCTACAAACTTATTAACGGTAGGACCACCGGGAGCCATATTGGTAGAGCCCAGCTTGATTTTAGTCTGACTTTCGAACAACGGTTCCTCCACATTAACGGCAATGGCAGCTACCAATCCGTTACGGATATCGGCATAGTCCATATTCTTGTTGAAATATTCCTTGATGGTACGGGCTATATGCTCTTTGAAAGCACTTTGGTGCGTACCTCCCTGTGTGGTGTGCTGTCCGTTGACAAAAGAGTAATATTCCTCACCATACTGACCGGTATGCGTAAAAGCGATCTCGATATCTTCTCCTTTCAAGTGGATGATGGGATATAATCCCACAGCCGTCATGTTGTCGTTAAGCAAGTCCACCAACCCGTTACGGGACAGGATACGCTGACCGTTATAGATAATGGCCAGTCCTGTATTCAGATAGGTATAGTTGCGGAGCATGGTTTCCACGAACTCCGGACGGAAACTGTAGTTCTCAAACAACAGGTTATCCGGTTCAAAGAAAATATAGGTACCGTTCTCCTCTGTTGTATCTTGTGTGGTATCCGTCAACAAGTCTCCCTTGGCAAAGGTAGCGATACGCACCTTTCCATCACGATAGCTGCGCACCTCGAAACGTGAACTCAATGCGTTGACGGCTTTCACACCGACCCCATTCAGTCCGACGCTCTTCTTGAACGCCTTGCTGTCATATTTACCTCCCGTATTCAACACACTAACAGCTTCAATGAGTTTTCCCTGCGGAATACCCCGGCCATAATCACGCACGCTGACACGGAGATTTTCTTCAATAATAATCTCAATCTTTTTACCCGCCTGCATTTTAAATTCATCGATACTGTTATCGATAATTTCTTTCAAAAGAACGTAGATACCGTCCTCGGCATGTGATCCGTCACCCAACTTTCCAATATACATACCGGGACGGGTACGCACATGCTCCATGTCACTGAGGTGGCGGATATTATCGTC
>ERZ772819.3627-NODE-3627-length-10675-cov-5.891431_pt1 | contig 10675 bp, 9 predicted proteins | sample MGYA00580860_ERZ772819 | MGnify/ENA primary metagenome ERZ772819 (study PRJEB29015, sample SAMEA2737683) | human gut metagenome | biome: human gut; feature: human-associated habitat; material: faeces | place: China | collected 2012 ...
TGTGTCTATCAAGTTTATGGATTCACTGGAATTCATCGCTATCGTTACTCACGTAGCCGATGCACGCAGTTGCGTGCTCCATCCGGCAAGCCATACTCACCGCCAGTTGACGGATGAGCAACTAATGGAAGCCGGTGTACGTCCGGACCTGATCCGCCTATCGGTAGGTATCGAAAATGCGGATGATATCATTGCTGATATCGAACAGGCTTTGAACGCATAACAATACCGTAAAGGTATCAAATACTAAGAGAAGGCACGGGAATGAAAGATCCCGTGCCTTCTTATTTACCACAAAAAGAAAGTTAATTTCGAAGAGAATCATTTCAAATGTGAACCGATAAATCCTCCCGGATGTTTATCTTTGCAGGGAACCAAATTCTGCAGAGATATGAAAAAGAATCTATTAGTAGCATTCGTATTATGCCTTTCTTACGGATTTTCTTATTCCCATTCGTTTGATAAACCAATTAATCAGACAGCAAAGATGTCAAACTTTGAAATGGATTCGTTTACCACCAAGAATGGTAAAAGCTTGAAGATCACTTTCTTCAAACATGCCAGCTTATTACTGGACTATGCAGGACAAAAAATATTCATTGATCCTGTTTCCGATTATGCCGACTATACACAACAGCCGAAAGCGGATTTCATTCTGATTACGCATGAACATGGCGACCATTTCGATACTAAAGCAATAGCAGTTATCGAAACAAACCAGACCAAAATTATAGCTAATCCTAACTGCCGGAAAAAGCTGAATAGAGGACAAGAGATGAAGAACGGTGATGTGCTTCAACTCGCCAAAGATATCAAACTGGAAGCCGTACCCACCTATAATACGACTCCCGGCAGGGATAAATTTCATCCCAAAGGACGTGACAACGGATATATTCTGACTTTAGGAGGAACTCGTATTTATATTGCCGGAGATACGGAGGATATTCCGGAACTAAACCAAGTGAAAGATATTGATATCGCTTTTCTGCCGGTTAACCAACCATATACCATGACACCGGAACAAGCGATACGGGCAGCCAAAATCATCAAGCCACGTGTTTTGTACCCTTATCATTACGGAGAAACAGATATCCATAAAGTAAAAGACGGATTGAAAAATGAGACAGGCACAGAAGTACGTATCCGGGCTTTGCAATAAGATATACGTAAATAATCAGAAAGTGGCTGAAAATATACTCACCTGAATATCCGAAAGGACCTTGAATAAAGTGCACTCCAAAAGTTAGATCTAAAACTTTTGGGGTGCACTTTAATATCTCAATAAGAATGATTTTCGCTTCAAGGGCTTTCCAAACATTCAGTCCCTTATAAAGAGCTTTTCCTTTTTTAATCAGTTACTTCCAATCACACAGCCTCGGCAGACAAACTGGAAATCACTGTATCCACCCAATATACAACTGTTCTATCCGCCGGCAAAACTCCTTCCAGATAAGGTGAATCGGATACCTCCTCCAACCATGCCGTAGTAATCGGTCCTCTTTCTCTTGTAGAACTTTGAGTTCCTAAATACGGACTAAAATTAAAAAACGTGTGTTGTTGCTCTACATTATTTTTATCTATATATGTAAAGACAAAAGCCTTTTTCTGTTTTCCACCCAATGAAGCCCACTCTATCTGGTATGTTCCTTCAACAAGAATTTGCTCATCCTCTGTCTTATAAATGAATTTCCCTCCTGTTCCTTCTTCAGATAAATGATATACATCATCCGGCCGCAAAATACAGATATCTCCTTTATTTATAAAAGAATAAGGAGCCATTGCCACATTTACTTTTTCCTGCAACTCGCTTTCCGAATCCAATGACAACATATCTTCACTGGGTCTGGAAACCTGAAATTCAGGTTGGTCGACGCACATAAATGTCAATACGCCATAAGAAACAGTCACAGGCAGGGTGACATAATTACCATCCTTATCAGTAACGGTAACCGTTACTTTCCCTTTTTTACCATGCGAACTAAGCCATAATCGGTTGTCGATGACTGTTGCTGTCACAATTGTTTCATCGGAGCTTTGTGCAGAGTAGCCACCTTTTCCATTGGCTATCCCGATATTCTCCGCTTCCCATCCGTTAAGATACAAAACTGTAGAAGAAACAGTGTTTGTACAAGTTCCTGTTTCGTCAACCAGTTCGGAACCACTAAATAAGATAATCTCTGCATCATCTTGACAGGCTGATACACAAAAAGCCATAAAAGAAAGAAGAAAGAAGCCCAATAAAGTTTTTGTTTTCATATTTTCAGTGGTATGGTTAAATCCCGGCATATGCCATTGTTTTGCAAAGATATAAAGTATTTGTAAAAAACACTATCTTTGTATGAAAAGTTACCAATAGTACAGATCCACTAGATTCTTCCATACAGTGTAAGTTATATGAAATATACAACAGAAGGTCATTGAAAAGGACGTTCCCGGGGGAAAAAGGGAATGGGAAATACGGGAACGTCCTCAAAACATAACAATACAGAAATATGGACTTTCACAAGGGCGCATTTCTGTCTCTCTTATGCAACATTCCCTTCTATAAAAATATGGAGGAAATATCTGGAGAGGATATTATTATGTGGGAAATTTAGTTTATAGTCTTAAAAGCAATCTGATTGCATCAAAGTGATGAACGATAGGCAGTCCGAATATATTCTCCTACTGCATTGTCATCATTGATTTCTATGTATTTTTTCAATAAATCCGCAAATCCGGATTTTATCTGTTCCGTTTGCTTGTTCTCGCAGGCTGTAGAATATTCATCAACAGCCATGAGAAAATCCTGCATTCGTTCATTCAGCATTGTTCCTCCTGTGCAAACCACATCGGAAATATAGGCTTGGATACTACCATTTTCTATGACAACAGGGAGGCGGTATTCCAGTCCCGATTTGTTGGCACGAATAGAAAGCACTTTTACTACGGGCGACACAATAGTCACCGTATCGGAAAAATCAAACTTTCCGTGGATTATTTCTACACTATCTACCAGCTGCCCGCTCGAAAAATCTTTCATATAAACCATTTTTCCTTCGAATTCGGGCAAAGGTGTACTACCGTTAATCTCGTAACCTTTTATCTGATGCCCGGTGCAAGCCACTATCAGACATATTCCCGGAAGAAAAGATAAAAGTTTCACATATCTGTTCATTAAGCTCTTCATTCTTCTTTAAAAAAGAAAAGCCGTCCGCACTATCAGCTGAACGGCTTTCTCTTTTCATTCATACATTTGTATAATCATTCATCCTTAGAATCTGAATCCCAGTTTCACTACAGGCATTTCAAATATTTTGATATTGTGGTGACTGGCGTTATATTTATCAAATCCTTTCGGGCAAATCTGTATCAAGTCATAGCGGTAAGCCAGAGGGTGCATTTCGAAACCGAAAACAAAACCTTTGGCAATGCTATACTCAATACCTGCTACGGCAGCTACTTTGAAACCGTACATCTGACCGGCTTTACTTCCGGAAACATAGACCTGTGACGGAAGTTCTTCCGAGTCGTCACTATCCTTATAGGTGTCTCCGGTGTATGGTTCGGTTGTTTCAATGCGTGCCATCTGGAAGCCGAGTGCGCCTCCAAGATACGGATGAATACGTTCGTTGCGAGTCTTGAAATAGTAGTTGGAACCGACAGATACATACCAGTTGTTAGTCATCTGTGCATTGATATAACTTTGCGCAGGGATAATCATGTCGGGTACACTGTTGTCTCCTTCTACATAGTCTTTCTTAGGAGTGAGGCTGACGTTCATGCTGAACTGGAAATTTACATCCCAATTGTCAGACACAAAATACTTACCTTCAATTCCGGCTATATTGACCAGACTATTATTATTCAGACTCCCGATGTGCAGATAGCGGTTCAGATCGCCGGAGTTATCCGTCCCTCCATTTGGAAGTCCGACTACTCCTCCGTCATTGGAGAACTTGGGAAGCAGATAAGAAGTGTTTTCGTTAAAAAACTTTCCGCTACCAAGCAGGACTGAAACCTGCCACTGTCCTTTCTTCGGGACAAACGACGCATCATCACTGCTGCTGTAACGCTGCGCCATTGAAGGCGCAGCTGTCATACAGGTCAGCAAAAGTAATGTGCATAGTTTTTTTATCATCTTGTTACTTTTACGTAGTTAGGGAATTATTTCAAGAAGATAGCAAGAAGTGCTTTCAATTGAGCGCTTGCAGCATCATAGTCTGCCTTGGCAGCATCATATTCAGCCTGTTTTACTTTGATATTTTCCTGAATACTTGCCAATGATTCAGTAATATAATCTGTATCAGTATAAGTACCTGCCGCTAATTTCTCTATATTTCTCTTAGCTTTAGCAACATCGGCCTTAGCGGCAGTGACATTTGCCAGAGCAATCATGTATTCTTCCTTAACCAAGTTTTTGATAGCTTCCAAGGAACCTAAATCACCATTAGTAAAGTTATTATTCAAATAAACAGTGATTTCCGTTTCAATCTTACCTTTGATAATTTCATTATTGCCGTATTCTTTTTGTACTGTTTCAATATTATCATTTACTTCTTTAAAGACTTTATCATAAGCAGCCTGGGCTTCGTCGTTAGCTTTCTTAGCTTTATCTACAGCATCCGCCAAAGCAGCATTTGCTTTATCTTGAGCAGCCTGCTCTACAGCTTTTTGAGCAGTAAATGCTTCTTTCAAAGCTTTGTAAGTTTCTACCTGATCAATTATAGCCTGTAGACTAGCCGTTTCTGCTGTTGCCCAAATCATCTTACCAAGAGAACCATAATTACCATTCTTCAAAGCGTCTACATGGTTACCACCAGCCGCAGCTATTACTTCGTCCTTAGATACTGGCAATCTTCTTGGATTATTACCTGAATTGAAATTATCGCTAAATACAGCAGAAGAAGCAGATTTCCACTTTTCCAATGGAGTCTTTACACTGGAATCTTGCTCTACATCTATTAATTTTCCAATATTTTCTTTACTAATTTCATTTGCAGTAGCAATGTCACCAGCATCCCAAATGATAAAGCCTAAATCTACTCCAACAACCTTTTTAAAGTTATTAGCGTCTGCTATCAGCCAAGCAGAGATTTTTTTCGTCTCACTTCCTTTTGTTGCAGTTGCCTTAGTAACTTGTGCTTCTTTAGCCAATGCATCCTTATAGTATGCAACTAAAGCCGTAGCTACAGCATCAATATTAGCTTCTTTTTTTCTATCTTCTGGTTTAAGTCCATTATATTTCTTTATTGCAGCATTAGCGGCTGCCTCTGATTTCTCCAAATCTATTTTCAGACTTTCATCATAAGCTGCCATTGCATCTTCCCATGCTTTATAATCTTTAGCATAGTTCTCTTCTGCTTCTTTTTGTGCTGCAAGAGCTGTAGCCAATTGTGGTTTGGCCCATTCTATATTTTCCAAATCAACACCTTTAGTAGCCTTATCAATCAGCTTAACCCAACCATCAATCTGACTTTGTGCTTCAGTAATTTGTATACCTTTAGCATAGGCAAAAGTACCAGTATTAGAATTATAACCAGCAACAGTTGTTCCACCAGATATTGCATCATTTAATCCTTTCTTTACACTTTCAGCCTCCACTTTCTTAGAATAAGCTGCAGCTGTTTTAGCTTTGTTCTTGTTAGAGTTCTGGTTATTTTTAGCAGTCTCCAACTTATTGCTAGTAGCTTCCAAGTCAGATATCAGTTTAGGATTAGCAACTTCCAGCTTACCTTTTTCAATATTATATTGTTGTTCCTTGACTTTTGCAGCAGCAATCTCTTCTTCCAGCTTCTTGACTTCTGCTTCCCAATCTGCAACAGTAGTATACTCATTATCCAAGATAGCTTTCAAGTTATCAGCATACTTCTGCGTCATTTCTAAAGCAAATTCTGCATTTTTCAATGCATTATCCAAAACCGCTTCTAAATTATTATCAGCTACTATATCAGAATAGTTAGCTAATTGCTCCTGAAGTTTTTTTAAGCTACCGGCTTTATAGCCATCCACAGACTGGGTAGGATCTTCAGTAATAAGATAAACATAATACTTAGTCGTAGAAGAATTAGTCTCCGTGCTTTCATCCGGATTTGTAGTAGTAGTGGAATTTGCAACTTCCGATGACAGAATTCTTTTGATAACAGTTGTTGAATATCCATACATTGCCTTGTCCATTGCTTGTTTTGCATAGGCGACTTGCGCTTGTACACCATTCAAACGAGCTTGTTCTTCATCTGTCAGCAATAACTTGGAAGCTTCAATCTGTTCCATAGCTTGCTTGTAAGCTTCCTGTGCTTTAGCAGTGACAGTTTCGGCAAGAAGCATTTTTTCCTTATACTGCTCAACAATCAATGCCTTTTCATTTTCCCACTTAGTTTTGTCAGCTTCCGCTTTTGCAATGGCAGCTTCCGCTTCCGCTTTAGCTTGTGCAGTAGCAGCTTCTTCCTTTTCAATCAGGAGTTGCTTCAACTGAATATTCAGTTCATGCAACTGCAAATCAATTTCTGCAGATTTATTCTGAAGTGCCAAACCTGCATTAACTAACTCTTGCTCTGCAACCTGTGCTTTTCTCAATTCAGCCTCTACAAGCTCAACTGCAGCTTGAGCTTTGATAAAATCAGACTTTGCTCCCCTAAGTTCTGCAATGCCTTCCGGTTCATCGGTATCAATACATCCCGTGAATGTCGCCGTCGTACCTGCCATGAGCAAGGTTGCGACTAAATACGTCCATTTTCTCATAAAAGTAAATTAAATGTTATACAATTAATAAATAAAAAATTTGTTTGTACTAATTCATGATTTATTTCGCTTCACTCCCCCTCTTCCCGTTACTTTGTAGGTAACGGGAAAACCCTTGTGCCTGCTCTTTTGGAGTAGTCTATACTAGAAAATAATACGATATATGACGAATCTTCTTACCCCTGCTTATGAGAAAAAGTAGAGGGGCGGGAAATCTATTGCAAAATTTAGACGTTAACAAAGCTCTAAGACAAAGAATCCACGTGTTCTTCTGTGTTTATTCCTATTTTGAGTAGTTTATTAGAAAAAATGTACGATTTTGTTTGGATGTTTTAAGAAATATGCTCATATTTGCAGCGTCTTTTCTCCCCGTTACCTACAAAGTAACAGCACTATTAATCAGTTACTTGCCACAAATATAGTTCCTCTTCAGCGAAGATAGAATCGTCACATTCGCTTCATCTATTTTCTTATTCTTAAAAGGTTTTAGATAAGTCTCTGTGACGATAATGGATGAATGTCCCATCGCCTCTGAAATAATGCCTGGATGTATCTCGCAATAATATGCCATTGTAGCCCAAGTATGCCGAGCCGTATATGAGCTTAAATCAGAAGTCAATGCAAGTACTTGTTTCAGCAACAGAAGCTGATAGTTAAAATTACGCAAAGCTATCTGATATTCCCTGTAGGTAGCTTCGGTACTTTCTCCGCCAGTCAGTATGGGAAAAAGATAAGGAGAAGCAGAATCGGTGTTCATATACTTTTTTATTAGTTTCATAGTTTCCGGCAGAAGCGTCACAGTTAGAAGCCGCCCGGTTTTTCTACGACGATAAGTAAGCACATTCCCCACCATATCCTGCTTTTTAAGATAGGCAAGATCTACAAACGGCATACCACGAAGCATGAACATTAAGAAAAAGTACGCGCGCGTACGTTGTAATTCTTCCCTTCCCTGATGAATTTGTTTGGGAAGCTCTTTCATCAATCGTTCCATATCCTCCTTTTCCAGTGCACGCTTTCTGTCAGCACGCGTTCCTGTATAAACATACCGGAAATGATGCGGTATATAAGATGCCATACGACGGTCAACCGCGCGGTTGTACACCGCCCTCAATGTACGCATATAGGTTGAAACCGTGTTCCAACTACAATCCTTTTCCCGCAAATACGTTTCAAAACTTTTAAGAAACTCCTGATTCACTTTCTTGAATGACAGATTCCTGCTCCCATTAAATGCAATGATAGCATTCATGCTACTCCTGTAAACATGAGCAGTTCCATAATTCCCACTTTTTCGAAGCCCTTCAGCTACTTCCTTCATAAATGAAATCAAATTCCCCATTTTTATTAATTTTAGTTATCACTCAAGCACATCCCTGAAGAAAAGCGCCCTCACCGCAATTCCCCCCAATGCTCTTAATTCAAAATCTCAAAGTATCATCATACAAATATGATGAATTATGTTTTCTTTATATACACCCGATGTGTTCCTCTGCCATCAATCCCGATACCGGAACCGGGCGTATACGCCCATTGGCGCAATTCATTGGTAGCCGCCGTGCGCAGCAGACCTGTCAGTTTCCGGTATTCGTAGACCGTCAGAAAAGGATGTTCCTCCAGATATCTAACAGCCAATGCTAGTCGTTGCTCCGGTGTATACTTCTGTGAAGAGCGTTGCGACTTCCACGGAGCTCTTTCCAGCAGACATCTTCCATTGATACGCCTCATCATTTTCCTGTCTACACGAAAGTTCACGTTTCCCACCACAATGCTTCGTGCGTTACGATGGGTTTCACCCTCTCCGGTCTTTTCGCGTTCTTTATCTTTGCATAACGCCAACGAAGGAGAGAATGTTCCGATACCATCCAGCTTCACAGACTTGCCTTCTGCCATCTGATGTGCCATTTCAATACCGATCTGTGTAATTACGCCTTCCACATCTCCGACATTAAAGCCACTGCTGGATGCTATCTGACGTATTAAATCCTCGGTAGATACCTGATCTATCATTGCAAACCGAGGATAAAGTACCTGTTCGCCCGTTCCATGAATATCGGGCATTTCTTCCATTACGTACATTGCCATAATACTAAAGTTTATTTGAAATATTGATTATTAATAGAAAACTTACTCGCTATAGGTAGAAAACTTGTTCTCCCCTACAGGAAAAGTTGTTTTTCCTATAGGACAAACTAAAACCGCAAGTTCTGGTTTTATAACTGAAACTTCTGATTACATAATCAAAAGTTCCGGTTTTATAATCAGAACTTGCGGTTATAGTTTTCTTACCAACAAAGATACGTTTTCCTGCCGGGATAAGCAAGTTTAATCCCTATGAAAAAGAAGTTTGATTACAATTCAGTTACTTATCACCGTTTCTTTACTTTATATCCTTTCAGGGTAAAACCAACTTCAAACAGGTTCAAAAGGGCTATCCGGATGTTATCTTCTATATAGGTCTCCATATTATCATATTTTGCAAAGTTGACGGGAAGGAGTCTGTTATTCCTCCTAAAGCTTTCATCCGGTATTTTACCGGTAAAACGTCCTTTCTTCTTCACTCCCCAACGAATGGTTTTACTACAAGGAAGAGGTATACCTATCGTCAGCACTTTTTCTTTAGTTACCGTATCGGTGATTCCATGTTTCCAGATACTGATATGGTTGGCTCCCAAATAAGTGCCGATATAAAGGACAACGGTCAGCGTCCAATCGTCCAAAGCCTCATCGGTTTGAATACCATTCACCAAATCAGAGAAATAGCCTTCAACCATTTCTCTGTCAAAACAGTTTAGTTCAGGCCATTCACATTTCTCAAACAGTTGATGCACATTGACAGGAACCAGTAAAGTGGTTATTTCTAATTGATATTTCATTCATTTCGTTTTTATATCATTGCATCTAAAATCGTCTCAAGTATCTTATCGACTATAAATATACAATTTTACCAGATCAAATGCTAAAGAGTAGAACTTTTTTTAAACCTATTTCTGAAAAAGAAAGGACTGTTTGATACACCCCTCCTATATAAACAGGGTTTATCAGACAGTCCTTTCCGTGCGGAGTATGATTCGTCCGTTATTCAGTGGACGATCCTTGCTTTTCGTCCTTACGGCATTTCAGTTTCCATCTGGAACTTACGGCTTACTTTCATCAAATTGATAGTGTAAGTGACTACGTTCTGTGCTTCCTGAACCATCGTGAGATACACCATGCTTACCCGGATGCTTCCTGATTGGCTTTGGATGCGTTGCAGTTCCTTACGTTTCAATAGTGAAAGCTGTCCGTTGAGGTCGTTGGCACGACGGATTTCTTCTTCGAAGTCGTTGTACTCGTTGTTTTCCATTTTCTTACGACACTGCTGAATCAGATAGGTGATATCTTCGGAAACATCGCTGAATTCACCTTTCTGGATGGCGTCCAATGGGTTGAAGTTGTTGTCGATATGTTCGAGGCAAGGTTCGCAGAGGCGGGAAATACTGTAGACCAATTCGCTGGCGAAGTCGTTGCCTTGATAGTAATAAAGTCCTTTTTCGAGTACGGTGTTATTGTCGAGACGACACATGGCGACGGTGCCCGAACGTTTCATCTGTTTGATGAGCTGTTTCTCAAATTTAGTGGACCCCATGGCACGACGCAATCCTCGCAGATTTTCATGAAGGAATGAAGTGACAGTCAGTTCGAAATTTGTTTCTGCATATTCCAATACTTTGGAAAGTTCTTCGCGGGTGTGCTTACGCATCAGTTGCAGGGCTTCTGTGCTGTCTGTGGTTTGCATCAGTTGCTTCAGCGTTTCGTTACCTTTTTCTTTCGCTTTGCGTTTCTTATACATCACTTGACTACGAATCAAGATGAATACAGCTATACCGATAAGTGCGATGATAGAGATATTTCCTCCATAATGAAGTACGAGAGCTACAAAGAAACAGATAGTGAAGGCAGCTCCGGCGGTGAT
>ERZ772819.3632-NODE-3632-length-10668-cov-3.730331_pt1 | contig 10668 bp, 8 predicted proteins | sample MGYA00580860_ERZ772819 | MGnify/ENA primary metagenome ERZ772819 (study PRJEB29015, sample SAMEA2737683) | human gut metagenome | biome: human gut; feature: human-associated habitat; material: faeces | place: China | collected 2012 ...
ATTGGCACTAGAAGTTAAAGTACGGTTAAGTAAAGCTGTTACACTTTTACTTAAAGTTGTTTTAATTTCCTTTTTCATGTTTTTTTCCTCCTTCTTAAGATAGTTATTATTATATTTTGTTAGAAATTATTTTTAAATGGCTTATGCCTCAACTGTACTTTTCAATGTCTTAAATGTATTTTTGCGATATTATGCAACATTTTTATTAACTGTCACAAATATTATTCTATACACTAAGAAACTTATTTCAATATGCTAAAATTAAAATGTTATCATTAATTGTACATAAACATTTACACTAATCTAATTCGCAACAAACGCTATATATGTGCGGAATGTGCGTATACTAAAATTTAATAGTAATCATACTAATGTACAGGGGTTGCTATGGAGTATACAGATCGTTACAAAGCATTTTGCAAAAGAATGAGCATATATAGAAAATTAATGGACTACGATCAGGTGAAAATGGCTGTGCGGGTTGGCATGACTACACCAGAGTATTCTAACAGGGAAGCGGGAAGGAGCATGGTGTCAGGCATTGACCTCAGAAAATTTTCTGATTCAGGGGCGGATATTGACAAGATGTTAGTTGATGTCGATGAAAAGCCATGCAGGTATGAGATTTCTTCAGAAATAGAGACATTTGGTGAAGAATCAAAGAAGGAATATGTAAGAGGCGTTGTGAGTGAGCATATTCTTTATATGTGTGAGAAGAAGATAGCTGATTTTTCAGATGAAACTGTAAAGTATATCAGACTGCTTAAATCTATTGACAAGGATTCGACTAAGGATTCTATGTTAAAATGTATTAGAGATGTCAATGGTATAACTGACCAACAGGTTATATCAGATAATCTGGGAATATCAAGATTTAAATACAGCAAAATTGAGAATAATAAGGAACTTCCGGATGCAATGGTTCTTATAAGACTTTACGATTTGTATGGTTATGTCCCATCTATGTATTTAAATCTGTATGATGTCAGAGGCCGGCTTCTTGATTATATATTTGACAGCATGTCTCAGAAAGATCAGGAAATAATAATGAATTTTATCAATAATTTGAAAGAGTTCGTGTGAGGAAGTTATGAAAGAACGAATTATAAATATTGGACCCAGGCTTAAGCAGAGAAGAAAGGAAATGCGTATAAAACAGACGGAAATGGCTAAAGAGCTGGGTGTGTCGCAGACATATCTTTCTAATATTGAAGGTGGAAGAACCAATTGCAGCATAACTTTGTTTGTAGATATATGTAATTATCTTAATGTAACGCCAGATTATCTGATGTTAGGAAATATGCGTGGAAATAGAGCAAGTATAGATATAATTGATGAATTGAAGATGTGCAGTTCGGAAGAAATTGCCACAGTAAAGAAAATAGTTGATGCATTTGTTCTGAAAAAGACGGAGCCATACTGATAAGGTATGGCTCTATTTTTTTGATTAAAATGCTTGACATACCGAACATATGTTTCTATAATAAACATATGTTCGAATTACATTCAGATCTTACAACTATGGAGAAATTAGAAATTCTGGCAGATGCTGCCAAGTATGATGTTGCATGTACATCAAGTGGAGTAGACAGGAAGGGAAAGAAAGGCTTCCTTGGGAACAGCGTGGCATGCGGTGTATGTCATAGTTTTGGTGCTGATGGCAGGTGCATTTCGCTTCTAAAGGTTTTAATGACTAATCATTGTGTGTATGATTGCAAATACTGCATGAACCGATGCTCTAATGATGTGCCGCGGGCTACATTTACACCTGATGAATTATGCAGGCTTGTTATAGAGTTTTATAAGCGTAATTATATTGAAGGATTATTCTTAAGCTCTGGGGTTTTGAAGAATCCGTCATATACTATGGAAAGAATATGTGAAACACTGATGCTTTTACGGACTAAGTATAGATTTAATGGTTATATACATGTTAAGGCTATACCGGGAGCACCAGATGAGCTGCTTTCAAGGGCTGGGTATCTTGCAGACAGGGTAAGTATTAATCTGGAACTGCCTACAGCACAGAGTCTTTCTAAGCTTGCTCCTAATAAGAGTTTTAAGACTATTCTTGAGCCTATGGAAAAGATTACAGGTACAATTGCGGCTAACAGACTGGCATTGGGAAAAGAGGCACGAATGGAAAGAAGCAGCATTAACAGATATCTGACAGGAAGCATATTCAACCAGAATGGGACGGATAACGGTCAAGCAGCATTATCAGGAACACAGAGGACAGCATTGGAATCAGGAGATAAGTTATCGCTTCCAGCGGTTTCTAAAGATATGTGTGTAAAGCGTCCATTTGCGCCTGCAGGGCAGAGTACACAGATGATAATAGGTGCGACACCGGAAACTGATCTTACGCTTATCAGAACGACGCAGCATTTATATAAGAATTATGATCTTAAAAGAGTATTTTATTCTGCTTATATACCGCTTAATGAGGATTCTGCATTGCCACAGCTGGATGCAGATGTTCCACTATTAAGAGAACACAGGTTATATCAGGCAGACTGGCTTCTTAGGTTCTATGGATTTCAGGCAGATGAATTATTGTCAGAGAGCAGACCTAATTTTAATGAACAGCTTGATCCAAAGTGTGACTGGGCAATAAGACATCTTGGACAGTTTCCTGTCGAAGTACAGAATGCATCATATGATATGCTTTTAAGAATTCCTGGAATTGGTCCTAAGTCTGCCAGACGAATAGTGGAGACAAGAAGATATGCGAAGCTTGATTTTGATATATTAAAGAAGATTGGTGTAGTACTTAAGAGAGCACATTATTTTATAACATGTAATGGAAGAATGATGTATAGAATACCAATAGAGGAGTCATATATAACGTCTTGTCTGACTGATGATAATCACAAGGAGAACTGGGAGATTACGCATCAGAATGAAAAGTATCAGCAGCTTTCACTTTTTGAATAAAAAGTGTTGGTATATATGATGGATGTAATGAAGAGTTTTTATATGGAGGTCTGTTTATGTATATATTTACATGTGAGAATACATTTGAAGATATGATGTGTTGCATATATCATGCATGGGAGAAAGCTTTGAAAGTAGGCCATGGATGTGTTAGACTTGAAAAGCGTGGAGAAGAACAGATTTCTTTATTCGATGAATATATATATGTTGAGTATAATGAAGAAGAGTATAAGAAAGTAGTGCGCTCAATAAAACATAAGATATCTGAAGAGGCATATGCATGTGTGTATTATGCATGTTTATCGTCAGAACAGGATGCATTAGATACAGCCTACAGGTTTCTGATAAAAGGATTTAAGATTGGATCAGATATAACATTTATGAGGAATGACCCTGATGTTATGAGAATTAAGGATATACGCAGGAAGGTTTTGCACGAGACAAGATATTTTATGGAGTTTGCAAGGTTTAATTCAATTGGTAACAAAGTATATGTGTGTCATCTTGAACCAGAAAGCGATGTTATATATGAAGTTTCTTTACATTTTGCTGACAGAATGCCTTCTGAGAACTGGCTTATAATTGATGATAACAGAAAAAAGTCTGTAGTTCATACTACTGATGGGCAGATGTATATAAGATATTTTACAGATTATGATATGTCAGTTCTGGCAAAGACAGAAGATGTGAATGATGAATATACAGATATGTGGAAAATCTTTTTTGAGACTATAGCAATTAAACATCGCTATAATCCTGAATGTCAGAGAAATCTTATGCCAGTGTGGATGAGAAAACATGTAACAGAGTTTCAGTAACACGCAATTCTTTATGTTAAGGGATGTGTAATTGATGAGTAAAATTGTGGATTATGTATCAGAAGATAATAAAAACGATATGCTTAATGACGTGCGTGATTCTGATTATGATGCATTCGTTAAGCTTTCGCAGGTATTTGAACTTAATGTATTCTGTCCTGTTCATATGGAAGGGGAGAAGGACTGGGTTGTTGCTTATCTTATGAATGATGCAGTGGAGAGCTTTCTTGTATTTAAAGATTCAGTTATGACTGGAAAATATATTGATGTGGATGAGGAACAGATACCATCTGTGCAGATGTTAAAAGATGGATATATGCTTATAGTTAATCAGGGGAATAAGAATATATTTACAATAAAATTTAGCAGACTGGAATTAAGAACATATTTATTTAATTATGGCAGCATGGGGCATTTCTGGATAAAAGGATATGAATATTTACGCCAGCTTGAATATCAGCTTGCTGATATAAGAGACAAGTATAGATATCTTGGAGAAGAGGTATGCAATGATGCTGAACGTGTGCTTATGAAACTGGCGGATTTTCCTCCAATTAAGAGATTTCAGTCTGTGCCAGACCAGTATTATGTTTCATACCCGGATTGTGTTTATGAAGAGGCTGTAGATTATCTTATAGATATAGCTGAGAGAGTTGAAGATAATTCGATAAGAAGAAAACTTAAAGCTTATAAGAAGAAAACCTCAGGGTTAAGAAGTATACAGCTGGCGGCAATGTTTGGAATGAGGAAACATGCTGCGTTTGTGGATGCAATAATAGCAGATTTGAGGGAAGCGGCATCAGGTTATCCACAGAGAATTTTTTCAAGAGAAGAACAGGAAATTCATAATGTGATACATGCAAAAGCAATAGCAAATCTGAATGAATATGAGAGACAGGGATATAAGTGTCTGCTTTATAGAGAAGAACCATTTATGTATGCAAGAGATTCAATAACCTATAAGGAGTATGTTCTTGTGTATATTAATGGAATAATAAGCAGAAAGGCAAAGATAGTTTCTTTTGAGTGACATATAAAGCAATTGTGATGTATAATACGAAATATATCTATAATAATTCAGATAATTAGGAAGAGAGGATGCATTTATGGGAAAAGTAAAGGTTGTTTCCAAGAATAATCAGGTGAGTGTTAAGGTTAAGAGTACAAAAGATGAACAGCTTAATCAGAATATGGCTGAATTACTTTCAAATACAGCTGTAGAAGGATTTCTCCCTTTTCATATAGTGTCAGATAATAATGGATTTACAGCAGAGTATGGAATAGCGGGATATGAGACAGCTAAAGAGTTTTTTAAGAACAGGGTTATAGACCAGCATACTTTTTCTGTATTTATGAGGAGCAGTGTCAATGCATTAGCAGGCATTTCTGCATATAATATGGAATATGGTAATGTTATGGTTTCACTTGATACTGTATTAATTGAATCTGCTACGGGAAAGGCTTTATATTTGTATTATCCAGCTACAGGTTACAATAATGGTGAATTTTATAATGTTTTTCTTGATGAGATACTCAGAATGATAAGAACACCTATGAATTCAGATGTTTCATTTATGGTAAGGTTAAAGGAACTGCTTAAACAGCCAGAGAATATGACATGGGATATACTCGGTGAATATGCTGATTCTATAGATGTACCCGCAGTAAGCAGAGCGAATATGCAGCCACAGGTACATGTGGTACAGCCACAGCAACCAGAAACAGTACAGGTTACACATCAAGCACCGCCTGTTATGTATACAGCTCCAGTGCAGATGCAGACTGATATACAGAATACAGGATGTGTGAGTGGTGGAGATGAAAAGATATGTCCGGTTTGCGGAATGCGTAGTACAACACCTGATGCAGTATTTTGTATTGGCTGCGGTTCCAGATTGGAGTCTGCAATGCAATTTTCTGTAAAAAATGAGCAGACAGAAATTAAAAAGAGATGCAATAAATGTGGTTTTTCTAATAATTCAGATGCCTTATTCTGTTCTGAATGTGGAACAAAATTAGAGGATATAGGAGTATTAGAAAGTACGGAGATACAGGATAATGATGATAATAATGCGAAAGATACATCGGTGATTATAATCAAAGGTGGACGGGTTGTAGATCCTGTTAGTAAAACAGATGAGATTATGGATATTATTATTAAGAATAATATAATTGAGGAAACTGGATATAATCTTAATGTTATGGAAGGTGCAGAAGTAATTAATGCAGAGGGACTTATTGTTGCACCAGGACTTATGGATACACATGTACATTTCAGAGATCCAGGATTTACTTATAAAGAGGATATTATTACTGGAGCAGCAGCAGCAGCAAAGGGTGGTTTTACAAGTGTAGTCTGCATGGCTAATACTAAACCAGCAGTTGATAATATTGAAACTCTTGAGTATATTCAGAAAAAAGGTGAGACAACAGGAATTCATGTTTTGCAGACAGCGTCTGTAACTAAGGAATTAAAAGGCGTTGAACTTGTGGATATGGAAGCACTTGCTGATGCAGGAGCTGTTGGATTTACAGATGATGGAATTCCTATTATGAATGAACATGTTCTTATAGAGGCCATGAAGAAGGCAGCAGAGTTGGATTTACCAATCAGTCTTCATGAAGAGGATCCAGAGTTTATAATAAGACCAGGAGTTAATCAGGGGAAAGTTGCTGAACAGCTTGAATATGGAGGTGCATCTGCTACAGCAGAAGATGTTATGGTTGCAAGAGACTGTATTCTTGCATTGCATACAGGAGCATCAGTATGTATACAGCATATTAGCTCAGGAAATTCAGTGGAAATTGTCAGAACTGCCAAGAAGCTTGGTGCTGATGTGCATGCTGAAGCAACTCCACATCATTTTACTCTTACAGAAGATGCGGTACTTAAGTATGGAACTAATGCCAGAATGAATCCGCCATTAAGAACGGAAGAAGACAGAATTAAGATAATTGAAGGTATTAAAGATGGTACGATTGATATGATAGTGACAGATCATGCACCACATAGTGATGAAGAGAAGGCCAGACCATTAGAAAATGCACCTAGTGGAATTACAGGTCTGGAGACATCTCTGGCACTTGGAATCAAATCACTGGTAGAACCGGGACATATATCTTTAATGAAGCTTATGGAATTAATGAGTAAGAATCCTGCTGAATTCTATCGTATGATACCGGGAAGTATTACTAAAGGAGCAGCAGCAGATTTAGTTATCTTTGGAGAAAAAGAACTATGGACCGTAAGGAAAGAAGATTTTGCATCAAAGGCATCTAATAGTCCTTTTATCGGATGGGAATTACCAGGTAAAATACATTATACTATATCTTCAGGAAAGATAGTTTATCAGAGATAATAAAATTCGACCAAATTGTGTATAGTGATGCGCAATTATTCCATTGAAATATTTTGTATATCATATATAATTAGAAGGGCATGCAAGAATTATATATGAGAGGAGAAAATTTACTTGGAGATAAAACTAATTAAGATTGATAATGAAAGTTATTTTGTATACCAATCTTCGAGAAAGGTGTATAAGGAGAGGGTCGCGGACATAATGTATTTTGCAAGAGGTGGCAGAAGAGTTACTATGTATTCACGCGAGTCTGGAGAAATTGAATTGTATTGTAGTCTTGTAGAAATCTACAGAGTACTTATTACAGAGGGATTTCATTATATTAATCAGTCAGTGCTTATTAATATATCTTATATAACTAACATTAAGAAGAATCTTGCAAAAGTGGGAAATGGCAAATATATTGAAATCAGCAGAAACAGAAGAGCACTTATTATTAATAAATTCTGTGAAACTCTGAAGTAGGTATATATAGCATATTCTCATTTGATTAAATATGGAGGTATGCTTATGAGATATTACGCTGTATCGCAATGGCTTATTTTTTTCTTTATATATTGTTTTTTAGGTTGGATATGGGAATGCTGCTATGTTTCTGTGAGGAAACATAAGTGGGTAAACAGAGGTTTCCTGCATGGTCCATTCCTGCCAATATATGGTTCAGGGGCAATTGTAATATTGATTAGTACGATTGCAGTGAAAGATATTGTTCCACTGGTCTTTCTTCTAGGAATGGTATCATCTACAATACTTGAATTCTGCACAGGCTGCTGCATGGAGAAGCTTTTTGGTGTAAGATACTGGGATTACAGCAATCTTCCACTTAATTTTAAAGGGCATATATGTTTCTTTATATCACTTGCATGGGGAGCATTCTCTATTTTGCTTGTGTGTGTAATACACAAGCCCATCGAAGCAGCAGTACTTATGATTCCAAGAACAATAGCAGATATTATTGCAGTAGTTCTGGCAATATACATGGCAGCAGATTTTGCTGTTTCAATTAATGAGGCTATGGACCTTAAGGCGACACTTGAGAAATTTACGAAAGAGAATGAACAGCTTCAGATGTATGCCAGAAGAATGGAGATTACGGCCACATTTGCAGAAGAAGAATTTAATAAGAAAAAGGAACAATTCATGGCAGCAGTGGCTGAAGAAAGAAGACAGTTATCTGAGAGAGCGGATAGAAGATACAGCCATATTACAAGTATTATTAAGAGAAATCCTAATGCTGTTTCGAGAGTACATAAAGAATCTATTAATGAAATCAAAGAAATTATTGCTAAAAGAAGGGCAAAGAAGGGTAATTAATGTTGGAAAAGATATTGTTATATAATGTTAAGAGACCTCAGGATATTATTAAAGCAGCATCTAATATGAGAATTATAAGCGGATTCATTAATGAGTCAGATACAGACCGGACTCTGGCAGAGATTGCAGCTGATGTAAGAGGCATATCATTATCAGATGCAGAGGGATATCAGCCACAAGAAAATAAAGAGAGTCTTGTTGTATTTTGTGATGTGACAGATAAGCATATGGACAAGCTTCTCTTTGAAATGAGACAGAAGAGTTTTGATGTATCATTTAAGGCTGTATTGACAGATACTAATAAAAAGTGGAATATTAAGCAGATGCTTGTGGAGATGAGAAGAGAAAGATTTGAATATATGCGGAGAAATATGATATAATAATTATTATAGGTAAAGGAGATAAGCTATGGAAATTAAACATGTAAAAGCAAGTGAATTCAATAATGAGGTACTTAAAGCGGATAAGCCGGTTCTTGTGGATTTCTGGGCAGACTGGTGCGGACCATGTAAGATGTTAGGACCAGTTCTTGAACAGGTTGCAGCTAAGGTGGATGATGTTCAGATTGTAAAGATTAATGTGGATGAGGAATCATCAGTTGCAGAGAAATATAATATTATGTCAATCCCTACATTACTTTTATTTAAGAGTGGTGAATGTGTGGCAAAGAGTGTTGGTTTTATAAGTGAAGGCCAGGTAATGGAATTTATTGGTAAATAACATTAATACAGCCTGAAGTACTGATGAATACTGCATTTATAAAGGGGGAATATTTCACGATATTCCCCTTAAATTGTACAAAATTAAATACTCTTGTTAAACCTATTGATTTATTATCAGAAGCATGTTAGAGTAATCATGGTCAAATTGTTATGGATTTGTCAATGTATATTTATAGGAACAATAAGTATCCTATAATGCATGGCAATTTTTATTTTGACCAAGATTGTATACAGTGTACAAAAAGAAATACATTTTTCTTAAAATGTACATTGAAATATATTATATTTAAGGAGGATCAATTCAAATGGTTGAGAAGACACAGTGGGCTGGATTCAAGGGAAGACTTTGGAAAGAAGAAATCAATGTAAGAGATTTCATTCAGAACAATTACACACCTTATGATGGAGATGAGAGTTTCCTTGCAGGTCCAACAGAAGCAACTAATAAGCTTTGGGGAAAATTACAGGAGCTTCAGAAGGAAGAGAGAGCTAAGGGCGGAGTTTTAGACATGGAAACTAAGGTAGTTACAGGTCTTACAGCTTATGGCCCAGGATATATAGATGAATCAATGAAGGATCTCGAGCAGGTAGTAGGTCTTCAGACAGATAAGCCACTTAAGAGAGCATTTATGCCATATGGTGGTATTAAGATGGCTGAGGAATCTTGCGAGAACTATGGTTATACACCAGATCCTGAATTACACAAGATTTTCACAGAATATCATAAGACACATAACCAGGGTGTATTCGATGCTTATACACCAGAGATGAGAGCTGCAAGAAGATCTCATATCATCACAGGTCTTCCAGACACATATGGTCGTGGACGTATCGTAGGTGATTACAGAAGAGTTGCTCTTTATGGTATTGATTATCTTATCAAGTGCAAGGAAGAGGATAAGGCTAACTGTGGATGCGGAGTTATGACTAACGATGTTATCCAGTTAAGAGAAGAGCTTTCAGATCAGATTAACGCTCTTAAGGGAATGAAGGCTATGGCTGCTGCATATGGCTATGATATTTCTGAGCCAGCTACAACAGCTAAGGAAGCTGTTCAGTGGTTATACTTTGGCTACCTTGCTGCTATTAAGACACAGAACGGTGCTGCTATGTCAGTAGGTCGTGTTTCTACATTCCTTGATATCTATATCAATAAGGATCTTGAAGCTGGTAAGATTACAGAGGCTGAGGCACAGGAACTTATCGATCATTTTGTTATGAAGTGCAGAATGGTTAAGTTCGCAAGAATCACATCATACAATGAATTATTCTCAGGAGATCCTACATGGGCTACTCTTGAGGTTGGTGGTACAGGTATCGATGGACGTTCTATGGTTACTAAGAACGATTACAGATTCCTTCATACTCTTGAGAACATGGGACCTTCACCAGAACCAAACCTTACAGTATTATATTCATCAAGACTTCCTGAGAACTTCAAGAAGTATGCTGCTCATATCTCAGTTACAACATCTTCTATCCAGTATGAGAATGATGATGTTATGAAGGTAACAT
>ERZ772819.3643-NODE-3643-length-10650-cov-6.071732_pt1 | contig 10650 bp, 8 predicted proteins | sample MGYA00580860_ERZ772819 | MGnify/ENA primary metagenome ERZ772819 (study PRJEB29015, sample SAMEA2737683) | human gut metagenome | biome: human gut; feature: human-associated habitat; material: faeces | place: China | collected 2012 ...
CAATATTTAAAATTAAAGGTAAAAAAAATAAACTAGTAATATTTTTGATAAAATATTTTCCAAATGTCTTTTATAAATATTTGTCTCGAAAAACATTAAGGGAAAAAATTTTCATAAAATCTTTTAAAAAATATATTAAAAATAATCAAAAAAAGGCATTTTTATTTAATGGTCCAATTACGGGAAATATGGGTGACCATGCTATATTATTTGCTGAGGAAAAATTTTTGAAAGATAGTGGGATAAATGCATTTTTAGTTTCCTCAAAAGAAATGAATTATTTTATGCAAAATAATTTGTATAAAAAAGTTAAAAAAAATGATAATATTTATATTACTGGCGGGGGAAATACAGGCAGTTTGTGGAGAAATGAGCAAGAGAGAATTAATCTTGTTTTAAACACCTTTCGTGATTCTTATATTAAAATTTTTCCACAGACAATTTATTATGAAAATGATTTTTTTGGAAAAGAGTGCTTAAAAAAGGATTTAAAATATTATAGAAATTGTAAAAATTTAATATTTGAGTGTAGAGATAAAAAAACATTTAATTTTGTTAATAATGAATTAAAAATAAATGCGGTACTGACAAAAGATATTGCACTTACATTGAATTATAGTAATTTGAATTATAAAAGAGATGGAATATTATTCTGTTTTAGAAGGGACATAGAAAAAATTATAGGTGATAATGAAAAGAAAGAATTAGTGAAAAAAATTTTAAATGAAACAAAAATAGAAAAATATAAATATATAGATACTGTTATTACAAAAAAACAAGTGTATTCATATAGAGTTGCAAAAAAAGAATTTTATAAGTTGATAAAAACTTTTGCAAAGTCAAAATTAGTAGTAACAGATAGATTACATGGAATGATAATAGCATATATTACAGGCACTCCTTGTATTGCTATAAATAATCTATCTGGAAAAGTTAAAGGTGTTTATGATACTATATGTGATAGAGATAAAAATATTATTTTTATAGAAAATATAAAAGAATTAGAAAAAGAGGAAGAAGTATGGAAAAAATTAAAAGGTTTATTGAATGCTTAGTACCAGTAACTGCATGTAATTTAAAATGTGAATATTGTTATGTAATACAAGAAAATAGAAGAACATTAAAAATGCCTGAGTTTAAATATTCACCAGATATAATAGGAAAAGGATTATCAAAAGGAAGACTGGGCGGAACTGCTTACATAAGTATATGTGGGGCAGGAGAAACACTTTTGCCGAAAGAAATGCCTCTTATTATAAATGAAATCTTAAAACAAGGACATTATGTTAATATAACGACCAATGGAACAATAACTAATAGGTTTGATGAAATATTGGCTTTAATCTCTCAGAAAGATTTAAGAAGATTACATTTTTCTTTTTCATTACATTACTTGGAATTAATAAAAACAAAGAATTTAGAAAAATTTGTAGATAATGTTAATAAGATGAAAAATGCAGGATGTTCCATATTGCTACAGTTAAATTTGTATGATGGATATATGCCATATATTGATGAAATAAAAAAATTTTGTATAAATAACTTTAATTCATTGCCACAAATTGCAGCAACTAGAAAAGAAGATGTGAAGGATACAAGAATAGCTGATGTAAAATTATATACGCAAAAGACAAATGAGGAATATTTTAATATAGGAAAAGAATTTGATTCACCATTATTCGAATATACATCACAAAATTTTATGGTTAAAAGAAAAGAATTTTGTTATGCTGGTGATTGGAGTTTTGTTTTGAATTTAGCAACAGGAATGATGAAAAGATGCTATTTTGAAAAGGAGACACAAAATATTTTTGATAATTTAGACAAGCCTATAAAATTTAAGGCAATAGGATGTAATTGTGAATGTAAATATTGTATGAATTCTAGTCATTTTATGTCATTAGGAGTTATACCTGAAAAATACACAAAATCATATGCGGAACTTAGAAATCGTGAAGAGGCTATATGGTATACGAAAGAAATGAAAGAATTTTTAAATACAAAATTATTTGAAAATAATAAGCAGTATTCTTTTTTTAGAAGAATGTATATTAATTTAGAATATCAAGTAAAGAAACAAACTAAAAAAATATTTGCAAAAATAAAATATGTTTTAAAGGAGAAGAAAAAATAGGATGACTAATAGTAATTCTAGAACAAGAAAATCAATAAAAAATATTTTTTGGGGAATCTTTTATCAAGCTCTTTTAATAATTTTAAATTTTGTTTTGAGATCAATATTTATAAAAAAATTGTCTGCAGAATATTTAGGAGTTAATGGATTATTTAGTAATATATTGTCAGTATTATCTTTGGCTGAATTGGGAATCGGAAATGCAATTATTTATACAATGTATAAACCATTGAAAGAAAATAATGAAAAAGAAATTTCTTCAATACTCAATTTTTATAAAAAAATATATGCTATAATTGGTACTATAATTTTTTTAGTAGGAATTTTATTAATACCATTTCTAAAACAAATTGTAAAATTAGAGAATGAAATGCCAAATTTAAGAGTGTATTACATATTATATTTATTAAATACAGTTTCTTCATATTTTTTAGTTGCTAAAACATCGATTTTTACTGCTGACCAAAAAGATTATGTATTAAAAAAAATAAATATATCTTTTAATATAGTAAAATTTATTTTACAAGCAATATTATTAATTGCTTTTAATAGCTATTTACTATATTTGTTGGCTCAAATAGTTATAACTATAATGAATAATATGATAAATTTATTAATAACTTACAAGAAATATCCTTTTTTAAGAAAACAGAAAGAAAAAATTAAATTAAATACTAAAAAAATAATTTTGAACAATGTAAAATCATTATTTTTGTATCAATTTGGTGGTGTCATTCTTAATAATACTGATAATATATTAATATCTATGATATGTGGAACTGTGAATGTGGGATTATATTCTAACTATTCAATTATAATATCTTCGGTTGAAAATGTAATTTCCAATATTTTTACTGCTACTTTGGCAAGTATTGGAAATTACAACGTTGATAACTCTGAAAAAGAAAGGTATAAACTTTTTAATATTTTGGATATGATTTCTTATTGGTTATATGGTTGTATTTCTATAATTTTGGGAGTGGCAATTAATGATTTTATTGAAGTATGGATTGGAAAAGATTATATATTAGGAAATAGTGTTGTTATAATAAGTGTAGTGAATTTTTATTTAAGAGGTATATTATATCCGATTTTATGTTTTAGAAATACTACGACCTTATTTAAGAAAACAAAATATATAATGTTGTATGCATCAGTAATAAATATTGTATTATCCATCTTTTTAGGATTAAAAATAGGTTTGACTGGAATATTAATTGCGACAGCATTGTCAAGGATATTAACTAATATATGGTATGAACCCAAAATATTATTTAAAGAATATTTTAAAGAAAATGTATTTAAGTATTATTTGAAAAAGTTGTTTCAAATAATAGGACTAAGTTTTGTGTATATAATAATATTTGTATGTTGTAAAAACATTGTTATATTGCATAATAATTTTGTTACTTTGATTTTTAAATGCATAATATCTTTAATAATGTCTAATATATATTTTATTTTGATTTTTTACAGAAAAAAAGAATTTAAAATTGTAATTTCAAAATTTATGCAGTTGGTAAAAAATAAAATTGCTATAAAAAGTTCAGTTTAATATTATTTAGGAGGTTTATAAAATGAAACGAACTCTATTCAGACTAACCATGTTAATCCTCCTAGGATTAACATTCGCATCCATCTTCAACTTCTCAAGTCAAGATGGACAAACCTCAAGTGGACTAAGCAGAAAAGTAGCAAGAAAAATAGTAGATGTATTCCCATACACAAAAAACTTAAGTGAAAAAACAAAAAATAAAATAGTAGAAAGGTCACAACCAATAATAAGAAAAGGTGCGCACCTTTCTATATATACATTAGTGGGAATACTAATAATGAGCTTCATAAGTACATACAAACTCCACTTAAAATATAAATTTTCAATAAGTATACTAGTAGGACTAATATATGCAATATCAGATGAAATACACCAAAGTTTCATACCAGAAAGGACAGCATCGCCAATAGATGTTGGAATAGACACATTTGGAGTATTTTTAGGAATAATAATAGTGTTAATAATAATATCAGTATACAAAGCATTAACACAAAAAGAAACAAGTAAAGTATAAAAAGGATGTTAAACTAAAAGTTTTATTTATATTGTATTGAATATAAAAATAGACTATGGTAAAATATATAATGTGATTAAAAATAAAAGGAGATAAAAACAATGGAAGAAAATGAAATTGATTTAAAAGAAATCCTATTAGACTTTTGGAACAAAAAACTACAAATAATATTAATAATATCAATATCTATATTAATAGGAATAATGTACACAATAGCATTTGTAAAACCAGTTTATACATCATCAACAACACTATTACTAGCAACATCAGGAAGTGCATCAAACCAAGCAAATACAATAACAACAACAGACTTAACATTAAACTCAAAATTAGTATCAACATATAGTGCATTAGCACAAAGTAAAAGTGTTTTAAGCAAAGTTATTTCAAATTTAGGAATAAAAATGAGTGAGGATGAACTGAAAAATAATGTATCAGTAACTCAAAAAACAAATACAGAAATAATAGTATTATCAGTAACAAATTCAGACCCAACACTTGCTGCAAAATTAACAAATGAAACAGCAAAAGTATTTATGGAAAAAGTCACAGAAATATATAAAATAAATAACGTACAAGTTGTAGACCAAGCAGAAGTAAGCACTACACCATCAAATGTTAATCATACAAAAGATGTAATAATGTTTGCAGCAATTGGAATTATTGTTTCAATTATATATGTAATAGGAGCAAACATGCTAGATACAACAGTAAAAACAGCAGAAGATGTAGAAAAACAATTCAAAGTTCCAGTTCTTGCATCAATACCAATGTATAACTTCAATATGGAAAAAGGAGGTAAGAAAAGATAATGAAAACAAGAAAAGAATTAATAGCACAAAGAGATCCAAAATCTCCAATATCAGAAGTGTTTAGAACACTAAGAACAAATATACAATTTATGGATACGAGCAAGAAAATGAAAACATTATTATTAACATCAACTTTTCCAGGAGAAGGAAAGAGTTGGGTATCTTCAAATTTAGCAGTTACATTTGCACAAGCAGGAAAAAAGGTTATATTAATAGATGCTGATATGAGAAAAGGTAGACAATATACAATATTTGGAGTATCACCACGTCCAGGACTTTCAAACTATTTATCAGAAATAGATATAGAAAGACCAGAAGAAACAGATATTTCTATGTATTTACAAAAAACTGAAGTAGAAAATTTATTGTTAATGCCAGCAGGAAATATACCACCAAATCCATCAGAATTATTAGTTTCACCACAAATGACAAAATTGTTAGAAGATTTAAAACAAGTGTGTGACTTAATAGTAATAGATGGTACACCATGTGAATTAGTTACAGATTCTGTTATCTTATCAAGAGTAGCAGATGCAACAGTAATTGTAACAGCACATAAAGAAACTAAAAAAGACAATTTAGCAAGAGTAATAAAAAATATACAAAACGTAGGTGGAAAATTAGTGGGAGTTGTTATAAACAAAATGCCTGTTTCTGCTAAAAAGTATAATGAAAAATATTATTATCATAGTACATCTACACACAACACTAATAATTTTAGCACAAAAAATATTGCTAATGAATTAAAAAAGGAAACACAAAATATTACAAAAATAAATACTCAAAAATCAAAAATAGACATAGAAAAAGAAAGTGATTTAGGAAGACCACTTATATTCAATAATGAAGATAGAAGATCAACACTAGATAAAACAAATGATATATTAAATCAAATTAATTCATATTTAGATAAGGAAAAAGATGATTTAAACAAATAGAAAAAGAGGAGAACAACAATGATAGACTTTCATACACACATACTTCCAAACATAGATGATGGTTCAAGAAGTATAGATGAAACATTTAATTTGATAAAAGAAGCAAAAGAAGCAGGATTTGAAGGAATAGTTTTAACTTCACATTATATAGAAAAATATTATGAAACAAACGTACCAGAAAGAGATGTTTGGGTAAATGCAATAAGCGAAAATCTAAGAAACAAAGGAATGGACATAGATGTATATTTAGGAAATGAAATATATATGTCAGAAAATATAATGCAATTATTAATAGATGGAAAAGCATCAACTATAAATAATAGTTGTTATGTTTTATTTGAAATGCCATTAAATGTAGAACCAATGAACTTATATGATGTAATATATTCTTTACAAGAGCATAAATTAATACCAATACTTGCACATCCAGAGAGATACACATTTGTTCAAAAAGAACCTGAACTTATAACAGATTTAATTGAAAAAGGTGTATTAATGCAAGCAAATTATGCAAGTATATTAGGCTATTATGGAGAAAAAGCACAATATATTGTAAGAAAATTCTTTGAGCATAATATGATTCATTTCCTAGGAAGTGATGTTCATAGACAAAATACAATTTATAAAATGATTCCACAAGCAATGGAAAAAATAGAAGAGATTGTAGGAGCAAATAAATTAGAAGAATTAACAACAATTAATCCTAAATTAGCAGTAAATAATAAAAGAATAGAAATAGAAGAACCAGAAGAGCTTACTCTAACATGGAAAGAAAAATTAATGATGTTCATAAAGAGATAGGAAGGAAGTTTTAGTATGAGAAAATATTTTGGAACAGACGGTATAAGAAGAATAGCGAACACAGAACTTACACCAGAATTAGTATATAAAGTAGCAAAAGCAGGAGCATATGTTTTATCTAAACATACAGATCATACACCAACAATTTTAATAGGAAGAGATACAAGAATATCAGGAACATTAATTGAAAGTGCAATGGTTGCAGGATTTTTAAGTTATGGTGCAAATGTTAAATTATTAGGAGTTATACCAACTCCAGCAGTTGCATACTTAACAAGAAAATTAAATGCTGATGCAAGTGTTGTTATATCTGCATCACATAATACATATGAATTTAATGGAATAAAATATTTTAGTAATAAAGGAATGAAAATTCCAGATAGCCTAGAAGAAGAAATAGAAGAAGTAATGGATTCAGGAAAAATAAATGAATTAACAGCAATAAGCAGTAAAATTGGTGTATCTGAATACAGAATGGATTTATTAGATGAATATGTATATTTCTTCAGAAAAAACTTTGATGACAATATAGAAAAAATAAATAGAGATGATTTTATAGTCGGAATAGACACAGCCAATGGAGCTACATCTGTAGTTGCAGAAAAAGTATTTAAAGCCTTAGGAATTAAATACAAAATTATAAATAATCATCCAGATGGAATAAACATAAACCATGATTGCGGTTCAACACATTTAGATGGACTAAAAAAATATGTTGTAGAAAATAAACTAAGCTTAGGTGTTGCATATGATGGAGATGGAGATAGATGTTTAGCTGTAGATGAAAATGGGAACGAAATTGATGGAGATAAAATAATGGCTATCATTTCAAATTATCTAAGAAATAAAGGCAAACTAGCAAAAGACACATTAGTTGCAACAGTTATGAGTAACTTAGGACTACACAAATATGCTAGAGACAACGGCTTAGAACTTGCACAAACACAAGTTGGAGACAGATATGTTCTAGAAGAAATGTTAAAAGAAGGATACAACCTAGGTGGAGAACAATCAGGTCATGTTATATTACTAGACTACAACCCAACAGGGGATGGAATATTAACATCATTAATGTTAATCCAAGCAATATTAGAAGCAAACAAAACAGCATCACAAATGGCTGAAATTATCAAATTATATCCTCAAGTATTAGTAAATGCAAAAGTAAATGCAGATAAAAAGTACGATTACAACAAAGATACAGAAATACAAGAATCTATTGAAAAACTAGAAAAAGAATTTGCCGGAAATGGTAGAGTTCTAATCAGACCTTCTGGAACAGAACCTTTAGTAAGGGTTATGATAGAAGGAGAAGACCAAGAATATATTACTAAAAAGGCAAAAGAGATAGCAGATTTAATTGAGAAAAAATTGAAATAAAATTAAAAAAATCTATTGACAAATTTAAATCAATAGTATATCATAAAAATACATTAAGGTATATTTATTTAAAAACAGATGAGTTCCCAAAATATTTGGGAACTTTATTTTTGTATAAACCATCACTATTTAGCACAAGCCCTAACAATAATTCTATTATTATTAACATTATTACAAGTTATAAGAGTAAGAAACATCCCATTTTTATCATAATCATAAATAGGAGAAAAATCACTATTATTTACTTCATAAACATTCTCAACAAAATAATAAAAAGAATTCTGCAAATTATCGTATAAAACGATTTCATCATTAGGCTTTAACAAACTAACATTACTAAAAAATTTATCATTATTATAATTATGTCCCAAAATACAAACATTACCAATTCTGCCAGGTTCTGGGCCAAAAAATCTACAAAGAGAAATCTTCAAATTATCATCACTATAATAAGCAAAAAAAGGGTAATAAACATCTATTGCTTTAATTTCAATAATTCCTAAAATAGGATTATTAGAACTATTAGCATCAAGAATACTAAAAAAATCATTAGAATATAAAGTATTAGAACTTTCAGAATTAGCATATAATCTAGTTAAATTATAATTAGATAAAAGGTTATCAGAATAAAGTTCACTTTTTTGCAAATTTTGCCAATAAAAAAACAAGTAAACAATTAGTGACAAAAAAACAAAAATAGAAATATAAAATTGAACTTTTAAAAAAGATTTTTTCTTTCCATTATTATTAGAATTTTTAAGTTTTGTTTGCAATATCTGATTCATACAAAATCCTCTTTCTACTATTTTATTTAGTATATGCAAAATACTAGAAATAAAACGTTCCAAAGTAATTAATTTTTCTGATTGGAGCTTTGGAGTATTATTAGAATTATTGTTTTTGAATGCGATTGGAATGATTTTAGAAATTCTTAATTAATTTTTTGGGGAATGTTCACGTCGAGCGACTAGCGAGGACTAAGTGAAAGGGTCCCCAAAAATCAATTTAGAATTTCTTAAATCATGTATTGAGCCGAAAAAACAATAATTCTAATAATACTCCAAAGCCCCAATCAGAAAAATTAATTATTTTGGAACAGCAAAAACGAAAAAATTTCCTCAAACTACTTGAAATCACAAAAAAATGTGATATAATAATAAACATAAAAAATAAAAAAAGACAAAAGTAAGGACAACAAAAATTATAAAATATCTTAAAGAGAGCCAAAGAAAGCTGAGAATTTGGTAAGTAAAAATAATTTTTTATCACCTTAACTGTTTTTAGACTGAAAGCTCAAAAGCAAATAAGTCTAAACGTAAATCTGCGTTAAAGAAAAATGAGAAGTTATCTAAAAATAAAAGATAAATAATTAAGGTGGTACCGTGAGATATATAGCCTCGCCCTTATGCTAAAAAAAAGCATGATGGCGAGGTTTTTGATTTTTCTACCATCGAAGGAGGAGGAAATTTTATGTACAAAAAAGTTGAATTAAAAAATGGCTTTGTTGGAATGGAAAACGAAGTTGCAGATTACTGGAAGAAAAACGACATAATCAAGAAAAATTTTGATATGAATAAAGGTCAAAGATATTTTACATTTTATGATGGACCTCCAACAGCAAATGGAAAACCACACGTTGGACATATCGAAACAAGAGTTATGAAAGACATAATTCCTAGATATAAAGTAATGAAAGGATACCATGTTGATAGAAAAGCTGGTTGGGACACACATGGACTTCCTGTTGAACTTGAAATAGAAAAGAAACTTGGTATTTCAGGAAAACAACAAATCGAAGAATATGGTGTAGAAAAATTCGTAAAAGAATGTAAAGAAAGTGTTTTCACATATGTTCATATGTGGGAAGAAATGACAAACAAAGTTGGTTATTGGGTAGATATGGAACATCCATATGTAACATACCACAATGACTATATTGAATCTGTTTGGTGGGCTTTAAGTCAATTATGGAAAAAAGGACTTTTATATGAAGGTCACAAAGTAATGCCATATTGCCCAAGATGCGGAACAGCTTTATCTTCACACGAAGTTGCACAAGGTTATAAAGATGTTAAAGACTTAACTTGTATTGCAAAATTCAAAGTTGTAGGAAAAGATAACACATACATCTTAGCATGGACAACAACTCCATGGACATTACCTTCAAACTTAGCATTATGTGTAAACAAATCATATACTTATGCAGAAGTTAAAGCAAATATTGGAACAGATGATGAACCAGTATACGAAAACTACATTTTAGCAAAAGATTTAATAGAATCAGTATTAAAAGAAACACCATATGAAATCGTAAAAGAATTCAAAGGTGAAGAATTATTAGGAACAAAATATGAACAATTAATGCCATTCGCAAAAGTTGATGGAAAAGCTTTTGAAGTAATTCATGGAGATTACGTAACATTAACAGATGGTACAGGAATAGTTCATATTGCACCAGCATATGGTGAAGATGATAGCTTAGTTTCTAAACAAAATGGTATAGCTTTTGTAAACTT
>ERZ772819.3644-NODE-3644-length-10647-cov-3.240465_pt1 | contig 10647 bp, 16 predicted proteins | sample MGYA00580860_ERZ772819 | MGnify/ENA primary metagenome ERZ772819 (study PRJEB29015, sample SAMEA2737683) | human gut metagenome | biome: human gut; feature: human-associated habitat; material: faeces | place: China | collected 2012 ...
TCCCACAAATTGTGACGCACATCTTGCAGAAAGCCTTTTTCAAACACGCTCTAGCGAGACCTCTGACCAGAACAGCAAGAACTGACGAAAAGAGGTTCCTATGGGAAAAATCAACAGCATTACCAAACAGACAGATAATCGTTATGTAAACCTTTATAATGTAAAGGCAACCAGTGTACATAACACACCTGTGAATTACTTTGTGGCATCCCGTGCCAGAGATGTGGAGAGCCTGAAGCTTGTAACCCGCAAAAACAAACCAGATGGCGTAATTATTTACAGTATTTACGGAGAAAACTTTACCAAGTGGAGTAAGGTTTATGTAAATGATGAAAAACAGGATTCTACTTTCTTAAATAATACAAGGATTGATCTGGATGATACCGAGCTTAAGAATGGAGATAAGATTTCTGTTGTACAGATGGGATCTAGCGATACGGTATTCAGAAAGTCAGATGAATATATTTATAAGGATGGAAAACTGACAGTACAAAAAGGAACAGGAACCGATACAACCACGTCCTGGGTACCACAGGCCGACGGAGATAAATAATGAAACATCAAATACCGGCTAATTATAGGGAAGCTGTCGATTATATCGAAGAGCTTCCCAAGTTTACGGAAAAACATCCGTTAAAGCATACAAAAAAATATTTGGAAAAATTACAGAATCCGGCAGAGAACTGCAAAGTCATCCATGTGGCAGGTACGAATGGAAAAGGTTCCGTATGTGCTTATCTGCAGGCTGTTTTACAGGCAGAAGGAAAAAAAACAGGTTTTTTCACATCGCCACATCTGATCAAGATCAATGAACGAATACAGATTGACAGAGAAGAGATTTCCGATGATACATTTTATGATGTATTCTGTGAAGCGTATCATGTAGCACAGGAAATGGAGCAGGAAGGTGAAGGACATCCTTCTTATTTTGAATTCCTGTTTGGCATGGGAATGAAAGCCTTTGAAAAGGCAGGCGTAGAATATATCATTTTGGAAACAGGACTCGGTGGCAGGCTGGATGCGACCAATGCTGTGGAAAGTCCGGTTCTTACAGTCATCACATCCATCAGTCTGGATCATACAGCGATTCTGGGTGATACAATTGAGAAAATTGCTTTTGAAAAAGCAGGGATTATCAAGGAAGGAGTTCCGGTTATTTTTGACGGAAGCCGGGCAGAGGCGACGGAAGTGATACGGCGCCAGGCGGAGAAAATGCACGCACCTTGCAGAGAAATCTCGAAAAATGCGTTCGAAATCCGTGAAGTTACGAGAAACCATATTGCATTTTCAAGGCGAAATGCTTATGATAAAGATGTTATCTGGCAGGTTCCAATCTGCGGATGTTATCAGGTAATGAATGCGCAGATTGCGCTGGAAGCACTGGAATGTCTGTTAGGAAACTGTGAGAGCGAACCGGACAGGAGGAAGAAGTGGGTTGATGCCGTCGCATCCATTCACTGGGAAGGGCGTATGGAAGAAGCAGCGGAGCATGTGCTTGTAGACGGAGCGCATAATCCGGGTGCGATCGAAGCGTTTGTGGAGAGTATACACCTTTTGTATCCGGAACCGGAACCATTGCCGATAGTAGTATTTTCTGCTGTGGCGGACAAAGACTACGAGTGGATGATTGCATATCTGTGCAGGTATCTGCCGGCAAAGTTATATATTGTAACAGAGATCCCTGACAAACGGAGAGTGTCAGCCGAAGAACTTAAGAAAGTATTTGAAAGATATACGGTCTGTGAAGTTGTGGCTAAAAGCGATATAGGGGATGCCCTTAAGGAAGCTTATGACAGACGGGGAGAGAGTGAGATTTACTGTCTCGGATCTTTGTATCTTGTGGGAGCTATAAAAGAACGAATAGCAGGAGGTAACAATCATGCTGAATTACGATGAAGAAGTGAAGAAGTTTCAGCCGAGTCTGGAAGTAGAAGATATCGAGGGCGCGGTGTATCAGGAAGACTTAAGTGATATGACAGACATTATACGAGAGATGATGGAACAGACGAAATAAAGGGGATTATATGGATTATTCAACGAAACTCGTGTACCAGTCCAACTACTGGTATAATGATGGTCTGAAGCGTGCGAATATCCGGGATCTGTCCGGAGCAATTCTATCGCTCAGACGTAGTTTACAATATAATAATGCGAATGTAGCAGCCAGAAACCTTCTCGGTCTTGTTTATTATGGCAGAGGAGAAGTGGTAGAAGCACTTGTAGAATGGATTCTCAGTAAGAATTTCCAATCCAAAGATAATATTGCCAATTATTTTATTAAAAAGGTACAGGAAGTTCCGGGAGAGCTGGAGCAGGTGAACCAAGCAGTCAAAAAATATAACCAGAGTATTGAATATGCCAGACAGGGTGGCGATGATATTGCGATCATGCAGCTTAAGAAAGCAGTTGCCGCGCATCCGGGTTATGTAAAAGCACGCCAGCTTCTGGCACTTCTGTATCTGAAGAATGAACAGTATTCTATGGCGAGACAGGAGATCCGTGCAGCGCACAGGCTAGATACGACAGATCCGGTGACACTTCGATATATGCATGAACTGAATCAGATCCGAAAGAGCAGAACTGTCAGAATAAAAGATAAGAAAAAAGAAGATTTTGTTTCTTACAATCTGGGAAATGAGACGATCATTCAGCCGGCATCCGGTAATTTTAAAGAAAATCTGGGGCTGCATACAGTTCTGAATATTTTGATCGGACTTGCAGTCGGTGTTGCGGTTATGTGGTTTCTGATCCTTCCGGCGGTATCTAATTCAAGACAGAAGACTGTCAACAAACAGACGGCTTCGTTCAGTGACCAGATCGCAACGCAGGATGCACAGATTAGTGCACTTAAGAAAGAACTGGAAACTTACCGCTCTTCCGATAAGAAGAATAAAAAATCAAAAGCAACCGCAGCTACAACACAGGAAAGCTATGAGGCGGTGATGAACATTGCTGATCATTACAAAGCCGGTGATATGAGTAATGCGGATATGCTGGCAGAGCTTCTGAAAGTAAATAAGAGCACACTTGGCACACAGGGAAAGAAACAATTTGAGCAGATTACATCATCACTTTATCCGACAATGTGCCAGAAATTGTTTGCTACTGCGACAGCAAATTATGATGTAGCAAATTATGATACCGCGATCAGTAATCTGGATCAGATCATGCAGATGGACCAGGGTTACAATGATGGAAAAGCAATGCTCCTTCTTGCACAATGCTATGAAAAACAGAATAAGACAGACAAGGCTAATACATACTATCAGAAGATTGTCGATAAGTACAGCGGAAAAGAAGCGGCTACAACAGCACAAGAGGCATTGAATAAACAGAATAAACAAAACTAAATAAATATATGAATGTAATTACGAAAGAAAAGGATATGCGAAGAAGCATGTCCTTTTTCTTTACTCAAAAAAGGAGGACACACAATGAAATATGAAGTGCAGGAGAACTGTCTTACTATTTTTCTCCCCGGAGAACTGGATCATCACAATGCAGAAGAAATCCGGAAACGTTCCGATTATCTGATCGACCAGAATCATATTCGGTATGTGATCTTTGATTTTACGGATACGACATTTATGGACAGCTCCGGAATCGGTGTCATTATGGGGAGATATAAACGAATTTATATGCTGGGAGGAGAGGTGTGTGCCGTGCATACAAGTGAAAGAATGAAAAAAATACTGACAATGTCAGGAGTAACCAGGATCATGCAGATTTATGAGGAGGACAGGTAGATGGAAAATACGAATGAAATGGAACTTATTTTTGACAGCCGCTCGGCAAATGAATCTTTTGCCAGAGTAACTGTTGCATCCTTTATGACGTCACTGAATCCGACACTGGAAGAAGTGTCGGATGTGAAAACGGCAGTTTCAGAAGCTGTGACAAATGCCATTATACATGGATATGAAAATGAAGTACATAACATCCGCATCCACTGTAAAACAGAAGGACAGACTTTATATGTAGAAATCTCTGATCAGGGCAATGGAACCGCTCTTTACAACAAGACCGGAACTGGATCGGTCGGGAATGGGATTTTCCTTTATGGAAGCATTTATGGATCTTTTGGAAGTGGAGTCGGAAGTCGGGAAAGGAACGACGGTAAAGATGGCAAAAACTATTGGTAAAGGACGTAAATTATGGATCACACAATCGCTTTGATCAGAAAATCACATGCGGGCAACCGTACGGCAAGAGCGCAGCTTGTGGAAGAAAATACAGGACTTGTCTGGTGTATTGTGAAACGGTATTTTAACCGGGGTGTGGAAGCAGAAGATTTGTTCCAGATCGGAACGATCGGGCTTTTGAAAGCGATTGACAAATTCGATCTGAAATATGAAGTGAAATTTTCAACTTATGCAGTCCCGATGATCGTCGGTGAAATCAAACGCTTTCTGCGGGACGATGGAATGATCAAAGTGAGCAGATCGCTGAAAGAATTGGCATACCGCGGGTATCTCTGCCAGGAAGCACTTGGTAAAAAACTGGGACGCGAGCCATGTATTACAGAAGTTGCTGCAGAGATGCAGGTAGAACCGGAAGAACTGGTACAGGCGTTTGAAGCGACCGGAGAATTGGAATCTCTGCATAAACCAATCTACAGAAAAGACGGACAGGAGCTGACACTGGCAGATAAACTGGCAAGTCCGGCAGAAGAGACGGAAGAAGTGCTGAATCACATGTTTTTGAAAGAATTGCTGGCAAGTCTTAATAAAGAAGAACGAAGACTGATCTATCTGAGATATTTTGCAGAACGTACACAGTCTCAGGTGGGAGAAGAACTTGGTATTTCGCAGGTACAGGTATCCCGGATGGAGAAAAAAATATTAAAAAGTATGCGGGAACAGATCTGACAGGCATATCCATGAATATTTTTTCTGGAACCATCCATACTAATCACAGAAAGAAGGTGAAAGTATGGATGAAACCAGAAAGAAGTTCCGGATATGCCTGATCTGCGTTGTGGCGGCAGCGGTTCTGACCGGTATGATCTATTATTTTGCAGAGTGCAATGCGGCGGAAAGAGAGACGGAAGGAACGCTGGTAGATAGAAGGTGGGAGGCAGAAAGTGGCATCGAACAGTGAAACAATCTATATTAAGGCAGGTCGTAATACAGAAGTAAAGAAACCGGACGTAACATTGGGAGAAGTGCTGGAGATTACATGCGTGAATCCATCAATGGAAGCAAAAGTCCTGTCTCTTCGCCTGTTAAAAGGAATCAACGGTCGTGTAGCGGTATCGGTGCTGAAAGTCGTTTCTATGATACAGGAAGTGTATCCGAACGCAGACGTGCAGAGTATCGGAGAGCCGGATTTTATTGTAACCTATGAAGAGCCGGGGAAAGGCAGCAGATTCATGCAGAGCATAAAAGTCGTGTTTGTGTCCGTGCTGAGTTTTTTCGGTGCGGCATTTTCCATCATGGCATTTAATAACGATGTGGATGCCCCCAAACTTTTCGACCAGATATACACACAGATCATGGGGAATAAACCGGATGGCTTTACCATACTGGAACTGACATACAGTCTAGGGCTTGCAGTTGGAATATTGATCTTCTTCAATCATTTTGGAAAGAAGAAATTTACCGTTGATCCGACACCAATGGAAGTAGAGATGCGGCTGTATGAAAATGATATTCAGACAACCCTGATTGAAACATATTCGAGAAAGGAGAGGGAGCTTCATGTGGATCAGACAGATTCTTCTTGCAGTCATAGGAAGTAGTGCAGGTGCGGTGGCAGCAGGTGGTCTGTTTGCATTTATCGCAGAACTTGGCGTAATCTCGGATTTCGCAGACCGGACACACACAGGAGATAAGATCCAGTGGTACGAAACATGTGTAATGCTTGGCGGTATTTTGGGCAATCTGTTCTGGCTCTGGCAGATACCGCTTCATGGCGGTGTGATACTGCTGGCGGCGGTGGGGATATTTTCAGGGATGTTTGTCGGCTGCTGGGCAATGGCGCTGGCAGAGATCCTGAATCTGTTCCCGGTATTTATGCGGCGTTTTAATCTGGTGAACTGCCTTGCAGGTATTATTTTAGGAATCGCAGCCGGGAAAACACTCGGATGTATATGGATACTTTTACAGGAGGCGAAATGACAGAATGTTAAATAATGAGATAAATGACAAAAAAGCGCAGGAAATGAAAAAAGAAAACTACAAAAAATATGTAAAACAGAAAACACCGGTGCATGCACTTGGAACAAATATGTTCCGCGCATTCCTGACCGGCGGAATCGTCTGTACGATCGGGGAATTTTTACTGAACTGGTGTGAAAATATGGGAATGACCAAAGAAATCGGTGGAAGCTGGTGTTCATTGATACTGGTATTTTTAAGTGTTCTGCTGACAGGATTCAATATTTACCCGAAGATTGCAAAATGGGGAGGCGCAGGGGCACTTGTTCCGATTACCGGATTTGCCAATTCGGTAGCAGCACCGGCAATTGAATATAAAAAAGAAGGACAGGTCATGGGTATTGGCTGCAAGATCTTTACAATCGCAGGACCGGTGATTTTATATGGAATCTTCACCAACTGGGTACTGGGTATTGTTTACTGTATTTTCGGGAAAGGAGTCTGAAGATGCAAAGAGGAAAACAGAGTATTATTTTTAAAGAAGGACCATATCTTATAAGCAGTGCATCTGTTGTTGGGAAAAAAGAAGGAGAAGGTCCGCTTGGGGAGTTATTTGATATTATAGAAGAAACTGATCTTTTCGGAGAAGACAGCTGGGAAGAGGCAGAGAGTACAATGCAGAAGGAAGCATGCCAGATTGCGCTCGGAAAAGCAGGTCTTAAACCGGAGGACATCCGGCTGACATTTGGAGGTGATCTGCTACGGCAGGGAATCGTCACATCTATGGGAGCAAGACAATTTGAAATCCCACTGTTCGGTCTGTATGGCGCCTGTTCTACTTCTGGTGAAGCGCTTGCATTGGGAGCTATGTGCGTGGGGGCAGGCTATGGCGAGTATATGCTTGCTGTAACATCCAGTCATTTTGCCTGTGCGGAAAAAGAATTCCGCTTTCCGCTCGGTTATGCCAGCCAGCGCCCCTTGAGCGCGCAGTGGACTGTGACCGGAAGTGGTGCATTCATCATCGGTGCGGATGGAGCACAGAAGAAAAGTCGTGTGAAGATCACTGGAATTACAACAGGAAAGATCATTGATTACGGCTTAAAAGATTCCCAGAATATGGGGGCTTGTATGGCGCCGGCGGCATGTGATACGATCTGGCAGCATCTTAAAGATTTTGGAAGACAGCCTGAAGATTATGACCGGATCATAACCGGAGATCTTGGCTATGTCGGACAGAGTATTCTATTTGACCTGATGAGAAAAAAAGATATAGATATTAAAAAGAGGCATATGGACTGCGGAATGCAGATTTTTGATCAGAGTACGCAGGATACACATGCCGGGGGCAGTGGATGTGGCTGTGCTGCGACAACGCTCAGTGCTTATATTCTGCCGAAAATAGAAAGCGGTGAATGGAAGCGTGTATTGTTTGTGCCGACCGGGGCTCTTATGTCTACGGTTAGTTACAACGAGGGAGCGAGTGTGCCGGGGATCGCACATGCGATCGTACTGGAACATGCATAGCATGTGATATAAATGAACGCTTTGGCAGGAGAGAGTATTTCTCCTGCAATTTTACAAAAAAGAAAGGCAGGAAATAAGATGGAATATATCAATGCATTCTGGGTGGGCGGTTTAATCTGTGCGTTGGTGCAGATTTTGTTAGACCGGACGAAACTGATGCCCGGGCGGATCATGGTTCTTCTGGTATGTACCGGGGCAGTACTTGGCACACTTGGAATCTATGAACCAATTCAGGAATATGCGGGCGCCGGTGCGAGCGTTCCCCTTACAGGATTCGGAAATCTCCTATGGCAAGGTGTCAGAAAGGCGGTTGACGAAGAAGGCGTGATCGGAATTTTTCTGGGCGGTTTCCAGGCGAGTGCGGCGGGAATTGCCGGTGCTTTAATATTTGGATATCTGGCTTCGCTTATATTTGAGCCGAAAATGAAGGAGTAATTGAAAAGGAGATACCAAAAAGATATTAAAAAAATCGAAAAAAAGATTGTGTTCTTCTATAACAAATGGTATTGTAAAAATAGTGAGCTTGTTAAGAATAAATTAAGAAATTGTAAAAAATAAGCTTAAAAAACAGCATAAGGGACATATTTGTAGGAGGAAGACAATGAATTATGTAGATATACTGATACCTTTTGTCGGTGGTCTTGGAATGTTTATTTATGGTATGCAGATCATGGCACAGGGACTGGAGAACGCAGCGGGAAGTAAGATGAAATCACTGCTGGAAGTGCTAACGAAGAACAAAGTGATGGGAGTGTTACTAGGAGCTGCTATCACAGCAGTCATTCAGAGCTCTTCAGCGACATCCGTCATGGTCGTTGGTTTTGTTAATGCCGGAATCATGAACCTGACCCAGGCAATGGGAGTGATCATGGGTGCCAACGTTGGTACAACCGTTACCGGATGGCTCGTATCTTCCGTAGAGTGGGCAGAATTTTTAAGCCCGGAGAAGCTAGCACCGATCGCAGTGATTATCGGTGTGGTTATCATGTTGACAGGCAAGAGACGTACATCCAAAGAGATCGCCAATATTATTGTTGGCTTTGGTTTACTTTTTATCGGTATTTCTACGATGTCATCAGCAGTAGAGCCGCTGAAAGAATTTGACGGATTTGTACAGATGTTTGTTACATTAGGAAAGAATCCGATCCTCGGTATTCTGGCTGGAGCGCTTGTAACGGCAGTGATTCAGAGTTCTTCCGCATCGGTTGGTATTCTGCAGAGTCTTGCGGCAGCGGGATTGGTACCATTCAGTGCAGCTATTTATATTATCATGGGACAGAATATCGGTACTTGTATTACAGCAATTTTATCCAGTGTAGGTGCGAAAAAGAATGCGAAGGCAGCAGCACTTATGCACCTGATCTTTAATATCATCGGAACGATTATTTTCAGTATCATTGCAATCGTTTACTTTACCGTGCTGAATCCACAGGCAGGAACAGGAAATATTACACAGACAGAGATCAGTATGGTGCATACATTCTTCAACATTGCAACGACAGTTATGTTATTCCCGGCATCTAACCTGATCGTGAAAATTGCCAAGAAGATCGGCCGTGTGGATGAAGATGCCAATGATCCGGGAACAGTACTTCTCGATGAACGTATGTTACAGACACCGAGTATTGCTCTGCAGTCTGTGATAAAAGAAACCGTTCGTATGGGCGAGATCGTAAGGAGATCCATTGAAGTTGCAAAAGATGTATTGTATACACAGGATCAGGAAGCAATTGATATTTTGAAAAATGATGAGAGTGATGTTGACAGACTCTGTGCGGGAATTACCAATTATACGATCAAATTATCTTCCTTACAGATCAGTGAGAAAGAGCATCAGGAAGCAGCACATCTGTTACAGGTGCTTTCCGATATGGAACGTGTCAGTGATTACTGTGAAAATATCTCTGAGTTTGCAGAGACACTCCGAGATAAGAAAGCATCCTTCTCTGAGACAGCAAAGAAGCAGTTAAAAGAAATGATTGAGGAAACTGCGAAAAGCTATTTCTATGCACTGGATGCATTTAAAGAGCAGAGCCATGAGAAGGCACTGCGCGTTATTGAAAAAGAGACAAAAGTGGATGACCTTGAGGTGAAACTGCGGAGCCGTCATATTAAGAGACTGTCTAATAATGAATGTAATACAGAAGCGGGTATTGTATTCTTAGATACGCTGGTTTGTATGGAACGTATTTCTGACCATGCAAGAAATATCGCAGAAGAAGTACTCGAAGAGTAATCAGCGGATAAAACTCGCAAAGTGTATTTTATCCGTTGTGAGTAAGACATCCGGACTCGAATAAAAAAATTGGGTAAAAAATGTCATGTATCAGCAAGAACCGGTACATGACATTTTTTGTGTCTTTGTTTACATTTTACATGAATATCGAATTTTAATCATTATAAGACTTTTCGTGAACTTCCGACAGCCATTCCAAGGCCTGCGTAAGTCCATCTGCGGAAAATTCAAATTCCTTCCATTCTTTCTTCTCATCAGCAGTCTTCTCAAAACAATATGGTTCCGGATAGGTACATGCTTTTAATGCATCCTCATCTTTTTGCAATAAATAGCGCATACCGTGATGAGAACCGGTATAGACTTCTTTCTTTAAAAATTGTAAAGATAATCCGATTGGTTCCAGCATGATAAAACTCCTTTTTATTCTTCTATAATATGGATTTCCAGATAATCAAAATCAATAGAATCTACAAAATTATCCTGATAAAATCTTGTCTTATCGTGGCGTTTAAATTCATCTATCGTAGATTCCAGCCAGATTGGTTTGCTGAGATCAAATTCATAGCAGATCTCTTCCAGTGCGTGAAAGATCTTATGGGTTCTTGTATCATCTGAATCATCACAGATCACAGTGTCCCGAAGCATATGATTGTCTTTAAATTCTTTGCCCCATAAACGAAACATAAGTGTTCCCTCGCTTTCCTGATAATGAAATGAGTATAGTCGTTTTCTGAGAAAAAGTAAACACTTTTAGAGAGTAAACTTTTTATGGAAGTTGCTTTTTGGCAG
>ERZ772819.3648-NODE-3648-length-10638-cov-6.134744_pt1 | contig 10638 bp, 4 predicted proteins | sample MGYA00580860_ERZ772819 | MGnify/ENA primary metagenome ERZ772819 (study PRJEB29015, sample SAMEA2737683) | human gut metagenome | biome: human gut; feature: human-associated habitat; material: faeces | place: China | collected 2012 ...
GCCGCAGCGGGCACGTTCCCCGGTTCAAAGCCGAAGGCACAGCGCAAGGCCGTACCGGTCGAGACGGAGGACGCGCAGCCGAAGCGCAGCTCGAAAAAGACCGTCGCCATCATCCTCGGCTCGCTCGTCGTCGTGGCGCTCATTGCGCTGATCCTAGTCATGGCGCTGCAGGGCGGCAAGTCCGGCGTCGATTCGGTCACGCTCGATCATGAGACGGCCGAGATCGCCCCGCAGGACACGCTCACACTTACGGCGACTGTGCTCGACGCAAACGGTCAGGAGCTCAAGGATGAGACGCTCACCTGGTCGAGCAGCAACGCCGCCGTCGCCACCGTGAAGGACGGCGTCGTCACCGGCGTGACCGAGGGCAAGGCCAAGATCACCGTCAAAGCCGGCAAACGCTCGGCCGACTGCACCGTCACCGTCACGAACGACGCCATCGAGGTCAAGAGCCTCAAGCTCGATCAGGACAAGGCCGAGATGCAGATCGGTGATTCGCTCACGCTCAAGGCGACCATGCAGCCCGCAAACGCCCCGGATGAGCTTGTCTCCTGGGCCAGCAGCGACCCGAACATCGCCACCGTGAAAAAGGGCATCGTCATCGCGACGAGCGCCGGCTCCGTGACGATCACAGCCTCCGCCGGCAGCTGCACCGCCACGTGCCAGATCACCATCAAAGCGCCCTCGCGCGTGGACAGCGTCAAGGCCGAGACCGACTCCGCCACGCTCGACCTCAACGGCACAAAAACCGGCACAATCACCTTCCACGTCCGCGGACAGAACCTCGACAGCCTGCAGGACACCGTGAAGGTCTACGCGGCTGACGGCAGCGTCGTCTCGCTCGGTCAGCCGGTGCGCACCGGCAACGGCACGGACGATATTTACTCCGTCACCGCAACGGCCGCCGCAGTCGGCTCCACATCCGTGATCCTGCAGATCACCGCGGCCGACGGCACAACGCACTCCGCCGCGTGCACCGTCACCGTCAAGGAGAGCAAGACCATCCTGGACCTGATCCCCGGCGTGAACGGATGACCCCGAAAATCGGAAAAGCGCCCCGAATGCAATGCATTCGGGGCGCTTTTTGCTGCGTTTCTATTCATCCGGATTGAGGATCCCGCGCCGCTGCAGATAGGCAAAGTAGTCATAGCGGAACGTATCCTGCGAGACATTGAGCTGCTCGCGCACCTGCTCGCGCATGGCCAGCACGTCCGGATTGCTTGAGGCGTCATTGCCGGTGTCATAGGTCTTGCCGTCATACCACGCGTAGTTGCGGAAATAGACCACGCCGCCGTCCGGTCCGAACATATCATTGCCGATATAATAGCGCAGGTCGGCGTCCAGCGAAAACAGATCCACGACTGTCGGCGCGATGTCCATCGTGCTGACATATTTGTCATAGACCTGCGGCGCAATGCCCTCCGTCCAGATCACAAACGGCACGTTCGAGAGCATGTTGCGATCGGTCTCGCCCTTGATGGCGCTGATGAACTCGGCATCGGAAAAATACTTGCAGTAGTGGTCTGTGAACAGCATGAGCACCGTATCCTCGGCGTGACCGTCGGCCTCCAGCCGCTCACGCAGACCGCCGATAAAGGCGTCCGTCTCCATGGCCTGCGCCACGGCGCGGGTGTACTCCTCCTTCTGCGCCTCGGTCGTGTACGGCACGGTGCTGTAGTCGATCACCGCGCGGGCGCGCGCGAGGTGCGGCGCAGAGATGGTGTCCTGCTCCTCGGTGTACGGCCCGTGGCCGGAATACGTGATGATGAAGCTGAAAAACGGCTCATCCGAGACGATCCGGTCATATCCGTTGAGCATCTGCGCATCCAGCATATAGCTGTCCATATCGAGTACCGAGGCGTCGTTGTATGACTCGTAGCCGAAGTTCAGATGGATCTGTCCGCGGTTATAGATGTTCGGATTGGCCGCATGGAAGGATCGTGCGCAATAGCCCGCATCGCGGAAGCGGTTCGGCAGCGAATACGGCAGCGCATGCTCACTGTAGTACGAATTGCGCACCTGATACTCCGGCGCGATCATGCCGGTATTCGCCGTAAACTCCGAGTTGAACGTTGCCGCCGCGAGGAAGATCGGCGCGTAGTAATTCCGGAAATACACGCCCTCCTGCTCCAGCCGGTAGAGATTCGGCATATACTCCGGCGTCACGAGCCAGTCGTCGACGGATTCCATCATGATCAGGATCAGGTTCTTGCCCGCAAACGCACCGGTCATGGGCGTATCGGCCGCCTCCTTCGGGTGGGACGCGTAGTAGTCGTCCAGCTCCGCGATGCGCTGATCCGTCGCCGTGTCCTGCGGCCAGAGCGTCACGGCCGCGCCGCGCACCGTGTACTGGTACAGGCCGGTCAGCATCAGGCAGCGGCTGGCGTTGGTAAATTCCGCATAGGCATCTGCAAGCGTGTCGTGGCTCTCGGCATCATTCCACGCAAGATACTCATTGTGCTCCATGATGCCGCCCCGGGGCATCTGCGTGGTGTGCACGACAAAAATGCCCGCTGCGCATGCAGCGGCCAGCACAGCGGCCGCGATCCCTCCGCGGCGGCCAACGCGCGTCTGCGGCGTGAAGATCACGGCGCAGAGCATCAGCGCAAGGCACACGGCGATGCTCAGCCACTGCCCCACCTTGAGGTGAAAATACGCCGCGCTGACAAACCGCGCGCCGTCGCCAGCATAAGCGAGATCGGCAAAGGAAAAGCACGTGCCCGTCAGCTGATAGAGCACGCAGTGCGTGATCGTCAGCAGCGCAAACGGCACGAACGTGACCAGCAGGAAGATGCGCCGCCCCGTCCGCGGCAGCAGCGCAGCGATCGCCGTCATCGTGCCCGACCACAGCAGGGTGAACACCAGCGGCTGCCACGCCCAGAGCGACACGTTGCTCATCGCGCCATAGAACAGGCGCAGGGAAAAATCCAGAAAAAAATACGCCAGAAACGCTGGCAGCAGGCTTAGCCACAGCGGGGCCGGGCGCAGCCGCCGCGCACGCTTGACCGGCGCAGAAACGGTTGCCATGGAAAACATCCTTTCGGGACAAGCGGATCCTGTCCGCTGAAATATCACAAAAATATTTGATATTATAACCATTGCGCGCCTTCGCGTCAATTTAAATATTTAAAAATCCGGCCAGGAAGATGCGTTTCCGCACATATCCCCTGCAAATGGGCAAAAAACAGCCCGCCTTCCGGCGGGCTGAGACTGTCAAAAAAGTTTTCCTTTTTTGAAAAGGGGGTTGCGGCCTGACTGCAGTGCACGCGCTGTCCGCTCAGGCGAACGCCTCGCAGAAGCGATGCAGCACCGCGGCAAGCTGTGCGCGCGTGGCCGTGTCCTTCGGTGCGAGGGCATTGCCGCCGACGCCGAAGATCAGCTCGTGTGCGACTGCCCACTGCATCGGTTTTACCGCATACGCACTGATGCCGCCCTGATCCGCAAAGCCGGACAGATCCGCCGCCTTCGCGACATCATAGCCCTTATACTTTGCGTACTCATAGAGCATGGTCGCCAGCTGCTCGCGGGTGATCCCGTCATTGGGGCCGAACGCCGCGGCGCTGTAGCCGCTGACGATGCCGTTGGCAGCCGCCCACGTGACCGCGTCCTCACAGTAGCTGCCGGACGCCACGTCCGCGAACGGGCACGTGCCGGTAACGTCAGGCTCGTTTTCCATGCTGTAGAGCGTCCTCACGACCATGCCGCGCGTCGCGGCGAGCGCCGGTGCGAAGTGATTGCCACCCGTGCCGACCATCAGGCCCTTGCCAAAGACGAAGGCCACGTCGTCATAGTACCAGCTGCCCGCAGCAACATCGTCAAACGGCAGCTCGGGCGCAGACTCTGCAAAGAAGCCGACCACACCGTCCTGCGCGCGCCAGGTCAGCAGGTCATTGCCGGTGTAATAGTCCTTGTGCACGAAGCCGCGCTCCTGCAGCGTCTCAAGGTAGGCATCGACCTCTGTGACGGTGTCCGCCATCCGGGCGGCGTTGTCATTGAGCAGCTGCGCGAACGCTTCGCTGCCGAGCTCGGCCTTCGTCTTGCCGGAGACGTTTTTGAGCATGGCGCTGTCGTTGGCGTTGACGCCGACAGCCACGGCGGGCACGTTGACGGTATCGCCCTGCTGCTGCAGCGCCTCGCTGTTGAAGTAGCAGTTGTAGTCCACGGCGATGCCTGCGGAGCGGCCGTTGAGCGCGCCGACGTCCGTCGTGGTCTTGTGCGAGACGACATTGCCCGCTGCATAGCAGTTGATGTGCACGCCGCCCGCCTGACCGACGAGCCCGCCGATATGTACCTTGTTGTTGTTCGTGGAGTTGCCGGTCACGCTGCCGAGCGCGTAGCAGTTGACCGTCGTGGCGCGATTGTCCATGCCGTACAGGCCGCCGGCATAGACGTGGTTGGTGTCCGTAGCGGCGGTGATGTCGACATCCGTCCAGCTGTTGGTCACGGCGCCGCGCAGCACACTGGCGGCCAGACCGCCCGCGCGGGCGAAGCTCTCGGATGTGGTCACGTTCATGACGCCGGTGACGGAGCAGTTGTCGATATAGATGCCGTTCTGCGCACTGCCGACCAGACCGCCGGTGAAGGTCTCGTAGCGGGTGGAAACGTAGATACCAATATCCTCAAGATGGATGTTCTTGAGCGTGACCATGCGCTGATCCGTCGGCAGGTCGTTCGTGGACAGTTCACCCGCCGTCAGGCCGAAGAGACCGGAGGCCATCTGGTCGGCGGGCGCGTCCTCGCTGCCGATGCGCAGGCCGGAGATCGTATGATCGCCGCCGTCATAATTGCCGCGGAACGGGTAGGCGGCGATGGCCGTCTTTTTGCCGTTGACCTCACCGTTGAGCGCCCAGCCGATGGGCAGCCACTCGCCGTTGAGGGCGATGTCCTCCGTCTGGAGGAAGTAAGCGCCGCACCAGTCGACGTCCGCATTGATGGACTCAGCCAGATAACGCAGCTGTGCCTCGGTCGCGATGCGGTAAGGGTCGGCCTGCGTGCCGGTGCCGCCGGCGAACTTTGCCGGGTCGGCCGCATCGTAGGTCGAGATGTCGCCGTAGGTCGCCTTATACTCGGCCTTTGCAAGCGCCGCATCGTAGGCAGCGCCGCTGCTCTCACCGGAGACGACAGCCGTCTCGGTGATCTCGCCGTCCGCGACCGTGATCTTCACGACCGTGGTCTTGTCGGCGTCGCGGCCGTACCAGACGCCGTCGAGGAGCTTGAGCTCCGGCTTCGTCACTTTTTCACACGCGGGCTGCACATAGGTCACGGAAGCCGCATCCGCACCGGGAACGACAAGCTTCCGGGCCGCGTCGTAGGTCCAGGTCCTGAGAGCGTCCGCCGTCAGGCCGTAGACCGTGATATCCGCCGGGAAGGCGGCAAAGTTGGCGTTGAGCGCCGCGGCGATGGCTGCGTAGCCCGCCGCGTCATAGCCGGTCATGCGGTCGACAAGGCCGCCGGTATACTGGTCGCCCTCGTCGTTGACGCCGGAGGAGACCTTTGTGCCGATGGACTCGACAGGCCTGACGAGCTGCGGGGTGCTGGTGTCCTTACCGATGAGCATGGTGCTGTCGAGGTCGTACCAGCAGAGATAGGTCTTGCCGATGCCGGTGACCCAGCCGGAGGCCATGCCGACATAGGTGGAATACTCCTTGGTCGTGGTGTCGCCCGAGCCGTAACAATTGACGACCGTTCCGGCATTGCACGCCACGAGCGCGCTGACGACGGCCATGCCCTCGTTGCCGTTTTCGCGGCTGCCGCTGCCGTAGACGCTGCAGACGGCGTAGCTGTTGGCCACGAGGCCGCGGTTGTTCAGGCCGACGAGCCCGCCAACCTCGGCGAGGTCACCGCTTAGGACCGTGCAGGACAGATCCGCAAAGGAAGCGCTGTTGATGACCGCGCCCTTATACTGCATGCCCACAATGCCGCCGACAAACTGGTTGCCCTTCGCGGACGTGTGGGAGATGACGCCGGAGACCGAGCAGCCGTCCACAACGGCGCCGGTAAAGACATTCGACTCGCCGCTGCCGTTGAGGTAGCCCGCAATGCCGCCGACATAGGCCGTGGCCTCATAACTGGTGTAAAACGCAACGTTCCTGAGCGCGACATCGCGCACGACGGCCGTTTTCTCCAGCACGCCGAACAGGCCGATGAAGAGATTATCGCCATCCAGTGCGAGCGGCGCCGATGCCGAGCCGACCGTCAGGCCGGAGACCGTGTGGCCCCGGCCGTCGAATGTACCGGCAAAGGCCCAGTCGCTGCCGCCGATGGGCGTCCACGCCGCATCGGAAACGTCGATATCCGCATCGAGTGCGACATACTTGTCCGCGTAGTTGATCTTGTTGTTGAGCGAGCCGGCGAACGCGCGCAGCTGATCCGCCGTGCGGATGAGATAGGGGCTGGCCTGCGTGCCGTCGCCGGATGCGAAGATGCCCGTGTCGATCTCGCCGCTGACCCAGACGTCGCCGGTCGGCAGGACGCGGCCGCCGTCGAGCTGCCACTCGCGCAGCGCCACGCCGGTGATGCCGTAGGCTGCGAGGACTGCGTTGATCTCCGGAATATTGCCGCTGAGCGTGTCGGCAAACGCAGCCGCGGCCATGTCCGCCTTTGTCATGGCGACGGAGGTCATGGCCATATCCACGCTCTTGAGCGTCGACGAGAAGCCGCGGTCGACCGTGGGCTCGACGATACTGGTATCTTTGAGCGTATCGCCGTCATAGGTCTCGACCTTCAGCACGGCATCGCCGGCAAAGTAGTTAGTGAGACGGAACGCACCCTGCTCGGGATAGACCGTGTAGCTGCCGCTGCTGTCCTTGGACATGCCGCTCGACGTGATCTCACCGGCGAGCGCACCGACCCACGTGTGCTTCGTGCCGCCGTTGCCGACCGTCACATCGCCGACGGCATAGGTGTTGTACTGCTTGGCCGCCGACATGCCGACGATGCCGCCGGCCTGACCGCCGAAGTTTGTGCTCATCGGAGAGCTGGCATAGGCCGTGCCGAAGGCCGCGCAGTTGGCGAGCACGGCATAGTTGCCGGTGTGGCCCGTGATGCCGCCGGCATAGGCCGACTTCGTCCCGCCGAGCGACTCGGCGCGCAGCGCGGCGTCCGTCCAGCAGTTGGTGATGCAGACGCCGATCTGGCTGCGGCCGACAAGGCCGGCCGCCCAGACCATGCCGTTCTGACCGGTTACGTTCACCGAGCCGGTCGCCGAGCAGCTGTCGATGCGCACACCGATGGAGTCATGGCTGCGGCTGCCGCCGTCTTTGGCTGCGGCGTTGACCGTGTCACCGGCCAGAATACCGGCGCGGCACTGGACGGAGTCTGCGGTGCCGGTCAGGCTGATGTCCGCGTCCGTCAGGTTCAGATTTTTCACAACAGCCGTATTGCCGAGCGTGGAAAACAGGCCGACATTGGTCTCGCTCGCAGCGTCCGCCACCCGGATCTTCAGTCCGGAGACGGTGTGACCGCGGCCGTCGAACGTGCCGGCAAAGAGCTTGTCGAGGCAGGTGTCGCTCTTGGCCTCTGCGCCGATGGGATTCCAGTTGTCGACGCCGGAGAGGTCAATGTCCGCGCCGAGCGCCACATACTGACCGGCGTAGGTATTGCCCGCATCGACCAGCGCCGCAAACGCCTGCAGCTGCGCGGCGCTGGAGATCACATAGGGATCCGCCTCCGTGCCGCTGCCGGAGAGCTGCGTGGACGCCTTCGCCAGCGCATCGTCCACAGCCGCAAGAATGCCGTCACTGCTCAGAGTCGCGCCGGAGACGGCGTCCACGCCGTCCGTGCCGTTGGCGGCGAGGATGCTGTCAAACAGCTTGACCGCCTCCGCCCAGTATTTCGGCGTCTCTTTGTTGGAAACGTTTTCGATCTGTGTGATCTTACCGTCCGCAATCGTCACGGACAGCGTAATATCCCCGTTGCGCCCCGTGCCCGTACCGGTGTACGTGCCGTCGACGCTCGAGGCATCCGCCTTTGCCGCCTGTGCGGGCAGCGCCAGCAGAGAGAATACCATGGCAAAGCAGAGCAGCAGGCTCAGCAGCTTCGGCATGGATCGAGTTGCAGTTTGCTTCATGTTCGTTCAAACACCTTTCCTTTCATGTGAAGATTCCCGGTCGTCTTGCCGCGCGGATGGCACGGATTTTCCACGTCGGTTAGATGTATCTAATCCTATGACAAAGAAAAAGGACATATCGTCAGCTTGATCTGACGCCGCATCCCAAAAACATGCAATTAGGTTAGGCTCGTCTAACTCAAGGTTCAAAAAAACGCGCCGCTGCGCAGCACCTGCACGGCCGGGACACCGTGCGATGTGAAAATTATACCGGGACTGAGCCGCGCTGTCAAGATGCAGTGTCCGGATCGCAGAATTTTTTCTGCCGACCGGCAGACTGCGTTGACAGGCGGGGCGCAAATCCTTTATAATTGCGCAAACATCAGGGAGGTACACATATGGCCACATCGGAAGAATATCTCACCTTCGTCTGCGAACAGATCGCGCGCTTCGGCGCCGTGCGGTACCGGAAAATGTTCGGCGACGCAATGGTCTATCTTGACGACAAGCCGATCCTGCTCGTGTGCGACAATACGGTTTTTGTCAAGTGTCTGCCGGAAACGGCGGCACTGCTCCCTGACGCCGGGACGGGCACGCCTTATGACGGCGCGCGGCCGCACTACATGCTCGACATCGACAACACTGCGCTGCTCGACGTGCTCATCCCCGTGCTTGCGGCGTGCACCCCGCTGCCAAAGCCGAGAAAGAAAAAGGTCAAAGCCTGACCCAATGCCGCGCAAATGCGCGGCATCTGCTCTTGTGAAAACCGGGGCATCCCAGCGGATGCCCCGGTCTTTCCATGCGTTTGGATTCAGTTTTCCCAGCGGATTTGCTGCGTGTCCGCGAGCGGATACGCCGTGAGCCGCGCGCTGTCGAGGTCGGCTGCGTGGAGCTTCACGCCGGTGATCTGGCGGTTATCATAGGTCGTGTAGTAATAGATGCCCTGATCCGCGTTGCAGCAGCTGGAATAGAGCGTGATCTCAAACTGACCGTCGTCCAGCTCACAGCAGCCGCGCTGCTGCTCCACGCTCGTGAGGATGTGGAAAAACTGGCTGACGTTGGCGTCCTCGGTCCGCTCCGAACGGGCGTTGGCGCGCACGAACGCCGCGCGCACAAAGCGCGAGGGCGATGACAGGTCGCCCGGCAGACCGAGCGCGCCCATGCCGCGGCTGTAGGCCTGCAGCGGCACGTCCGGAGCAAAGGTATTCTCCGGCTGTCTTGGCGACAGATGCATATAGTTGTTCAGCGCGAAGAGCTGCTGCGGGAACGGTGGGTTATTCGTCAGCACGCCGACAGGATTTTCGTAAATTTGCAGCCCCGCGGCAGTCGGCTCCAGCGTGAGTGCACCGGTGGTGTCCGCCAGCAGCCAGTGCAGCTGGGCGGCGGGGAAGTGCGCACTAAACGGCGTTCCCGTCAGGTTGACGGCCTGCAGCAGCTGCCGGGCCTCCGCCAGCGTGGCGCACTGCCGCAGCAGCCACGGGATGAATTCGAACTGCGCCACGTTCTGCCGCCCGTCCTGCGGCGCGGCATAGTGGGCGTTGCCGACAAAGTTCAGCCCGGCAATACCGAGGCCTTTTTCGTTCACGGCATCGTAATACAGCGGATAGCCGTCCGCCACATGGGCCGTGCCGAGGATGGCATAGCCCTGCTCCAAGCCGCCGCCGTGGCGGAAGCGGAGCGGGAACCGGCGGGGAAGCATGACGATCTCCTCGCCATAGGATGCCTCGTAATCCAGCGAGCGGCCCATATAGAGCTCACGCGGCTGATAGGTGATTGCAGTGCACATAATACCTCCTGATAATATGATACCGCTGCAGAACGGCTTGCTCTGCAGCGGTATCGGTTCAATCCTCTGCGGCCAGCAGAATGATGCATTCCGCTGCCTCCTTCACCGGAGCGGAGAGCGTGAAGGCGTAGATCCCGCTGCAGTCCGCCAGAAGCTTTGGCAGCGCTTCCGCCGGCAGGCGATATGCGGCGCGGACGTCCTCCGGCCAAAGCCCGGCCGTCTCGCTCCAGCTGACGCGCTCCTCCTCGGACAGCAGCTTGCTGCTCTCCGGCAGAACGTCGGCGTGCGCGCCCTTCAGCACGACGAGCAGCGGCTCCGCGGCGGTTCCGTCGTATGCGGCCGCTGCGTCGTCCGTATCCGCAGCCTTGCACTCGGGCGCCTCAACACCGGATGTTGCGGCATCGTGGTAAAATGACGTGACATTGCCGCTGTATCCCATCACGACGTCGCCGTGCGCGGCAGTAGCGGCAGTATCGTTGGCCTTCTGCTGAGCAAAGCCCTTCAGCGGACCGAGCAGAGTGAAGACGACCAGCGCGGCAGCGGCAAGGCCTGTGGCAAGCCCGCCCCAGTAGGCGCGGCATGGCTTTTTGACCAGCCGCTGCGGTGTTTTGGCGGCGGCTGCCAGAATGGAGGCTGTCAGCCCGGCGGGCGGGACGGCGGTGTCTGCCCGCAGCAGACGGTCCCCGCGTTCAAAGGCCTGCAGCCGTGCGCGGCAGTTTGCACACTGCGCCAGATGCGCCTGCAGGCGCTGCTCTTCCTCCGGCGAGTTTTCGCCGTCGAGATGTCCGCTCAAAAGTGGAAGATA
>ERZ772819.3650-NODE-3650-length-10636-cov-3.745015_pt1 | contig 10636 bp, 6 predicted proteins | sample MGYA00580860_ERZ772819 | MGnify/ENA primary metagenome ERZ772819 (study PRJEB29015, sample SAMEA2737683) | human gut metagenome | biome: human gut; feature: human-associated habitat; material: faeces | place: China | collected 2012 ...
TCGTAAGTTTCAGTCGGTTCGATGAACGTCTGCTTTACATAGTCGGTATGTGGTCCGAACACTTGTCCGAGGAAATATTCATGGATATACGGCCGCAGGAACTCTTCACGGAAAGAGAGTCCGTAGCTTTCTATCTCTTCACGGCTCATGGGAAGGGCGGGTACAAACTGTCCCAGCAATCCATGCACGGCATTCATCGGGATTTCCCAGATGCGGAAGAATCCCAGAATGTGGTCGATGCGGTAGGCGTCAAAGTATTCGGCCATCTTTTGGAAACGTTTCATCCACCATTTATAACCGTCGTTCTCCATCACATCCCAGTTATAGGTGGGGAAACCCCAGTTCTGCCCGTTGATAGAGAAATCATCGGGTGGAGCACCGGCCTGTCCGTTGAGGTTGAAATAATAAGGTTCTGTCCAGGCTTCTACACTGTTGCGACTGATACCGATGGGGATGTCCCCCTTCAGCACTACTCCATGCTCGCGGGCATAAGTGGTGGCTTCGAGCAATTGCAGGTGAAGATTGAACTGGATATAGAAGTAGATGGCGATATGGGCATAGTCCGCCGTGTCGGGGCGGCACAGTTCTTCAATCTCTTGAGCATTGTACTCCGAGTATTGGGGCCATTCGCGGAAGTTCGGTGTATGGTATAAATCGCGCAGGTAGCTGAATGCAGCATACGGTTGCAGCCAATCTTTGTTGGCTTCGAAGAAGCTGCGGAAGGCTTTCGAAGCCAGCACCTTTTCTCCTTCTTGCTTGAATATCTGATGGAAATATTCCCATTTCACCCGGTTGACAGCTTCGTAGTCGATGGCGGAAAGTGCATTCAGTTCTTTTTGTTTCCGGTTGAAGGCGGCCGCAGTTTCCTTATCCTTCAGGTTGCCCATCTGTTTAAGGTCGGCATACATCGGGTGGAATGCATAAATGGAAATGCTGTTGTAGGGATAAGAGTCTGTCCATGTATGAGTCATGGTGGTATCGTTGATCGGTAAGATCTGTACTACCTTCTGGTTGGTACTGACTGCCCAGTCCACCATTCTCTTCAGGTCTCCGAAGTCTCCTACACCGAAACTTTTTTCCGACTTTAGTGAGAATACAGGGACAGCTACGCCTGCACCTTTCCAGGAAGGAATATTAAAGTAGGCATATCGGTCGGCAATGACCAACGTCTCGTTTGCTTTGATTTCGGGAGCAGCCAGATAGCGGTTGGGGTTATTCTCCCAAGCTTCGGCACGTTTCTCTTCTTTATTGTACAATACAAATTTGTATTCTAGCGGAAATTCCAGTTTGGAAGCATCCAGTTCGGCTTGCCATTCCGGAAAGTTGGCATCACTCATGGGCCATGCCTTGTCCGGGTCCCAGTTGCCGAGTGTTCTCTGGTTACCACAGATGGCCAGGCAGTACTTGCTGTTGATGCGTGGAGCATAAGCCTTGATCATCAATCCTTTTTTGTAGCTTTTGGGGATTGCGCTTCGTTCGCGGTGCGCCAGCAGTGCTTCGGTAAATGCCGAACTGTAGAAGTATTGCTGCTCCGGAAGATTCTTCCAGCAGTCGTTGATGCGCAGGCTTTTCTTAACGTCGGCCGGCAGATAGATGCGTCGCGGAAAGGAGTTCCATTCGGTACGGATGGCCTTACCGTCACGATATATGTGATAACTGTATTCGACAACCCCTTCGGCCGGCAATTGAATGGATATTTCATTGCTCCAATGAATGCCGTCTACTGTGGTAAGGGCTACAGCCTGCTCCGGATTATTTTTCCCAAGTTCGGGGACAGAACCTAATATTCTGACTTCTTCTCCCCAGCTTGTGCGATATTCAATATGAAATGTAACTATCATATATATTAGATTTAATTATTGACTAATGATTTTGCAAGTATAGAAATATTCTACATATGTCGTATCTTTACTTTCGTCGAACTACTTTAAAATAGTATGCAAACGTTTGTGCTCTTTGTATGATTAAACATTGAAAGGAGCCTATGGGCTCCTTTCAACACTTTTTGCTTACATATTAATCATTTACTTGGCTAAGTTTATCCACATCTGGATGCACCGCAAGTGGTACAGATGAGGCAACCTTCCTGATAAACTAATGTCTCGTTTCCGCAGTTGGGGCACTTCTTGCCTTTGGCTTCTGTTCCGTCCTGCACATATTTTTTCAGCGCACGCTCTACACCATTCTTCCAGGTGTTGATGTTCTCGCTGTCCAATTGCAGCGAACCTACCAGTTTGATCACCTGTTCGATCGGCATTCTCCAGCGAAGTACGCCTGAAATCAGTTTAGCATAGTTCCAGTATTCTTTATTGAACTTCTCAGACAGACCTTCGATGGTCATTTTGTATCCGCGTTTGTTCTCGAACTGGAAGTCATAGCGTTTGTTTCCGTTTTCATCGACGTTCTTGATGATGCGTCCGGTATTTACGCTTTTCGGAATAATGATTCCTTCGTCATCGTCTTGCAGACCGGTGAATATCTCGTAAGGTCTGCCGTCGAGCAAGCCGACCAGGGCCACCCATTTCTCTTTGTTGTTTTGGAAGCGTACGACGTCGGCTTCAAGCACTGTCGGGCGTACCTCGACTACCGTTGGTGGTTTGCAAGGAGGGAGTTCCTCTTTCTTATCTTTGTCGGACTTCGCAGAGATCAGCACTCCTGAACGGGAACCGTCACGATAAACCGTACAGCCCTTGCAGCCTGACTTCCAGGCTTCCACATACAGGCGGTTTACCAATTCTTCGTCTACATCGTTCGGCAGGTTGATGGTCACACTGATGGAGTGGTCTACCCATTTCTGAATTTTACCTTGCATACGCACCTTCATCAGCCAGTCCACATCGTTGGACGTTGCTTTGTAATAAGGTGATTTGGCTACCAGTTCGTCTATTTCTTCCTGAGTGTATCGTTTAGCCGGATCATAGCCGTTTGCTTCCATCCAAGTCACAAACTTGTGGTGGAATACGATATATTCTTCAAAGGCATCTCCGGTTTCGTCAACAAAGTCGACTCGTACGTTGGTATCGTTCGGGTTTACTTTTCTTCTGCGTTTGTATACCGGAAGGAATACCGGTTCGATACCCGAGGTAGTTTGGGTCATCAGACTGGTTGTGCCGGTAGGAGCGATGGTCAGGCACGCAATGTTACGGCGACCATATTTTTTCATATCCTCATACAATGCCGGGTCGGCTTCGCGCAAGCGGTTGATAAACGGATTGTTCTTTTCTCTTTCCGAGTCATATACATCGAATGCTCCGCGTTCTTTGGCCATATCCACTGATGAACGATAAGCGCCCAGAGCGACTGCTTTGTGCACTTTCTCTGAAAACTCTGTCGCTTCTTCTGTTCCATAACGCATTCCGAGAGCGGCAAGCATATCGCCTTCGGCTGTAATACCGACACCGGTACGTCGTCCCTGACCACTCTTCTTATAGATCTTTTCCCACAGTCCGCGTTCGGTGTGTTTCACTTCTTCGTTTTCGGGGTCCTGATCGATTTTCTCTATGATACGTTCTATCTTCTCCAATTCCAGATCGATGATATCATCCATGATGCGCTGAGCCAGTGCTACATGTTTATGGAAGAGATCGAAGTCGAAGTAGGCATCTTTGGTGAACGGATTGACTACGTATGAATATAGATTGATGGCCAACAGTCGGCAAGAATCGTAGGGGCATAATGGAATTTCACCACAAGGGTTTGTCGAAACCGTTTTATATCCCAGGTCCGCATAACAGTCGGGCACTGATTCGCGAATAATGGTATCCCAGAACAATACACCCGGTTCTGCTGATTTCCATGCGTTATGCACAATTTTTTTCCATAGGTTGGAAGCTTCGATCTCTTTTACCGTAGTCGGGTGATCGGAGTCAATAGGGTATTGTTGGGTATATTTTCTGCCTTCTACGGCTGCTGACATGAATGCATCGTCCAGCTTAACTGAAACATTGGCTCCTGTTACCTTACCTTCTGTCATTTTGGCGTCGATAAATGCTTCCGAGTCCGGATGCTTGATCGATACACTGAGCATCAGTGCACCGCGACGTCCGTCTTGAGCAACCTCACGTGTGGAATTGGAATAACGTTCCATGAACGGAACCAGACCGGTAGAAGTCAGAGCGGAGTTTTTCACAGGAGAACCTTTGGGACGGATGTGCGAGAGATCATGACCTACACCACCACGTCTTTTCATCAGTTGCACCTGTTCTTCGTCTATTTTGATGATGGCACCGTATGAATCGGCAGAACCATCAATACCAATCACAAAGCAATTGGAAAGTGAAGCAACCTGATAATCGTTACCTATACCTGTCATCGGACTACCTTGCGGTACGATATACTTAAAATGATCAAACAGCTCAAACAACTGTTCGGAACTTAGTGCGTTGGGGTACTTTGCTTCAATGCGAGCCACCTCGTTGGCAAGTCTCCAATGCATATCCTTCGGTGACTTCTCGTAAATATTTCCGAAAGAGTCTTTTACTGCGTATTTGTTTACCCAAACTCGCGCAGCAAGTTCATCGCCCTGAAAATATCGTAAAGATTCTTCGAAGGCTTCCTCGTAAGAGTAAATTTGCTTTTCCACGATGCAATGTGTCTTAGATTTCTTTATTAATAAGTAAATATGTAGAAGCTTACTTATCATTAACAAACGTGCCTGCAAAGCTATGAATGTTTTTTGGTATATCAAAATAAAAACGAGATAATTTATTAACCGGTACTAAGTTATCCGTTTATAAACGATAAGCAATTGATAAACAAATGAATGATGCTTTTGTTCGACACTTGAAGTTTTCCAAAAAGAAAATTATTCTATTTTATAAATGAGATAGAATGATTATTCTTTTTATATCTTTGCAGAAAAAAGATATGATGGATACAGTTAAGAACAGAAGGACAATCCGCAAATACCAGCAAAAAGATATTACGCCGGATTTGTTAAATGATTTGCTTGAAACTTCATTTCGCGCTTCTACGATGGGTGGAATGCAGCTTTATAGTGTGGTTGTCACCCGTGATGCCGAGAAAAAAGAAATACTTTCTCCGGCTCATTTTAATCAGCCGATGGTAAAGGCGGCTCCGGTTGTATTGACATTTTGCGCAGATTTTCGTCGTTTTTGCAAATATTGTCAGGAAAGGAATGCGGTGCCGGGATATGGTAATTTAATGTCCTTTTTGAATGCCGCTATGGATACTTTATTGGTTGCACAGACTTTCTGTACGCTTGCCGAGGAAGCCGGATTGGGTATTTGTTATCTGGGTACTACTACCTATAATCCTCAAATGATTATCGATGCTTTGCACTTGCCCGAGTTGGTGTTTCCCATTACTACAGTGACTGTGGGATATCCGGCGGAATCTCCGAAGCAGGTAGACCGTCTGCCGATAAAGGGCATTATACATGAAGAGAGCTATCACGATTATACCGCCGAAGATATAAACCGGTTATATGCTTATAAGGAATCTTTGCCTGAGAACAAGTTATTTATAGAAGAGAATCAGAAAGAGACTCTGGCCCAAGTATTCACGGATGTTCGCTATACAAAGAAGGATAATGAATTTATGTCTGAGAATCTGTTGAAGGTACTTCGCCGGCAGGGCTTTATGGATTAAATAACGATGAACAGTGAGCGATAAATGGGGCGAGCGGACGATGAACATCTTACATTATTTTGCAGTATGTCCATCGTTCATCGTCTACCGTTCACCGTTACTCACGTTTCTTTTCTTGAGTAAAGTTTCTATGTTTTCCAGATCCGATCGGAATCCTTTGTCAACCTCACATTGCCCTTTTACTGTTTTGCATGCATGCAAAACGGTGGCATGATCTTTATTGCCTATGAATTTTCCAATTTTGGAAGTAGAGAAGTCTGTATGTGTTTTAGCTAAATACATGGCTACTTGGCGTGCCTGTACGACTTCCCTTTTTCTTGATTTGGTATGGATAGCAGATGATTCCAAATCGAAGTGCTTGCAAACTACGTTGATGATATCATCGATAGTGACAGCTTTTGTCTCACAACGAACGACTTTGCGAACAATGCGTTGTGCCAAGTCCAGATCGATTTCTTTATTGTAAATGGTAGAGTGGGCCATGATGGAAATGACAATACCTTCCAGGTCACGCACGCTTTCATTAACATTCTCAGCAATATAGTCGATTACTTCCGAAGGGAATTGTAATCCATCCCGATGAATTTTATTTCTTAATATGTTTTTTCTCAGTTCTACGGTAGGCTTCTCCAATTCGGCTACCATTCCCCATTTAAACCGGGTCAGTAAGCGCTCTTCCATACCCTGCAATAATACAGGAGCACGGTCGGAAGTCAATATCAGCTGTTTGCCATTCTGATGTAGGTGATTAAAGATATGGAAGAAAGTGTTTTGTGTTTTGGTGACACCTGCAAATTCTTGAATATCATCAATAATTAATAAATCGATTGTTTGGTAGAAGTTGATGAAGTCATTCGTTGTATTGTTACGTACGGAATCGGTATATTGTACCTGAAATAAGTGTGCTGAAACATAAAGCACTCTTTTGTCCGGATACAACTCTTTGATGCGGGTACCGATGGCATTGGCCAAATGGGTCTTTCCTACTCCCGATGCTCCATGGAGGAACAGCGGATTGAAGACTGTTTTTGCCGGATTCTCGGCAACAGCTTCGGCAACACTTCTTGAAAGCTTATTACTGTATCCTTCAATAAAGGTCTCAAAGTTATAGTTCGGATTTAGATGGGGATCAAGGTCCTGAACGGCCGGTGCACGCAGCAAGCCCGGAGCTTTCCTTTCATCAACACGGGGAAGTCCGGATTGGGGAATAGCCGTAGAGCGGGTAGTAGACTCCTGGTTCACGGTTGCCCCTGAACTTTTGTCCACCAGCACGTTGTACATCAACTTCGTGCCGTCGCCTATAACCTTATATAACGTCTTACGTAGCAAGTCCACAAATTTATCTTCCAGAAATTCATAGAAAAACTGGCTGGGAACTTGTACGATTAACGTTTTGTCCTCATATTTTAAAGGAACAATGGGAACAAACCATGTTTTGTATGTCGACTCAGGAACATTGTCTCTAATAATTTCAAGACAGCGGTTCCATAGGCCGACATGACTCGATTCACTCATAGCGGCTGTAATACATTTATTAATTAAGCAAAACTTCTACGGTTGCAAAATTGGGAATCTTATTCGAGAAAAACAAATCTCCTTTTTCTTGTATTTCTCACTGAAAGAATAATGTGTTTACTTTCAGTGACTTATCATTTCCCTATAAAATACTCCTCATGGGAAGCTATTGCTTTTTTATAACTACTTGTTAATTAATTGCTTATCACGTGACGGTCCACCTGTTATTCTTTAACCTGATAGTTGGTGCACGTATCCTTTCTGTCTATGAATAGACTTTTAAAGGATTTCATCCTATCCTCGTTTGGTACACGCTTATTTAGATAAATTCTATTTAAGGCGTATTCTCTACTTATCTTTCTTACCAAACAAAGAGAAGTGAACATATCGTTTCGGATGTTCCTTCAGGTCTTCAAGCAGATTTGCTGCATTAATGGTTGTTTGGTTCAGGTTATTGTATAATTGTGGATCGTTTAACAGTAATCCGACAGTGTTGTCTTTGCTGTTAAGTTTTTCTGTAAGCATTTTTACGTTGCTAAGAGTGGCGTCTATTTTTTTGAATGTGGCAGCATAATCAATTTCTTTCAGATTGCCGCTGATTACAACAAAGTTATCACCGATAGTATTGAGCTTTCCTGTTAATTGTGGGATATCATTGTTCATCAATACCTTCAATTGACGGCTGGTAACTTCGAGATTGGCTGTTGTCTTTTCAATAGAATGCAGAGTTGCCGGAATGCTTTGATCTGCCATGATTGTGTTCAGTGAAGTAAGGATAGAGTCTAATTTGGGCAACATCTTTTCGACAGCGGGCATCATTGCTGCAACTTTCTCCATCATGCCGTTGTTCAGCGTTCCCGGAATCGTATCGCCTACTGTATAACGTTCGCGAGGATTGTTGGCCAATAAAATATTCATTCTTACTCCTCCCATCAGTTCGGGTACCAGTTCGGCTGAGCTTCCTTTCGGTATGCGTAAGTCAGTATCTACTTCTACTTCCACTATTACATTTTCCGGTTGATTGTAATCGTAAGCAATATCACGGACGATACCTACACGGACACCATCGGCGAATACCGGACTCGATTGTGCCAGACCGTTTACATTATGGAATTTTACATAAAAATAGCTGGCAGGCTTAAACATGTTGATGCCCTTCAGATAATTGATCCCGAAGACGAGTAAGCACAAGGCCGCAACACCTGCTATTCCTATCCTGACTTCTTTTGTAATGAGTTTCATGTTTTGTTATTTAGTCTTTTTATTTATTTCTTCTTTTCTTAAAATTGGCTATAGCCTCGTTGATATTCATCTTTTCTCCGTTGCGGAATGCAATGATGAAGGCATCCTTAAATAATGGAGTGACTGTATTACGGCGTGTCCGTAATACCTTATTATAATCGGACGATGCCCCGTAAGTGTATTTGTATAGTCCATTTTCCTTGTAATAATCTACATCTTTCAATCCCTTCAGTCGTTTATCATTTTTGGATAGTGGACGTGAAGAGGTCAGTATTTGTATCTTAAACGTAATTTCAGAGTCGTTTGTTGTGCTTTCTACAACAATTGGGCGTTGAGTTTTTGCTTCTGTTACCAGCTTGTCGGTGCGTGGAGTATTTTGGGGCTTTTCGCTTTCTGTGCTGTCTATCTGTGCAACCTCAGCATCGGTTACTTCATCATCATTGGGAAGTGCAGTGCGGCTGCTGCCTGTCAAACGGATTTCGTGTTCTCTTTTATAGGAGAGAAATGCCCGATATATACCTTTTGCCAAAGTAGAACTTCCTTCTTCTGTATTAAGATAACGTTCTTCTTCAGGCGTAGAGATAAAACCGAGTTCAACCAGAATGCTTGGCATGGCACTAGCCTTCAATACAAGGAATCCGGCCTGATGTACTCCCCGGTCCACCCGTTTACAGTGATGGCGGAATTGTTTTTGAACCAATGAAGCCAGGTGTACACTCTGTTCCATATATTTGTCTTGCATAAATTCGAAGATAATATACGATTCTGCGGAATTGGGATTAAATCCGGCGTAACGAGTTTTGTAATCATCTTCATATAAGATTACAGAGTTCTCCCGTTTGGCCACTTCCAGGTTGGCGTCTGATTTGGCTAGACCTAATGTCCATGTGGAAGCACCTTTTGCGGTCCGGTTATTGGCCAGAGCGTTAGTGTGGATTGAAATAAACAGGTCGGCTTTTGCATTGTTGGCAATCTCTGCACGGCGGTCAAGTGGTATAAATACATCTTTGCTACGGGTATAGACCACCTTCACATCATTGCAGTTTTGTTTGATCAGATTACCCAATTTCAATGCTACTTTCAGATTGATATTCTTTTCTTTGGATATCTTTCCGATGGCTCCGGGATCGTGACCGCCATGTCCGGCGTCAATAACTACAACGAAATCTTTTGCCCAGACGCTACTGACGTTTGATGGAGAAACGAGTAGCCAAAGGCAAATCAATATATATAATATGTGTGGTCTACGTAGTTCCATATAAAATAATGTGCAAATGTAGCAGAAATTTGTTGAAAACTCACTATTTAGTGTTAAGTTTTGAGTTTTTTACGTTACTTTGCACCTGAAATTTAAACGATATAACAATGCTGAAGTTCTTGAAAAATTGGACACTTCCGATAGCTATGCTGGTAGGTGCTGTTGGTTATCCGGTATTTATCAGCTTTTCTTTCCTTACTCCAATACTGATTTTCACTATGTTGCTTCTCACTTTCTGTAAGGTATCTCCGCGTGACTTAAAACCGAAGCCGTTACATTTATGGCTTTTATTGATTCAGATATTCGGATCTTTGATTGTTTATCTGCTACTTTATCGTTTTAATAAAATTGTGGCAGAAGGAGCGATGGTTTGTGTTATTTGCCCCACGGCTACTGCGGCTGCCGTTATTACATCGAAGTTGGGAGGAAGTGCCGCCAGTCTGACAACTTATACATTGATAGCCAATATTGGAGCTGCAATTGCTGTTCCGATCCTGTTTCCATTGATAGAGGCCAATCCCGGTATTAGTTTTATAGATGCTTTTCTGGTGATTCTCAGTAAGGTTTTTCCTTTATTGATCTGTCCTTTCTTAGCAGCCTGGTTCTTGCAGAGGTTTATTCCCAAGGTGCATAAAGTGCTGTTGGGTTATCATGAACTGGCCTTTTATTTATGGGGAATTTCTCTTGCTATTGTCACTGCACAAACGCTTTATTCTTTGATTAATGATCCGGCAGACGGACTTACGGAGATTATGATTGCGGTTGTCGCCCTGATAGCATGTTGTCTTCAATTTTTTCTGGGTAAAACATTGGGCAGTATATACAACGATCGTATTAGTGGTGGACAGGCTTTAGGGCAAAAGAATACCATTCTTGCCATCTGGATGGCTCATACTTATCTGAACCCACTTTCTGCTGTAGGGCCGGGAAGCTATGTATTGTGGCAGAACATCATCAACAGCTGTCAGTTGTGGAAAAAGAGAAAAAATGAGATAAAATATTAAATATAAG
>ERZ772819.3679-NODE-3679-length-10574-cov-13.784200_pt1 | contig 10574 bp, 11 predicted proteins | sample MGYA00580860_ERZ772819 | MGnify/ENA primary metagenome ERZ772819 (study PRJEB29015, sample SAMEA2737683) | human gut metagenome | biome: human gut; feature: human-associated habitat; material: faeces | place: China | collected 2012 ...
CGGGCTACGGTCTGCGCCTGACCTGTGGTCAGGCTTGCCCTTGCCCTTGTCCTAGACCATGATGACCAAGCGTCGCTTCAACGGCTTTTGGATAAGATTTCCGTCCTCCCTCCTCAAAGTGGACGAGAATTTCGAGAAGGAGTTCTTCTTGAAAAGGATTGACTAGAATGGCAGATTCCGTCCGTTCAAAAACAATCCCTTGTTCTTGCAAGAGATAAATAATCTTTCGAAGCATCGCCATTTTGAGATCCTGTTCCTCCGCAAACTCCTTGAGCGGACGTCCATTTGTTTCATTGATTAGAGCTTCTTCCTCCTCTATTGGTTCAATCGGTTCTGATTGTTGGTGGTCTTCTCGAAAGACTTCAAATTCTTCGCCATTAAATTCCATGATAGGGATTTTTGCGTAGGCATCATAGAAAGAGAAACCTTGATCAAGTGGTACGTAAGGTGAGAAAAATTCGCCAGCCAAGTCTCCGTTATTAGCGATATAGCCTCGACCTTTAACTTTGACGCCATTGATTTCATCGAGCTTTTTAAATTCTTTAGTTTTGTTAGCATCCCCAAACATCATGTCGTAACCCGTTGATTCCAAGTGCCCAACTGAGAGGCGTTTCATAAAGTTATCACGAAGAGCTGTTTTGATGAATTCACCGTCAGGCCGTTGCATGGCAAAGATGATAAAGACGCCAGCTTGACGCCCCTCTAGAACGAGCTGAGAGAGGTATTCCATGAGTTCAGACTGAAGGCTATAGTCACGGTCAATCTTGGCCATAAGAGCTGCCCACTCGTCTACAAGTATGAATTTGGGTGTCATACCGTAGTGTGTAAAGTTCTTCCCAGCTTGAAATTTTGGTGAGTTAGACATGAGCTCGTAGCGTTTTTCCATGAAGGCGACGTTCTCTTTAAAACATTGGATGATATCTTCTTTACTTGTATAGACACGACCATGAAAGACGGGAATCTTTTTGAGACCAGCCAGGTCAGAGTTTTTGGGATCACAGATATCCACAAAGCCAATTTTAGCGAGTGCATAGATAATGGTCATGAGGACAATGGTTTTACCGCCACCAGTTCCCCCACCAATGAGCAGGTGAGGCTCTTCGATATAATCCCAAGTGACGTCTGTCATAAGTTGGAGTTTAGAGCCCTTGACCTCGACCTCATTAATGGTGATACGGCTATCAATGCGGTTGATGGCAATGTCATAGGTGATAAATCGTTTATCAAAGGTTTTATTACGAAAGTCCCCATTAAACATGACTTCAAGAGTCGACCCAAGATTGAGAAAACGGTCCTGAAATTTATTACCTTCCAGGATGAAACGGACTTCAATCTTGTAACGAGACTGTTTTAAGTACACCTGGGGAAGAATCATCTTTTCAATTGTTTTATTGTCACGCCTGATGTTTTTAATCAAATAGAGGTTGTTTTCAATCAGGAAGCGAGACAAAATCCGTAGGCTATTGAGCTTTTGAAAGAAGACGATTTTCTCGTAGCACATGCGATTCAGTAGGTAAGCCACTAAACAAGAAGCAACAAGGACACCCCCGATAAAGTAAACTTTTGGTAAGGGATGGTCCTTCAATTCTTCTATATTGACATAGCAATAATTTCCAATCGCTAACAAAGAAGGGAACCACCAGATAAACCAGGTGATTCCCCGAATATGACGATAAAAGGCCTTAACTCTTATCCCACGATAGGTAAAGAGCTTCATAGAACATCACCCCCTAATTATCCTTCTTGGTGTCTAGAGGTTTGTTTTCCTTAAGAGGTGCCCCTCCATTCTTTTTCTTGATTTTAGAAGCAAAGAGCTTGTAAATATCATTACGGTTAACGTGCGTGTGGGTGATAACAATATCTTCAAGTTCTATCTCTTCTCGATATTTAATCCCCAGGTCTTCGATTTCAGACTGTGCCATATCAGCAATGGTGAAAAAGAGGGTTTCATGTTGGACAGAAGAGTGAATTGCCACCACAATCCCTCGGATTTCGCCAGTGTTGACTTGGACGAATGAACCGTCAGGGTTGCGTTGGGTACGGTCTTCTTCAAAGATGATATCTGGCCCTTCAATGCCACGGAAAGATAGTTTTCCAAGGACTTCTGGCACATTAAGACCATCCGTAATGACACGATAGGTCTTGTCCGCAATTTGTAGTTTTTCTCCGTAGTTTAATCCAATTTTAGCCATATGTATTTCTCCTTTACTTTCTTATTTTTTTAGGACTAATTTTTCCGCAAAGACATTGAGGGCTGGGGCAACTGAGTTACCGTTTAGAGCCGTATCTGAGAGAAAGATAGGGTTGACCGCTTCTACGAGAGCATCTTCTGGGAAGACCGTTGTCGAAGCAGGTGTGATGACATGAAAGGCGCCGTGTTTCTCACTATTAAGAATATGGCGTTGGTATTTGCCTTCTTTACCAAAGATAAAGCGAGGGGCGTTCCCTAGTTTTTCATAGTAAGCAGGGCCAATAAAGTCTGGTTTCATAACAAGTGTTTCTGGAATCATAGGATTTTCCTTTCTGATTTTGAGCAAAAGAAAAAGAGTTAAGCTAATTGCTTCACTCTTGAATAATAGTGCGTAAATAGTTTACGTTTAAACTGTCTACTATAGAACTGAATATCACCGCTAGGATAGCTGTTTCTGCGAGCTTCTTGAACTAAATGATCGAGGTCAATAAGAGCTTGTGCATAGAGTTTAGCTTGTAGTTTAGGAGAGTAGCTAAACATACCATAGGTGAATTCATAGTTATCATAGAGGCGTTTACATTGTAATGCGAAAAAAGTTAGTCATAATTTCTCCTTTATTGTAAGCGTAAAAAAACTACTAAGATATAAGGAAGACTTAGTAGCTTGAGAGTAAGTCCATCTAAAAAGATAGACAGCAGTAAAGAAAAGTTGTTTGGTTGGAAAGATCCCTCTTTCCTCGGTGGCAACGTTTAGCAAGGTGCATTGCGTCAATTACCATCGCTTGCCCGGCCAATCTCTTTAGGTAGTCCTTGTCACACCCAAGGGATTCTCTTACGCGATCTTGCGCAACCAGTTCACTTTACTATTCGGCAAAAGTGCTAATCGTCCGAAATGCGTGGAAGCCCACAAATACTTGTTTTTATCTTCACTTCAACCATAAAACGGACTTGACTTTACTTATCAAAACAATTACAATAAAGGTACGAAGTTTATGTGTTGTTCTGATGGTCAGTCCTCTGGTTGTCAGACGCACTTTTTATTTAATTGTCAATGATCCAGGAACTTAGCCTTGAAAGAGGTTATTATTTTCAAGTCAAGTACAACTACCAGTTGTTGACTATATTATACAACCTATAGTTGTATTTTGTCAAGGGGTTGTTCGAGAAAGTTAAAAATATTTTTAGAGGTTAAAAATGGAATTTGCGGAACGCTTAAAAAATCTTAGGAAGAAAGTAGGCTTAACTCAGGTTGATGTCGCAGGAAAACTAGGAATTTCACAACAAGCATACGCTTCATGGGAACGTGGAATAAAAAAGCCAACACAAGAAAATCTAGTCAAAATAGCTCAAGTTTTGAATGTATCAGTAGACTATTTAGTTGGTAATTCAGAAGAGAGAACAGATGAATTAGATAATATTGAATTACTTTTCCGTATGAATTCAAAAGGTCTAACTGAGGAAGAGAAAGAAGTATTCAAAAAAGAGTTAATTGAGTTTATGGAAGAACGTAAGAAACTATTTAAAAGGTAACAGAGATGATTAAAGAGCTTATAGATTTTGTAAATAATAAAAACAATGTTATTATCTCAGCCCTATCAGCAATAGGTACTATTGTGTTACTTCCAGTTTTAAAAAATAGGTATGAAAGAAGAAAGAAAATTAGTATAGAATCGGAAGTGATATACAATATTGATGGTAGAGGTCTAATTCAATTAGGTAATGATTCTATTAAACAATACTCAAATTTTATATACCATCAGCTAACTCTAAAAAGTTTAAATGAAGAAGTAATTTCAGCAATAAAGTTAACAGATATTAAGAAAGAAAAAAATGATATAGCCGATATAAGATATGATGTTGGTTTTTACGATACAAATCAAAAATATTTACTGATAGCATATAATAACGGTAATATTGCTGGGGACAGTGAGGAATCGTGGATAGATATATTTGCAATTGAGGAGGGAACTTTCAAAGAGATAAAAATTGATACAAAAGAAATACCTGGACAGCTGATTAAACCAGGTTATGTAAAAAGTCAATTTATTCTCGATATAGAAAAAAAAGGATACATTGATTATTTTAAAAAAAATAAACAGTTTAGTCGCTTAAAAATTAAATCAGGGTTAGCACCTGATATTATTATAGGTTATGATAGAAAAATAGATAAATTTGTGAATTTTCCCCTAGGGTTTGCAGGACCCTCAATTTCTGATGTTCCATTTTTTGATTTAAGAAACTCTAAAAAAGAAGTAGAAGTTAATTGTTCACAAATTATCTCTGATGTAAAAGATATTGCTTTTACAATCTTTGTAGATGAGAATTGTATATTGTCATATAAAGTTATACTGAAAAGTGCGAATTATACCGTTAAAAGTGATATATTACATAAAGTTAATATTAGAATTCCCGTTTATAATCAAGAACAAACGAGTATTTTTGGAGATTTTTACCATCTTATTAAAGATTTTAATCCAAACGTTACACCCTTTTCATATTCTGTAGAAATCATTAAACATCTAAAAAATGATATTGTTTATGATAAATTTAAAATTGCAGAGAAATTTATTAATTTGAAATAGAATGTTAAGATTAAGCCTGAGTGGACAATCGTCCACTTTATTTGTACAATAAAACTAAACCAAAAAGGTTTAGTCGTGTTGCGATTTATTTTTAAAGGAGGTGCCATTCTTTGGATGAATTGTATACAAGAGTAAGTAGTACAACAAAACGAGCGTTATATCAGTTTATGAAAGACCGTGATATTTCTTTGCTGAACTATCGTTTTGACTATTATTTTCAGTTCTGTGTTCAAGAAAACAAGATTCAAGTGCTTTCCCATCACTTTACAAATCACAAAATTGAAGGATTGACAGTAGTTGACGAATTGGGAACTAGTTTCTCTTATGAGAGGGATAACCCAAAAGTAAAACAAAATTTCACACTTTGCCATGAATTAGGTCATTTCATTCTTAAACATGATGGAGATTGTTTTGCAGAATCGATTGACAACCAGGAGAACTTGCTAGAGCGAGAGGCGAATATCTTTTCGGCTGTGGTATTAATGCCAGATATTGTTCTTTTATCAAAAATATACTATAGTTGCGAGACCTTCCATCAAGTACAAAATAGTCTCGAAGTTTCAAAACAGGCTTTATTTTTTCGCCTCTTGGACTTTCTCCGAGAATATTATCCTTGTAAAGATAGTGAAATCAAACAAGCAGTTGAGACATATATTGAACGGAATAATGCTTCTATTTATCATTTGTTTCATGATATTAGAGAACAAATTATAGAGGAGTTCCATCAGTTTCAACCTTCCCTTATTAATCAGGTTAAGCAGAGAGTGAGTAAACTAGGTTTTACAACTAGTCAAGAATATCCAGATTTATTGAATCAAGATAACTGGAAAGCAATCAAGGAAGAAAATATTAATTTAAAAACGTGGCTTATTTATAATAAAGGGAAGTCGATTGCGTATGTTTGGGATAAAGAAAAATTTTCAGATGAAGAGGCAAGAAAAAAGGCAGAAATACAGTTACTATTACTGTGAGGTGAACTATGTATCAACCAGAAAAACTAAAAGCTCGTAGAAAAGAGCTAAAAATGACTCAAAAAGATATTGCCGATCAATTAGGAATCAGCTATCAAGCCTATTCAGCATGGGAACGTGGAGTAAAAGAACCATCTAAAGAGAAAGTAAACCGACTAGAACAGCTACTCAAAGTACCAAAAGGATATTTTACGGAAATTGAAATTGTTCGTTTGTATAATACATTATCAAATAAAGATAAAAATCAAGTAGTAAAATATGCTCGTGACTTGGTTCAAAAAGAGAAACCCCAACAAATGATATCAGTTTCAGAAAAACTCTATGAATATCATGTTTATGAAAAAATGTCTGCAGGTATTGGTGCATCCGTTTATGATGATCGAAACTACGACATTGTTTATTTCAATGAAGAATTAGCTCATGATTTTGCCTCGTGGGTATCTGGTAATTCTATGGAGCCGAAATATCAAAACGGTTCGGTTGCTCTTATTCGCGAGACAGGATTTGATTATGATGGTGCAGTCTATGCGGTAGTGTGCAATAACCAAACCTATATTAAACGAGTTTATCGTGAAGAAAATGGTTTGCGATTAGTTTCTATTAATCCAAAATATGAGGATATCTTTATTTCCTATGATGAAGATCCACGAGTAGTAGGAATCATAGTTGGGAATTTTATACCATTGAAAGAAGGAAGAAAAAATGGATAGAAGGAATTTATACGCAGGTGATTTACAAATAGACTACTTTTCTGAGAGCTACTCCCGTTTTGAGGAGGATTTCCAGAGATATTCTAATATGACTGTTCCTCTGACATTTTTGACTGATGATATTCTTCGAACGATGGCACTATGTCACACTAACTATTTCAGACTAAATCAAGAAAATTCCAAAGATGGAAAGAATCATTATTTTGTTTTTAAAGTGAAACAAAGGAAGGAGATGAAAAATATAAGGATATTTGAATATAGCCATCATTCTTTGAATTTAGAAGGAAACTAAAAAGTACGGTGGAACCCGTACTTTTAGTATATAGTTTAATTTTCTTTTCTGAGATAATTAAAGATTTATATATAGAATTTTCGTATACCTTACTATCTAAATTTGATTTTCTTTTGTAGTATAAGCAATACTAAAATTTGTTAATACTACTAATAGGCTGCTAGAGTAAATTTCTTCAAATCAAAAAATATTGGGATTTTCTTGGGAAGCGATAATTTTTGCAGTGATTGCGTGATATAATATTTTTATATAACGTGTACGATAATAATATCATACTTTTTCTATACTTAGAATACGTCAAATACTGAGAGTGAGGATTAGATGAATTCAGATCAATTTTTAAAAGATATTCAAGGAAAAAATATTAATTTTTTAATAGGGTCAGGAGCTTCTTTTGGAGTGATACCAACACTATGGGTACAATCTCTTAATATGTCGTTTGAAGATTTGTTGACCTCTAGTGGGTTTGGAGAGAATCAAAAAAAAGTATTATATTTTATTTGGTTTGAGCTTTGGATTCGTAAAACAATGGTTGTTAATTTTGATAAAAGTGATATGACACATAAACAGTATAAACGTTTTATTCAAAATTTAATTGACTTCCTTAATAATGAAGGTTTTGATAGACCTAAACGTGTTAATATTTTTACATCAAATTATGATACTTTGTTTGAAATGATTTTTGACGAATTAAGCAGGGACAATAGACTTACTTATTTTAATGATGGAAGTAGAGGATTCTTTAAGAAGTATATTTCAACGGAGAATTATCATTTAAAAATATCTCATTCTGGCATGAGTGACTCTTTTCAACGAGAGATTCCAACTATTAATTTGTTGAAAATTCACGGCTCTGTAACGTGGCGTAATGTTAATAATGAAATTGAGGTAAATATAGAAAATAAAGCTTTTGAAAATTTATGTGCTTTGAGTGATGAAATAAAAAACAAAATCACTGGTTTTAATGATAATTCGTCGACTTCTGAAGATAATAAACTGCTCGATCCAGAAAAATATGAAGAATCTATTCTTTATGGATCGCTGGATAAAAAACAACTATATGATGAATTGAAAGCTATTTATAAAGAAGCCTCAAAAGAAGTAAAATCATTTTATAAACTATATAAAGACTTTCCTGTGGTAAATCCGACTAAAGATAAATTTTCCGATACCGTCTTTCAACAGCATTACTATCAGTTGTTAAGAATGTTAAGCTTCGAATTAGAGAAACAAGACAGTGTTTTAGTTGTTTTTGGATTCTCATTTGCTGACGAACATATACTAGAAATAGTACGTCGATCAATAGTTAATCCAAAACTAAAAATTTATGTTATTGCATTTAACAAGGATGCAAAGGCTCAAATAGAGAGTAAATTAGGGAATTTAGGAGGTAATACTATTGAATATCTACCATTTAGCTCTTCACCAGACGGTAAAGAAATTCAAGGTAATTTTTCCTACCTAAACTCGTTATTTGATGGAAAAAGGAGTTATAAATGACCAATCAAAACTACGTAGTAGGAACTGTAAGAGAAATTAGAGGAACAAATGTTGTTATTCGTTTGTTTGATAATTCTTCACAAATGACTTACTTTTTTAATGGGGAGCGTTACTCTGGTGTAATGATTGGATCATATATTGGAATAAAACGTGGACATTATACTATCGTTGCAAAAATTGAAAAAGAATATGCTCAAGATATTTTTCATGATACAACAGTACAAGAGTTTTCTAAAGATAGATTTGTTAGAGAACTAGAAGCTAAAGTAATTGGAAGCTTTAGCCGAGAAAAATATATCTCGGGAATGGTTGCCTTTCCACAAATATTTAATGATGTGATTCTATTACCAAATGAAAAGATAACTTCGATAATAAGTGGAGAAGGATCTAGAGATAACGAACCATCTTCAAATCCAAATTTCTACTTCACCATCGGTGAAATATGGCCAGAAGGAATTCCTTATAGGGTTAAGTGGACAAATATTTTTAATAAACATATTGCGATTTTTGGTAATACAGGTAGTGGAAAATCAAATACCTTGACTAGACTTTATAAGAGCCTTTTTGAATTAAATAGAAAAGAAATAATAAGCTTTGGGAGCTCTAGATTTGTAGTTATTGACTTCAATGGAGAATATATAGGTAAAAAAGTATTGACCAGTGAAAAAGAGACATATAATCTAGATACTCAAACGTCAGAAGGGGATAAAATTTTAATCCCCGCAAAGAAATTTTGGGATAAGGACATGCTATCAATTTTATTTGGAGCAACGTCTCAAACTCAACAACCGTTTTTAAATAGATTATTGAGATTCTATTTTTCACAGGGAAACTTTAAAGAAAATTTAGTAGAATATCTTGTTACAGCTTTTAAAATAGTTTATAACTCTCCTTCTAAAGAAGCATTGGATTTACTTAAATATGCGCTAGATATTTTAGATATAAAACATGAGTTTTTTTCTAACTGGATCGTTGCTAGTGTCTATACTTCTAATTTCTCAAACGCATACTACAGTGATCGGGAGTTACATGGATGGAAGGAGAGCAATAATCGGTGGTATTGGAATGCTGGTGAAAACTCTGATGTATTAGATCAAGAAGCTGATTATATAAAACAACGAATTTCATCGTTCATATTTTCCGATTCTAATACAAAGGCTCAAAATCCAATTGTTCAATTAAGACTAGCATCATATTTTCAAATGATTTTTGACTTATCTCGCCATACTATACAATATGATCATATTTCCCCTCTTATTCATAGAATTGAAGCACGTTCTATTGACTTTGATAAAGTTCTTAATATAGTAAATCCAGAAGAGAATTCAGAAAAGGTTTTTTTTCAAAAAAATGTTAATGTTATTTCTTTAAAAAATGTCAATAAAGATATAAAAATGTTGCTACCGATGCTAATAGCTAAAGTAAGTTATGATTTGCATAGAGAACAAGAAAATCAGGATAGTATTTTTAATCTAATTATCGATGAAGCGCATAATATTTTGTCTGAGAATTCGACTATTGAATCGGAGAAGTGGAGGGATTATAGATTAGATGTATTTGAAGAGATTATAAAAGAAGGTCGTAAGTTTGGCTATTATCTTACAATAGCTAGCCAAAGGCCTTCGGATATTTCTCCAACAATAGTATCACAGATCCATAACTATTTTATACATAGATTAGTTAATGATAATGATTTGAGACTGCTTGATAGAACGATGACTTCATTAGATTATATTTCTAAATCAAGCATCCCAAACTTATCTCCAGGTCAAGTACTTATTACGGGTGTCTCTTTTGATTTACCAGTAATTGTTCAAGTTGAAAAACTTTCAAAAGATGAAGCACCAGATAGCGGGGATAGTGAGTTAGAAGAACTTTGGAGTGTTGAGGCAAAGTAGATTGATAAATTCTGTTTCAGTACAACTTTTTCAGAACAGGTTATAGAGAAAATGTAGAGATTTGTAATACAATATGTTGTATTTGATTAAATGAATAACACATTATGACTTATCCCCCAAAAAAATGTTAGACAAATAGATTAAGTAAAAGACTTAGTTCTGTATTACACAGAGCTAAGTCCTTTTCTACCATTTGTCAAGCATATCAAGGCATTTGATAAAAAATAGATTGAATTCCATAATCAAACTAAGGAATTTGTCTATTTTTGAACTAAGGTTCAGTGTAAAAAGTGTACTCAAAAACAACGCCTTACCTAGTGATTTTTTTGATAAGGTGTTACAATCATATGGCATAAACAATTTTACCGATTTTGGGTAGAAGTATAATCGTAAAGTTTGTTATGCGTTATGAGGTAATACATTGTTCTAAT
>ERZ772819.3687-NODE-3687-length-10557-cov-3.432965_pt1 | contig 10557 bp, 5 predicted proteins | sample MGYA00580860_ERZ772819 | MGnify/ENA primary metagenome ERZ772819 (study PRJEB29015, sample SAMEA2737683) | human gut metagenome | biome: human gut; feature: human-associated habitat; material: faeces | place: China | collected 2012 ...
GCGCTGACAAATGATTCATATTTCAGTAAACAGTGGGGACTTAAAAATACGGGTCAGAATGGCGGCGTGGAAGGAAATGCCACGAACGTAGAGAAGAAATGGGAAAAGACCAAAGGTTCTGATGATGTTGTCGTTGCTGTTGTAGATACCGGTGTAGATTATACACATGAAGATCTGAAAGACAACATGTGGGAGAATACATATCAGCCGAAGTTAAGAGGCGAATATGGCTATGACTTTGCGAATGCTGATACAGATCCGATGGATGATGAAGGACATGGAACACATTGCGCCGGAATCATTGGCGCAAAAGGCGATAATGGCGTCGGCGTCAGTGGTATGAACCACAATGTGAAGATTATGGCATTGAAAGCATTGGATGAAAACGGTAGTGGTTCTGACAGCGATCTGATTGATGCTTACAATTATATTAACAAAGCTATAAACCTGGGAGTAAATGTTGCTGCAATCAACGATTCCTGGGGTGGAGAAGGAAAGAGTACCATTTTTAAGAAACTGATGGATCTTGTTGGAGCAAAGGGCGCGGTATCTGTATGTGCAGCAGGAAATGAGTCGGCAGATAATGATGAAACGGCTACTTATCCGGCAAACGATGATTGCGCTTATAAGATCAGTGTAGCTGCTACAAATGAAAAGGGTGAGCTCAGCAATTATTCGAACTATGGAAGTGAAAAGGTTGATATTGCCGCACCTGGAAGTGATATTCTCTCTACATATGCAGAGGATTGCTATAATCCATCCATTTATTCTGCAGAAAAACAGAAAGAAGTAACTCAGAAACTTGCAGATTTTAACGGAGATAATAATTGGGAAGAATGGAGCCCGGAGAATATAAAGATCACAAGTACAAATAAAAGAAACCAATTACAAAGCAGAGTTAAGCGACGACAACTTCGGGGAGACAGATGGAAAATCTTTGAAAATTTCTCTGAAGGGTGTCAGCGCAGGTGAGACGGTTTCTGTTCGGATTCCATATACAGTAAGTGAAGGAACAAAAGAATTTCCTGAATTTAGTGCAATGACGAAGGTGAGTGGTCCAAAATCAACTGCTTCTATGATTTCCAGCGGAAGTGTACTTATTATTGGAGAATGTGCGGCTGATCGTGATTTGCCAGAAAGTACAGATGATTTGATAGATGAAAATTGGGATATTGCATATAATTATAACGGATATGAGATAAGTGGAGAAATGGAAGATTGGGTACATCTGGACGTGCCACAGGAAGAAAAGAACCCGAAGACCGGAGAACGCTCTATCTTCCTGTCACTTATGGCAGAGGCAAAAGGAGATTATACAATTACATTGGATGATCTGGGACTCAGCAAAGAAAATGTTGCTTCTTCCAATTTTGGCAAATATGAATATGAAAGTGGAACATCTATGGCAACGCCGTTTGTTACAGGAGCAGTCGCATTGGAAGCAGCAGAGAATCCAAAGAGTACAGCGTTGGAACGTATTTCAGCAGTATTATCTCAGGTGAAACGAACAGATGTACTGGAAGGAAAGGTAGCAACCGGAGGCGCGTTGGATTATACACAAAAAGTAGCAAATGCGCCAAGAATCAGTACTGTGAAAGTAAATCAGAGTAACGGACAGATTACGATTAATGGAAGTGGGCTGGATGCAACAGATCTGAGCGTAAATGTAACCGAAAAAGGCAGCACGACTGCAAAAGCAGCAAAGATTGTAAAGAAAACAGAAAAACAGGTAGTTATTGATGGAAAAGCATGGCTGAATCGAGTGGCATCTATTGCGGTTACAGGGAATGGAAGGACGGCAACAAAGAAGAATATTTATCTGGTAGACGGAAAATCTTCTTACAAAAAAGTAAAAGGTCTGGAAGTAGAAAGTTCATCTAATATGGCAACAGATGGTCGAAATATTTACATGGCTGATTCTAGTTCAGACAGCATCAATATATTAGACCAGTCTGATCCGGAAGAAGTGGATGAATACCCACTGACAGTTGTAAAGCCGACAAAATATTTCAAGAAAGAGGCAGGCAGTCAGGGCAGATATGATTTTGCATTTGGAAATGATCTTGTCTATGCTGATGGAATGTTATACAACATTGGCGCATATTCAGAAGTACAGGGAAGTACAGATGAGGATATAGATGAGGGTGATGACGACGATGATGATGACGATACTACGGAATCTGCATATTCTTCCGAGTATAAATTATTTGCATTTAACACTTCAAATGGAAAGGTACAGTGCATCGGTGCGCTCCCATCAGCAGTGAAGAGAGCGGAAGACTGGACGCTTGCAGCTTATAATGGAAGAATTTACCTCATTGGCGGATATGATTACCAGCAGAAAGCATGCAGTAAGAAAGTTTACATCTACAATCCGGGTACAAAGAAATGGAATCAGGGTCCATCCCTTCCGGAAGGAAGAGCCGGTGGAAAAGCATTGCAGAGTGGTGGAAAACTGATTTATACACTCGGATATGGTGAAAAACAGGATGGTGTGGAATATGAAAAACAGACTTGTCCGGTTAATTTGATATTAAGTGGAAATAAGTGGACAGCATCCAAGAAGACCTTATCGACATATGGAGCTGTTACAAAAGTCGTAAATGGAAGTAAAGCATTTAAAAAGTATGATGTCAGTGTAAATATCTGTGCGGGAGGACTTGTATATGTGGGTAATCCTATGGTTGGATTAGGTGATACATTTACTTATAATGTAGCAAAAGATACTTATAATTCTACGAAATATAATCAGATAACAAATCTGGATGTTTATGATGAGGATTATGATTATGACTATGACGATGATGAAGATGAAGAATGCATAGATTACGACGCTATCACTGTCGGAAGTACACTTTACATCTTTGACGAAGATGGACAGGGTTACAAGGCAACAATCGGCAGTGGGCTTGTAAAAGTAACTGCAAAGGCATCCAAAGCCGGTAAGATTTCCGGAGCGAACAGAGGTATCCTTCCGGGAAATAAAGTAAGACTTACTGCAAAAGCAAATAAAGGTTATGCAGTGAAATCTTTCAAAGTGGCAGGTAAGAAAGTAAGCGGTACATCTAAAACGATTCGCCTGACTGGAAATACAACTGCTTCTGCAAGCTTTGGCAAAGCAGTTTCCAAACTGACACTGAAAGACAAAGAGCTGACTTTAAAAGCCGGAAAGAAAGCAAAGATTCAGGTGAAAGTCACACCGAAGAGTGCGGTGAATAAGAAGTTATCTTACACATCCAGCAACAAGAGATATGCAACAGTATCTTCTAAAGGTGTAGTGCATGCGCTGAAAGCTGGAAAAGGTAAGACGGTGAAGATTACTGTTAAAGCAACAGATGGTTCTGGAAAGAAAGTTGTTTGCAAAGTGAAGATCCAGTAGGCGCCGGAGTACTCATTGAATTTCAATAATTTAAAATAAAAGAACAACTGCTCTGTGGAGTTTCCGTGGAGCAGTTGTTCTTTTTGTATAATGAAGTTTCATTCGCAAAACGCAGGATTAGCATCCTGCAGATGTGTTCGAGGGAGTTATAGTAATACCATCGGATTGCTGCGTGCAGAGCACTCTCGCAATCCTACCCGACATTCGCAAAACGCAGGATTAGCATCCTGCTGTATTGCTCATGACGGGGCGAGTCCCAAGATCTTTCGTCCACATTTGAGCAAGCTCATGTGTACTCAGATCTGGTACTCTGGTATCACATGATTCTCCACATGATCTCGCGTGGTTCGAGGTTGATGGTTTCGCGGGATCCGTTTCCGTCGTAGACATCGGTTGTTTGCGGGGAATCGGAGTTGTTCAGGATTGCGTATTTACCGCTTTCCGGATAAGCGTGGACTTCGCAGTTGATATTGTCTGCGTTCCAGATGTAATAATTATCTTCCTTGTGGGAAGCGTAATATAAGGCGCGCAGAAGAAGTCTTGTGTTGTCCGGATCGTTAGCGAGTGCAGAAAAATATACACCGCGTCCGTCTCCGTATGCATTTGCGGCAATGTGGACTTCATCATTGGAATAATCAATGATCTCTGTACTGCCGGTAAGTGCGTACACGTCTGGTGTGCCTTCACCGAGCTGGTAAGCTCCCCAGTGCTCATCTGTAATAAAATGCGCAAGCCTCGGAACAATGTGGTATTTGGCAGTCGAAAGTGTGAAGCCAAGTTCACGGTCTACACCGAGTACATCGGCAAGCTGGAAGAAACGACCACCGTGTAAAACAGCCGATGGTTCTCCGATACCGATAAATCCACCGCCGTCATAAACCCATTTTCGTATGATCGTAACGAGGTCTGCATCCAGCCATTCTCTTCCACCGGAAAAAGCAGTTCCAGCATCTCCGGCATTGATGATCACATCAACATCATCCGGCACACCGTCCCTGCGGATATCCGCAAAGCTTAAAAAGCATACATCGACAGGCGAACCGCTGAGTGCTTCTAGAATACCGAAATAAGGATTGGTTTTCTTGTAACTTCGTCCCGGAAGAACGGTGTACGCCTGCCAGGAACGAAGTGTACCCCAGGAATTAAGGACGGCAACTTTCAGTCCGCTGTATGGTTTGCGTCCCTTTACATTGTCGTAAATGGTACGGTATTCGTCGGTTATTTTCTCAATGTAGTTTACAAAAGTGGTTGAAGATGTGGCAGTTCCCGGATCACCGTCAAAAGTAAGGCGGTCCAGCGGGCTTCGCATCATGGCACGTCTTGCTGCGATCCAGTTTGCAGAAGCCGTGATACATGCATGATTCTCATCTTCAAATGTCTCTTCGGACAGATATGGAAGAAGTCGTCCCTCTGTGTCATGGATACCCGGAATATCAGAGAGCATCCGGAGCGTTGTTCCGTTATATACATTTCCGGAAATGCAGTCTACGCTAATATCCTGAAAATATGGGCCGTAAGGCTCTGTTCCGATCCAGCTTTCACCGAAGAACATGGAAGCCTGTTTGCCAGCTGCATGTACCATGTCCACCAGTTCTTTTGCACGGCGGGATACGAATCTCTGGATAAAATGAGTGTAATCCCGGTAAGCCTTGGTCGGCACACGGAAAGTAGAGTTGAAGTATCCGTTATCGACCAGATCTTCCGGCTTCAGGGCATATCCGTATTCCTGCTCGAAAGTTTCCAGCGCCTGTGTGGAAACCGTAGTGCCATAGCCGAACCAGTTCGTATACTGTTCGTTTGCTTCTTCGTTGAAAATCAAAATATAATGATAGAAGAAAGAAGTAAAACGCACAATATCTGTATGAGAATGTTCGCTGAGCCATTTCTTCAAACGTTCTTTGGAATAAGCTGCTGAGAGTGGCTGGCGCACATCGATTGGAATGTGATGCGGCTCATTTGTCAGATCATCTGAGAGAAGCTCGTACATCTGCGTCGGATCCCATATGATAAAGACGAAGAAAGATACCGTATATTCGTGAAATGGAATGGCATCTGTGATCGTCAGATTGTCATGTATGCGGTCGTATTCCCATTTGTGGGAAGGAACGGTCTTGCCGGCTGTGCGGTCGATGACTTCCCACCATCTCTTCGGATCGTGGATATAATCGGCAACGAATTGTTCGCGGTAAAATCCGTCCAGAAAATCAATTGTTAAAGTTGTATTTTTTGCCAGAAAATGTCTGGACATCAGAAGTACCTGCTGGCATTCATCCATATGCTCCATGGCAAAATCGTTGTCACCTTTTACGGGTGTGTATGTTGTACAGATCTTAACATCCAGAGATTTGGAGTGTTCATCCGGTGTTTTGTTTCCATCAAGACGAAGCACATCAGCGCCCCAACGCTCGGTGAATGTTTTCGCATCTTCTGAAAAAATAGATTGGACTGGCAGAGTCACTCTGCCTCTGGTTCTTGACATAATATATCTCCCCTTATATTGCGTAATATGGTAATGTTATAGTTAAAACTCTCGGCTATGATATCTATAGATTGCTCCGTGCTACGCACTCTCACAATCTATCCCCACCATTCGCATATCGCAGGATTAAAATCCCGCTTTTATGCTCATGTCGGGGCGGGTTCCAAAGTCATACATCCACTTATGAGCAAGCTCATGTGGTCGTATGACTTTTTTACCATGATATCATCAGTATACCACAGATTTCCCGGACGCAATAGTAGGGAAAACAAGTTGTGGGATTGCTTTTTTTTGCGCGTTTCGTTATGATAAGAAATAGTATCAGATTTTTGATATTGATATGGAGGTACAGATTTATGAACAAACCAGTATTAGTCATTATGGCGGCAGGAATGGGTAGCCGTTATGGTGGATTGAAACAGATTGATCCGGTAGATGAAGAAGGACATATCATTATGGATTTTTCCATGTATGATGCAAAGAGAGCCGGATTTGAAAAGGTAATTTTTATCATTAAGAGAGAAAATGAAGAAAGTTTCCGGGCAGCAGTCGGTGACCGGATGTCAGAATACATGGAAGTTTCATATGCATTTCAAGAGCTTTCTAACATTCCGGAGGGATATGAAGTTCCGGAAGGAAGAGTGAAACCATGGGGAACTGCGCACGCAGTGTTAAGCTGCATCGATCAGATCGATGGACCATTTGCCGTTATCAACGCAGATGACTACTATGGCGTTGAAGCATTCCGCCTGATCTACGATTATCTATCCAGTCATCCGGACGATGAGAAATACCGCTATGCAATGGTCGGATACCATCTTGGAAATACTGTGACTGACAACGGACATGTAGCGCGTGGTGTATGCACGTTAAATGAGAGTGGCGAGCTGGAGGCGATCAACGAGAGAACCCGTATTGAGAAGAGAAATGGTGGCATCGCTTATACAGAAGATGACGGCGCAAACTGGACGGAAGTTCCGGCAGATACACTTGTTTCCATGAATATGTGGGGATTTACAGAGAGTATTCTGCGTGAGATTAAAGCAGGATTTCCGGCATTTTTGGATGAAGGATTAAAAGAAAATCCGATGAAATGTGAATATTTCCTGCCGGCAGTTGTCAGCAGACTGCTCGGAGAGGAGAAGGCAACGGCAGCAGTTCTGGAATCAAAGGATAAATGGTACGGTGTTACTTACAAAGAAGATAAACCGGTTGTTGTTGCGGCGATGAAACGTATGAAAGAGGAAGGGCTGTATCCTAAGAATTTATGGGAAAAATAAAAGGATATTAGCAGGAATGTGCAGAGTTCTTGAAGAGTACAGACGAAAAGTGCTATACTTTGCAGGAAATGAAATGAGCACAGGACGATTAGGAGGCAATAAAATGGCAAAGATATTAATAACAGGTGGCGCAGGATATATTGGAAGTCACACTGCACTGGAACTTCTGAAAGAAGGTTATGAGGTTGTTGTATACGATAATCTCTGCAATTCTTCCAGAGAATCACTGAAGAGAGTGGAAGAGCTGACTGGAAAGAGCATTACATTTTATGAAGGAGATGTAATGGATGCAGAAGCTTTGAAAGCAATGTTTGAAGCAGAGAAGATCGATGCGGTTATCCATTGCGCAGCATTAAAAGCAGTTGGAGAATCTGTGCAGAAGCCATTGGAATACTATCGTAATAATATAACAGGTACACTGACGCTAATGGAAGTTATGCAGCAGGTTGGCGTGAAGAATATCGTATTCAGTTCTTCCGCAACAGTATATGGCAATCCGGAGACAATGCCGATCACAGAGGACTGCCCAAAAGGACAGTGCACGAACCCGTATGGATGGACCAAATCCATGATGGAGCAGATCATGACAGATGTGCAGAAAGCCAATCCGAAGATGAATGTAATCCTGCTTCGTTATTTCAATCCGGTTGGCGCGCATGAGAGCGGAAGAATCGGAGAAGATCCGAAAGGTATCCCGAACAATTTGATGCCATATATTTCACAGGTTGCAGTCGGTAAACTTGAAAAACTGGGTGTATTCGGAGACGATTACGACACACCGGACGGAACCGGTGTCCGCGATTACATCCATGTTGTAGACCTTGCAATCGGACATGTAAAAGCGATCAACTACATTTTTACAAATCCGGGATTGGAAGTGATCAACCTCGGAACCGGCGTCGGATATTCTGTTCTTGATATGGTAAAAGCATTTTCAAAGGCATGCGGCAAAGAGATTCCGTATGAGATCAAGCCTCGCAGAGCCGGAGATATTGCTATGTGCTATGCGGATCCGGAGAAGGCATGGAAAGTGCTTGGCTGGAAAGCGGAGAGAGGTCTGGATGAGATGTGTGCAGATTCCTGGAGATGGCAGTCTGCAAATCCGAAAGGATATGAAGCATAGATTTATAACAAAAAAATAAATATGAGATGAGAATGCGAAGGATGAAAAAGCCTTCGCATTTTTTGATCTTTTTGTTGCTTTTCATTTTCTGGCAGGAGTGGTATAATGTTACCATATGTTGAAAAGTCTGAATTCACAAATTAGGGGATAGTCATGGAAGAAAAGAAGAAAGACAGACAGAAGATTCGATTGAAAGGACAGCTCAAATTCTATATGCAGTGGCCGGCGATCATGGCGGTCGTACTGGTAGCACTTAACATATGGATTTATGCCATCAATAAGGGCGCAGGTCTTTTAATGGGTGTATTTGTGCTGATCTATATTATACTTTCGACGGTTATGTATTTGTATACGAACTCGCTGATGGTAAAGGATCTGATCGAATTTGCTGCGCAATATGGCATTATACAGAATACGCTGCTGAAGGAACTGGCAGTTCCGTATGCGATTCTGCTTGAAGACGGGAAGATCATATGGCTGAACAGTCAGTTTGAAGAGCTGATAGGCGACCGTGCAAAAGGTGACACATATATCAGCAAGATCATGCCGGAACTGAACCGATCTATTTACCCACGTCAGGAGAATGATGCGGTACATATGGATGTATTTTTTGAGGAACGGGAGTATCAGGCAGAACTCAGGAGAGTTTCTGCAAGAGGATTCAGCGAGAGGGAACAGGTTCTGGAACTGCCGGAGGAAAAAGAATATTTTATCGCTGTTTATTTACAGGATGTGACGAATCTGAATAAGGCGATCCGTGCAAATGAAGAACAGAGGCTTGTAGCGGGACTTATTTATATTGATAATTATGATGAAGTGATCAACAGTGTAGAAGAAGTCCGACAGTCACTTCTGATGGCGCTTGTGGATCGTAAGATCAATCAGTATATTGCCAAAGTAGATGGAATTGTGAAGAAGATGGAGAATGATAAATACTTTATCGTTGTCCAGAAGCAATATTTCAAACAGCTGGAAGACGACCGTTTTTCGATTCTGGAAGATGTGAAATCTGTGAATATAGGAAATGGAATACCGGCGACATTAAGTATCGGACTGGGACTTAGCAGTGAAGCATATTCGCAGAGTTATAACTATGCCCGTGTAGCTATTGACCTGGCACTTGCAAGAGGCGGCGATCAGGCGGTTATCAAAGACTGCAATGGAATTACATATTACGGCGGCAAGCGGGATCAGACTTCCCGTAATACACGTGTAAAAGCCCGCGTGAAAGCAGAAGCGCTGCGTGAGTTCATTACCGTCAAGGATAAGATCTTTGTTATGGGACATCAGCTTACGGACGTGGATTCTTTTGGTGCGGCGATCGGTATTTACCGTGCGGCAAACGCACTGGAGAAACGAGCATATATCGTTATCAACGAAGTGTCTGCCTCTCTGAAACCACTGTATACTGCTTATGAGAACAATCCGGATTATCCGGAGCGCCTGTTCCTAAATTCGGCAGAAGCGCTGGAACTCGCAGATGAAAGTTCGATGGTAGTTGTTGTGGATACGAACCGCCCGGGTATGACAGAATGTGAAGAACTGCTTCATGTTGCGAAGACGATCGTTGTGCTTGACCACCACAGACAGAGCAGTGATAATATTGACAATGCGCTGCTGTCTTACATTGAACCGTATGCGTCTTCGGCGTGCGAGATGGTTTCGGAAGTTCTGCAGTATATTGTGGATGATATTAAGATTCCGAATCTGGAGGCAAGCAGTCTCTATGCCGGTATTATGATCGACACGAATAATTTTATGAATAAGACAGGTGTGCGTACATTTGAAGCAGCCGCATTTCTGAGAAGAAGCGGTGCGGATATTACACTGGTGCGTAAGATGTTCCGTGACGATATGGAATCTTACCGTGCAAAAGCGCAGATCATCAGCAGTGCGGAAGTATACCATAACAAATATGCGATTGCCAGAGGAGAGAATCTGACGATTGAGAGCCCGACGATTATCGGTGCACAGGCGGCAAATGAATTATTGGATATTAACGAAGTAAAAGCTTCTTTTGTACTGACTACTTACAATGGAAGAATCTATGTAAGCGCCAGATCAATTGATGAAGTTAATGTACAGATCATTATGGAGCGTCTCGGCGGTGGCGGTCATATGAACGCATCCGGGGCACAGTTTGACCACACAGACATGGATGAGGCTGTTGCAGATTTGAAACAGGTCATCGATGACGTGATAGAAGGAGGAGAAATCGAATAATGAAAGTAATTTTAAAAGAAGATGTAAAATCCCTTGGGAAAAAAGGTGAGATTGTAAATGTAAGTGACGGATA
>ERZ772819.3702-NODE-3702-length-10528-cov-5.435787_pt1 | contig 10528 bp, 8 predicted proteins | sample MGYA00580860_ERZ772819 | MGnify/ENA primary metagenome ERZ772819 (study PRJEB29015, sample SAMEA2737683) | human gut metagenome | biome: human gut; feature: human-associated habitat; material: faeces | place: China | collected 2012 ...
CGTCGCTCGCGCCCCTCATCTCCAGTGCGGCATCGTCGAGCACCGTCAGCACACGGGCCAGGCGGTCGGCAGGATGCTCGCCAAAGGCAGCGGCCTCGGCAGCAAGCGCCTCGGCCTGCTCGGAGCCGCCCTCAAACAGCTCGGCACGGGCACCGGCAACGCAGGCAACGTACACGTCACGCACATGCGCCACCAGGTCGCGCGTCAGCTCCAGCAGGTCGTTTCCTTCCTCGACCTGCGCACGGATCAGTCCATAGAGCTCGGCAACATCGCGATCGGCAATGGCGCGGGAAAACTCGCCCAGAATCTGGTCCGAAACCTCGCCTAAAAGCGAGCGGGCGTCGTCCGCATGCACAGAACCGTTGCCAAAGACGCTCAGCTGCTCCAGCGTGGACAACGCGTCGCGCATACCGCCCTTGGCATGGCGCGCCACGATAGCCAGCGCCTCATCGTCGTAATCGAAGCCCTCCTGCTCGCACACGTATGCCAGGCGACGCTCGATATCCTCGTTGCCGATGCGATGGAAATCGAAACGCTGGCAGCGCGAGAGGATGGTCTCCAGAATCTTTTGCGGGTCGGTGGTGCACAGCACAAAGATCACGTGTGCCGGCGGCTCCTCGAGCGTCTTGAGCAGCGCGTTGAACGCCGCCGTCGTGAGCATGTGGACCTCGTCGATGATATAGATCTTGTACTTGCCGCGCACCGGGGCAAAGTTGACGGAGTTGATGATTTCCTCGCGCACATTGTCCACGCCCGTGCGGGAGGCGGCATCGAGCTCGTAGACATCGGGGTGGTTACCCTCGGCAATGAGCTCGCACTCCTCGCAAGTACCGTCGGGCATGCAGCCGCTTGCACCCTCGGCGCGCGCCGCCTCGGCATTGCGGCACAGCAGCGCCTTGGCCAGAATGCGCGCCATGGTGGTCTTGCCCGTGCCGCGCGGTCCGCAGAACAGGTAGGCGTGGGACAGGCGCCCCTCGGTGATGGCGTGCTCGAGCGTCGAGACGATATGCTGCTGGCCCACCACGGAGTCAAAGGTGAGCGGGCGATACTTTCGGTACAACGATTCCATGGGTGCTCCCCCGGGTATACTGAGTCTTGTTGCCGCGGCGGCCATGCGGTCGCACGGCATACTGCATTCCATAATAACCCGTACGGCGAGCCCGCCGCGATAGGAGTCCAAAGAGCATGGCAGACGCAGAGAGCAACCTCGTTCCCTCCGAAGCAGCCGACCAGGTCGAGGTCGCGCTCGAGGAGCAGGCCGCAGCCGACGACGGCATCCTGTACCTCAACGAGTACCAATACGAAAACGACCTCGTCACCGACTTCGCCCGCCTGGTCGCCTCGCCCAGGCGTCGCGGCTCGCTGTATGTCGCCGCGGCAATTGCCGCGCTCATCGGCATCGGCATGCTGGTGGCCGGCGGCAACTGGATCAAGTTTGGCGTCGTCTTGATCGTATTCGGCGCCTTTTTGGCCTGGTGGAGCAAAAACCTGCACCACACCCTCGCCCGCGACTTTATCGACGCCGTTGAGGCCGACGAGTCCATGGGTGGCCGCTATCGCCGCGTCGCCGCCAACGAGGACGGCCTGATGGTTTGGGGCACGAGCGGCAAGTCGCAGTTCTTCCCGTTTGAAAAGCTCGACCACGTGCTCGACGGCGAGCGCATCTTTGTGGCCATGTTCGCCGACCAGGGCGTGACGATCCCTAAGGACACCTTTGTCCGCGGCGATGCCGAGCAGTTCGGTCCCTTCCTTAAGACGCGCATCAACAAAAAACTCCGCATCGAGACCAAACGCAAGAAGATGAAGGCAGAAAAGGCCGCTGCCGAAGCAAAACAGGGCGACAAGCCCCAGGAGACCAAGGGCAAGCAGCGCAAGCAGAAGAAGAGCAAGAAGAAGCGGTAGGCCGGCCGACACCGAAGGCGCCTCGTCCCGCGCCCGATTCCGGGCCGGGGCGCCTGGAATCGGGCACGCGTACCGCCAATGGACCCGTTTTGCCTTGCTCTCGAGCTATTTCACTTCAAACCTTAAGAGCCTCCGCTCCGGCAGATCGGTCATCTTCATCGTGTAAGTCCCGGGAAATGCTTTCTCAAAACGGACGGTCTCGTAACCTTCGAAATAGTCGTTGGTGTTCTGCATCATAAATGGGACGAGCAACTCGTTTTCTGCCCCAACCTCCACGGCAAACGCAGCAGAGCCGCCAAGGACCGGCATGGCTTGCGTTATCAGATCGGTATTGACTACAAAATCATAGTTTGGCGCAGACTCCGGAACCAGATGCCAAACATACGCTTTGATTCCACCGTCGATATTATCCCTATTTCTGACACGCATCTTTACGGCGATAACGCACGTGATGTCGGCATCCTTCAGTCTCGTTTTCGTATCCACGGTGCCATATTTTGAATAATCGTCATGTGCTCGTTTGAGATACTCGCGCGGCGTGAGCAACTCTGCCCCGTCTATGCAAAACGAATACCCATCAGTCACCACATCCTTCGACCCCAGAAACGCTCCATCCATCGAGAGCCATTCGCCCTCCGCGTAATATTTCTCAGGAATGACCGTCCGGTTCCCGTTAACGACGCTCACCCTCATGCCCGCAAGGCCGGTAGCAGCACAGCAAAAAAGCGCGAGCGCCGATCTTCTCGTCCACAGGGTCTTCTTCATCGCGCTCACGACCTTTCCCGAACTTTCACAACGGCACCGTCGCGCATGCAGTAAACCCGATCGGCCAGTTCCTCGAGCACCTCTCCGTCATGGCTGGACAGAAGGACCTCACGACCCGTTGATGCCGCCATCGCCACAACGCGCTTGAGCATTTCAACGCCCGCTTCGTCGAGGGCATTCGTTGGCTCATCGAGAACAAGCAGCTTCGGCTTCTCCATAATTGCCGCAGCTATCCCCAGACGCTGCTTCATCCCAAGCGAGTATGCTCGGAACTTCTTTTTTTCGTCTGCATCGAGCCCCACGAGCCGCAGGGCAGAGCGAATGTCCTCGGGGGTGGCAACGCCCTTGATCTGAGCGATGAGCTTCAGATTGTCGTAGCCAGACAGATATCCCAAAAAGGAAGGCGCCTCGATCAACATCCCCAGACTCGGCGGGAACGAGATGTCCGCCCCAAGCCTTTGGCCATCGATAGAGATTTCGCCTTCGGTAGGCTTGATCAACCCGCAAACCGCTCGCATGAGCATGGTCTTACCCGAACCGTTTATCCCCTGAAGCCCGACCACAGTCCCAGGGTCAACCTCGATGGACACGTTGCGCAGGACATCGTTTTTACCCATGCGCTTCGATACGCCCCTTACGATCACACTCATATCTTGTCCCCCTTTTCTATAAGGTCGGCCCTTCGAAACCACAGTCCACCCAACGATAGGCATAACGACATAAGCCCAATTGATGACAAGACACTCGAGCCCGCCGCGATTCCCTCTTTGACAATTCCACCCCAGCGCAACAGCATCAAGGCGTTACCCAATAGCGCCCAATGTCGTGCATATGCCGAGCAGATCAGGTAGCTCATTAAAACCACAAACGAGACTGACGACCCAAGCACAAACCCAACCGCTGCCTGCGCAAACGCAAGCGCCTCAAAAGCAAATAAGAGACCTATGAAAAACGGCAGCGCATCTGCCTCGGCAGCTTTGAGAAACCACGGCGCCAAATTAGCCAGTTGAAGCGACTCACCATGAATGACCGCGCTGAACGAGGAGCTCACCACCAAGCTCCAAATCACAACAGAGCAAACCACCACGAGCAGTGAAAATGCCGTTACTGCCGCCACCAAGATAAAACGCGAGACCCACCAAAGGGTTCTTGCCCGGCATCGAACAAGCGCTTGCAAACCAAACCCGTGCAACGATTCGGCCGGATAGTCGAGTGTTGTATAGAGAATAAGCAGAATGAGAAATAGCCATCCTAGCGGAGGCACAAACATGACCCCGGGCCTAGGCTCAAACGGAGCAGATCCGGCAAACACGAGCGCAAGATTATCCGCAAACCCCAAGGTATCCGTTCTAACCCCATACACAGAAGACAATCCGTAGGCGTACACCAAGTTCGCAACGGTCACTGCCGCAATTGCAATAAAAGTGATGATGTTCTTCTTCAAAACGGTCCTCAGGTCCGCGGCGACCAGCCTAAACAGCATCAGACCACCTCGCGTCTTTTCCACGCCCCAGAAAAAGCCAACGAAGCAAGGGTCAATAATATGATTTCCGCAAAACCGGCTCGAATGTCTGGCCAGTTATTCAGCGATTCCGACCTGATGCTGTTGAGGATATTGCAGTTAAACCCCACACAAGCCATTACGCCGAAGATCCAGCCATTTGCAAAATGCCACGCAACCATTAGCAGATACGGGACAATTATCGCTTTGATTCTGCTACGAAACAAAATTGAGAAGCCAGTTACAGCCATGGATAAAGTCCCGAGCGTGACAGCATCGAACAGCGTGTATGCGAGCACATATGACAAAGGATGCGAATAAAATAGACCGGAGAAGTAGCTATGCAGGTAAAGTCCTACGTAAGTCGACTCATCGACCCGAGGAAGATACGCAGGAAAAAGCATCGAGACGATCAGGAAATTGACGAGCAGAGGAATGGCAGTCACTGTAAACGCGGAGAGGAAAGCAGACAGCATCTTTACGTTCACGTACGCCTTTCTGGAAACGCGCGTGCATATCTGCATGTCATAACCACTCAAACGCTCAAAGAGACACGACCAAGATCCAGCCAACATTGCAAGCAGGGGCAGTACATAGAAAAACACCGACGCAGACAGTGGCGCGTTCGCGCTCACAACAATCCAGTTACCGAAGCTGCTTTCACGTGTTTGACCGAGATAATTTTCGGCTTGCACGCCAACGCCGTAACCAAAAGAAAGAAGGTTGTGGCGCTCTTTTTCCAAATTTGCCCACGGCTCCAGCGCGGCAGCTATTGCAACTGCGACCGCAATCAAGAGAGCAAGGATAAAAGCTGGACGTCTAATCGTTTTCGACAGTTCGTATCTTGCGAGCTTTTGGTTCATACGTCCTCCTCCCCCTTCCGACCCAGAAAGCCGGAAGGGAGCCATTTCAAACAACTATGCGGGAAGCTTGTGGAAATGCCCGACGCAGTCGGGGCTCCATACACCAATAACAGTGCCGTAGCCAGACTCCGCCCATGCAGTCAGTCGCGCCGCAGATCGCCCGTTCTCACGGACGAGGTTATACATTTCCCACTGTCCCTTGTGATTCGAACGATACGTTCCCTGAGTACAATTCATGCTGCCGCTACCGCTTGTGTTATACGCACCGTCTGTATATAACCGAAGCGGATTTCCCGTATGGCCCTGGATATCCAGATAGAGCGATGAGGAATCATCCTTTTGACGGTAGCCAGTTGCACTCGTCCCGGCACATTGAAAACTAAATGCCTTATCGGCATTGTTCGTACAGGTCGTAATTCCCGTATCGGCGTTTTGAGTAATGCTGGAAACCTGAGAGGTGTCAAACTCCTCTTGTGCAAACGATGCAGCGGGAACCCCTAGGGACAGACCAGCTGCAATCACCAAGCCGACTCCGATTCGAGCAATAGCGCTCCTTGGCTTAATCATGGCCTTCTCCAATCAAAAGCGGTTAACAATGCGTCGACGCACGGCAACCTTCGCATGAATAGAGAAAGATGTCTGTAAACACCCGCTATTGAGTTGATTGCTCAGGCGTTTACACGTTATTTACCTGCGATAACAATAAAATTAGCTCCGCCTTATTCTTGATCTTCAACTGGCGGTAAGATGCAGACCGCAGCGCTTGCACCGTAGATGCAGCGTAACCGACATCCTCCGCAATGGCCTTTGTCGTTGCCCCCTCTGCCGTCATCAGCAAAATTTGCGACTGAACATCAGAAAGGGAGCGCGACGTAAGCAGGGCCAGCTGGCGCACGCGGGCCGTTTCGGTGGACCCGTTCGCCCGGTACTCCAAGACGGCCTTCTCGTCCTCAACCGAGCGGGCGAGCGCGATGTGCGTAACGAACATGGGCACAGACCAGCAAACAATCACCGTTGCCACGACGACATTGACAGCCGAACTTTGCCCCAACAACGACGCGAGGAACAACGGCTCGAAAACCGTCAGATCCTGCACCATATTGAGCAAGACAGCCCAAACAGGAGCCGTCGCCCCGAAGCAAAGCATCCATATCCCAAGCATTTTGCGCTGCGGACAGCTTCGCATCACTATATATGTGAGCAGCACCCCCGTCAGCACCGCAAGTCCATGGATTCGCCCCCTAGCGACCGCATAGATTAAGGCAACCATGCCCATTGACACCAACGGCACGATAGCCCGAGCATGGGCATGCACCTTAAACGGACGCAGCCCAACAGCGAGCGAAGCCGTAGACGCCACGCCGCAAAACAGGACCGGCACAGCCATCAACGGAACGCGTATGCACATCAATGCCGCGATATAGATAAAAGACCATTCCACAGCAGATAGCACCGCCCATACGTACGGGCTTCCGAGCCAAATCGCTTCACCCGCTCTATCCAGCGCAGCGCCACGATTCGCTTTTCCACCCGCGTAGCGTAGCGACAGAAGCAGTCCGAGACCCAATGCGTAGCTTAAGAGGGAAAAGGCGACAGCCCGCGAAACACCGGACCCCCAATCGCTATCCGCCATTACCAAGGGCCCCGCCGCAAGGAGGATAAAGAATAATGTGAGCAGGTATCGAAACAGCCGGCGCGTTCGAGCTGATGCCACTATATCGTCAGCATGCCGCTGCGGTAGCTCATGCCCTACAGTATCGCCCTCACCCGCAAACAGCGCCACGAGCTCGCGTGAGCCCGCAACCGACGCCTTCCCGTATGCTCGGTGAAGCGTTGTTCTCACCGTCGATGGCTTCGTATCCGTCTCCTTGGCAATTTCCGCCGGCGTTTTCCCTTTGAGCAGCAGTCGAACAAACTGCTCTTCTCTAGGCGACAGGGCAGGGGAAAACACCCCCGCATCGAATGTGTCGGACGCACAGGCGATATCCGAATTGTTGTCCCGTTTCCCCCTTAGCAACATGCATACGAAGGCAGCAGCGATAACGGACCCCATCGCCAGCAATGCAATGACCACGGCATCGCTTGCGAAGTATGCCGCCTCAACAGCCGGAATAAGACCAATAGGAACTGCTACGAGCACAGAACAGGCAAACACGTCGCGCCGCCCATGGCCAAAGGCACGAGGGCGGCAAAACGGCGGGGCCACAGTCAATGCGAGATAGACCAACGGAATTAAAAGCGCAAGGCCAATTGACGCGGCCGTTACAGGGGGCATCCCCCATGGCTCGGGAACGACTCTCCATGAAACTCGACAGCAAAACAGCAGGCAAGACATGACGGCTATTGTTTCTGTAAAAATCGCGTCCTGCGGGTGACGAGTTTCCCTTTCGTCAGTCCGTGTCGACCTCTGCGTCAAAGGAGAGTCCGCCGTGCCCCAAATAACATATGAGAGAAGCAGCGACCCAACAAAGCACGAGACACACGAAACGCCATGTAACAACCAAATCGGTGCAAACACGATTGGAATAGAGTCTCCGCGAGCATAGAAAGCCAGGTCGGCCCATTCGGGAACCGTTGCAATAACACCAAGGAAAACACCGATGGCACCGAGATGCCTCGGCCTTCTCATTCCCCCCTTGCATAGCGCAGCACCATGAACAAACGCCGCGAGGCATGCGCCCAGGATAACGAGCCAGGTCATTGCACCTGACGCTAGGCCGATTGAAGATGAAAACCGGTGATAAGGGGTGACCGCCATTACGACAAGCGCAATGGCGCAGGCAAATGTAGCAGAACGGCGGGAAAAGAGCATACGGCCTCCATAGCGTGTCATTATATCGCTCGAGCCGCTCGTTTATCTCTGTTCTCACACCAGCCAGCATCAATGATTCAGGCGAACTCCAATCCGCGCCAGATCACGGTCCGGCTTTTGTTCGCAGTCCCCACATCAAAGCGGGATGCGGTTTCCTTTTGGACGCCGGTTCGGAAAGCGCATCCCGTTCCAGGGCAATATTCTGGGATGCAGTTTCCGCAGCCCACCCCATTTGGAAAGCGCATCCCATAATTTGGCTGAAAACTGAGATGCGCTTTCCAAACGAGCCGAAACGGGCCGAATCGATCGGGCCACCTCGCATCCCGCTATCCTCGCCATCTGCCCGAGCGTGCTACACTAGCAGCATCTATGCCACCGCGAACGGCTCGGCCCCGCGCCCGCCGCTCGCAAACGAACTTTAAACGCACGAGGGTTGGCCATGCCGCTTTTCTCGCAACATACCGCCCGGTTCTCGCCGGACGTTCCTTTGGAGGGCACCAGCTCTCGCGAGCTGCTCAAGCGGTACCAGCCGCTCGAGACACTTGCGACCGGCGGTTTTGGCTCCATCGAGATCTGCCGCGACACGCACCTGCGCCGCCGCGTCGCCATTAAACGCATCCCCCTTATCAACGGTGCCGGCATGCCCGCTAGCGACATCATGGATGTCCTGCGCGAGGCGCACACTGCCGCCATGCTTCAACATCCCAACATCGTGCAGGTCATCGACTTTACGCACGACACAGCCTATGCCTACCTGGTTATGGAATATGTCGATGGCATGTCGCTGGCCGAGTTTTTGCACCGCGCGGACGGCCACTCACTTACCTTTGACGAGGCCGCGGCCATTGCCGATGCCCTGGGCCAGGCGCTCACCTTCGCCCACAGTAATGGCGTACTCCACCTGGACATTAAGCCCGCCAACGTGCTCATCGACCACTCGGGCAATGTAAAGCTCACCGACTTTGGCATGGCGCGGCTGTCGTCCGCCGGTGGCTTTGGCGGCTCACGCGGCGGCACCATCGGCTACATGCCGCCCGAGCAGCTCGATATCGAGACCGGCACGGTCGACGAGCGCGCCGATGTCTTTGCCCTCGCCTGTGTGATCTACGAGGGCCTGTGCGGCAGCGCTCCTTTTATGGCGGCCACGCCCGCCGACTCGCTCGGCCGCATCATCGGCGGCGCCACCTATCCCAGCGAGCTGATACCACACTTTCCCCCGGGAGCCGAGGCCGCGCTCATGAGCGCGCTCTCCCCCATGCCGCAGGACCGCCCCAACAGCATCGAGGCATTTTGCGACCAGCTCCTTGCCGGTCTGGGCAGCGTGCGCGAAGGCCGTCGCAGCCTGGAGCAAATGGTTGGCGAACTTTCGGATGACGAGCAGGAGCTCGACGATATCGAGCCGTCGCACTACGAGGACGACACCATCGAAGTCGACCCCGCACTCGGCTGGGCAGGCACGCGCTGGAGCCATGCGCGCGACTACGCCATGCACGCTATCTCGGCGCTAACGTGCGGCGCCTTTAGCTTTTTGCTGATGCAGACGGCCGGCGTCGCGGCGCTTCCCGGCCTGGTCATTGCGGCTATCGCGATCGGAGCGGCGGCCGGCCTGGCCCCCCAGATTGGCTCGGCTGTGGGCTTTTTGGTGCTCATGGCAAACGCCACCATGCAGGCACAGGGCGTCCTGTCGATGTTGCCCGTCGCGGTGATCTTTGCCGCCGCCATGTCCGGTTGGTGGATCGCCTGGGGTCGCACCGAGGCTGCCGCGAGCGCCGCACTCACCTGTGCACTCGCGCTTGGCTGTCTGACCGGCAATACCTTCCTGGCAGCTGGGGTCACCGCCGGCGTCGCGTCATTTTGGCTCGGCCCGGCAAGCGCCGCCGCGGCAACGGGCATGGGCGCACTTTTTGCCCGTCTGGCCACGGTCGCGCTTTCAGCCGGAGGCGTGCTGGGGCTCGGTAACGTTGCCGCAGCGCTGGGAGACCCACTCCTTTGGGCTGCCTTTGTGCTGGTAGCGGCAACTGCCGCGGCGTCATCTGCGCTGCTCAACGCCCATGCCAAGCGTGCCGATCAGGGCTCAAACCTTGCCGTAATCGCCGCCATCGCTGTCGCCGGCATCGGCTGCGCAGCGGCGTCCTGTCTTGCACACCATATGGAAATTGCCAGCCTTGCAGCCGCGGTCGTCGCCAAGGCGGCGGTTGCGGGAACCCTATCCTCTATAATCGTTGGGATATGCCTATATTTGCTCGGATACCAAAGAACCTATACGGAGAGTGATCTTTCGTGAACTTCCTGAACATCTTCGAGGACCACGTGGCCGGCATCTTCGGTGCCACCCGTGCCCCGTTCTCCTTTAAGAAGCTTGCCAAGCAGGCCGCTCGCGACATGGAGGATCAGACTCTGGTGATCAACGGCGTCAACACGGCGCCGGCACTCTATACCATCCTGATCGCCGCCGACGACGATCCCATGCTCGCCCCGTTCTACCCCGAGCTTTCGCGCGAGGTCCGCGAGTTTGTGAAGGCGCAGGCCGAAAAGCGCCGCTATGTCTTTGTCGGCGAGCCCCTCGTGCGCTTTATGATCGATCCGCAGCTGCGCGCCGGCAAGTTCTCGGTCTTTGCCGAGAACGTCGATGCCCCCACGCTCGGCCGCCTGTACGAAGAAGAGCGCGCCTATCAAAACGGTCTG
>ERZ772819.3708-NODE-3708-length-10518-cov-4.742617_pt1 | contig 10518 bp, 9 predicted proteins | sample MGYA00580860_ERZ772819 | MGnify/ENA primary metagenome ERZ772819 (study PRJEB29015, sample SAMEA2737683) | human gut metagenome | biome: human gut; feature: human-associated habitat; material: faeces | place: China | collected 2012 ...
GACCCTCAAGTTACATTTTTTGTAAATATGGGTCTGTCCCTAAATTACATTTTCTGTTTACAAATACTTTATTTTTTGTTATTATATAGAAAGTTATGGGGGATTTTGATATGAAAGAAATTATTAATAAGTCAAAAAATATTTTAAGGAATATTTCTGGTGGATTTTTCATTTTTATAGGTTTTTTGGGTATGGTTTATAGTAGTTTTTGGGCAGGACTTTTTATGTTGATGTTTGGCATTAGTTTATTGCCTATATTTTATATAAAAACAAAATTAAATTTAAAACATATTCAAGTTTTTTTGCCAATTTTTCTAATAGTTTTATCTATCTTTGCTATGCCTTCACCTACAAAAGAAACTTCTAACAATAATACTGAGGAAAATACCATAAATGATGTTAATGAAATTCAAGAAAATCTAAAAATAGAAATTAAAAAATTATATTTTACCGAATCTAATATAGAATTAGATGTAAATGAAACAAAAGATATATTATTAGAAATAGAACCAGCTAATGCAGATATTAGTAGTTTAGAATTCTGCACATCAGATAATAAAGTAGCAACTATAGAAAATCATAATTTAGAAAATCTTGAAAATAAAATTGCTGTGAAAATCAATCCTATTTCTGAAGGAACCTGTGAAGTTTATGTAAAAACAGATAATAACATAGAAAGTAATAAAGTCACAATAAAAATAATTGATAATGAACGAATTGAGCAGGAGAAAATTGCTAAAGAAGAACAACAAAAAAAGGAAGCTGAGGAACAAGCCAAAAAAGTTGCAGAAGAACAGGCAAAGCAAAAGGCAAAAGAAGTAAATACTAACTCAACTTCAAAACAAAGTTCTACTTCATCAAAAAGTTCAAAGAAAAAAAGTACTTGTTCTTCATCATCTCAAACTACTACAAATAATGCTAAAAAAAGCTCATCTAGTTCATCAAGCAATTCAAATAATACTCACGGAAAAGTAATTTATAGAACACCTTATGGAAAAAAGTATCATTTTGATCCAGATTGTGGAGGAAAAAATTCTTACCAGGTAACCTTAGATGCAGCAAAATCAGCAGGTTTAACACCTTGTCAAAAATGTGCACAATAAAGCAAAAAAGGAACACTATTTTAGTGTTCCTTTGCTGGTTCGTACTATTTCTTTTTTTACTTAAATAATTCAAGAAAATCTTTTTTGCTTAAGGTTTTCTCTCCCCTAAGAACTGCAATTTTTTTATTTGCAACTTCTTCATCTTCATTTTCTCTAAAATAATTAGCGATATATTCCATTGCCTCTTTACTTAACAGATACTTGCTTGAAAATCCATAACAGTAGTTTGAATCCAAGCAGAACATCAAGAAAAAGTATTCTCTTAAGTATTCAACTTTAACATCTCCTGCCTTTTCAAGAATTTTACCATTATTCTTTGAAAATCCTAATCCAATACCTATGAGATAATTATTATACTGCTGATACAGAATCTCCAAATCATCAATTTCATTCTTTTTTTCTTCAATTAATTCTTCTGTGTCTGTGATGTCTTTTTCTTTTTTCTCCAATATCTTACTAATCTCAAATCTTGTATCCTTAGAAAGTTCATCGTTTATGGCAGATATTTTTTCTAATGCCTCTTTATCCCTTTTTAATTCTTCAAGTTTTTTATTATACTTCTCTAAGGTTGGGTTTAAAGAAGTTTTAATTTCAAAAAAAACATCCACAACCGCTTTTACAAGTGGCAGGATATTATTAAATTCCTCCAACCGAAATTCTTCAAAATCCTTCATATGCAAATCCTCCTATGATGTTTATTTATTCAGTTACAAATTTGTACGAACCATTCAAAAAACATGCATATTATTTATATCATATTTTTTATATTATGTCAATTTTCAACCTGTCCCAAAAAGAACAAAAAATGTAACTTTGGGACAGACCCAAAGTTACATTTTTTGTAAATCTGGGGCTGTCCCTTATTTTTTATTCTACTCTTAATGCATTTACTGGGTCTTTTTTTGATGCCATTTTTGCTGGTATCCATCCTCCTATTAGTGTTAATACTATACTTATAATTATTAAGGTTATTGCGTGCATTGGATTTAGTTTTGCTACATTTTCTAGTTGTGTTAGATTTAGAATAACCTTATTTATTGGTATTGTAAGTAGATTTGCTATGGTAATTCCTAATATTCCTGAACATAGTCCTATTATAAATGTTTCTGCATTAAATACTCTTGTTACGTCTTTTTTTCTTGCACCAATTGCTCTAAGTATTCCTATTTCTTTTGTTCTTTCTAAAACTGATATATATGTTATTATTGCAATCATTATTGTTGATACTATTAAGGAAATTGTTGAGAATGCTATTAATACTATTGTTATGGCATCCATTATTCCTCCTGAAAGTGTTGTTATTGTTTCTGCATAATCTGTATAAATTATTTTATCATCATCTGATTTTCCTTCATTATATTTATCTAAATATTCTAATACTTCTTTTTTGGTTTCAAAGTTTTTAGGGTAAATTTGAATCATAACTGGTACTGTGTCAGCACCTAAATATGCTAGTGTTGTGTCTTTTGTGCTTGCACTTTGATTGCTTGAATCTTCTTCGAATTTTTCTCCTGTAAGTATATTGTAATCTTTGTTTTCTTGTGCTTTTACTATTGCAGATTCATTGTTTTTTTCAATTACATATTTCATTAATTTTTGTGTATATGTTAAGCCATTTCCACTCATTTCTGCAAACTTATTATCTTTTTTTCCTCTTATAATTCCACATATTTTAAGGGTTACTGCATTTTTATTATTATACATTTCTTCGTAATTTGTATTTATTGTATAAAACTCTCCATTGTTTTTATATAAATCATCGTTTAGTATTAATTTAAATTCTTTACCTACTATTTCATCAAAGTTTATAGAATCAACATTGTCATAACCTATAGCTTTTAATATTGTAGAGTTTAATTGATTTTTAGTATTTATTAATAATAAAATATCTTCTTTTTCCGATGGCATTCTTCCATTTATAAGTTCAAAATTCTCTTTTATTATTGTATCTTCTCTGCCTTCTTCAATTTGTTCTGGAAGTGGAAAGAATGTTGTTTGGCTATCTAACATTTTATAATCATTGTTATTTTTAGTAATAATATTTAAGTTTGTAGCTCTATTATAACTTATACCACCTATTAAATCTGGATTTATATTTTCTATATAATTTACATATTCTTTTGTAAATTTATTTGTATGTGTTATATCTTCTAATTGCTTTTGTGGATATATTTTGCTTTCATCAATTTCTTTTTCTTCATTTTCACTACTGATTGTCATTTCTGCAAAAGATTCCTCATCCATATTCATTGCAACTTGTGATATTGCAATAGGCATTTGTGACAATGTATTTTTTTGAAATTCATCTATTTGTATATCAAACCCATTAGATAAAGAAAGTATCAATGCGATTCCTATAATTCCAATGCTAGAAGCAAAGGCAGTAAGCAAAGTTCTACCTTTTTTGGTCCAAATATTTGTAAATGATAACTTAAGAGCTGTAAAAAATCCCATAGATGTTTTCTTTAATTTATATTCCTGCTGACTATTTCCTTGCTCTTTTTCATTATTTGTATCGTTTATAACTAAACCATCTTTTACTTCCACAATTCTAGTTGCATATTTTTCTGCTAGTTCTGGATTATGTGTTACCATTATCACTAATTTATCTTTAGCAATATCTTTTATTAGCTCCATTATTTGTACAGATGTGGTAGAATCTAAAGCTCCAGTTGGTTCATCTGCAAGTATAATTTCTGGATTATTAACCAAGGCTCTTGCAATAGCAACTCTTTGCATTTGTCCACCAGATAACTGATTTGGCTTTTTATGAGCATGTTCTTTTAATCCCACTTTTTCTAACACTTCCATTGCCCTTTGCTTCTTTTCCTTTGAAGAAACTCCAGACAAAGTCATACTAAGCTCAATATTTCCTAGCACTGAAATGTGTCCAATTAAATTATAACTTTGAAAAATAAAACCTATGGAATTATTTCTATAAGCATCCCAATCTTTTTCCTTAAATTTTTTTGTAGATTTTCCTTTAATTATTAAATCTCCAGAATCATAATGATCTAGTCCTCCAATTATATTAAGCAAAGTTGTTTTCCCACTACCACTTGAACCTAAAATTGCAACAAATTCCTTGTCACCAAAATTTAGGTTAATACCTTTTAAAGCCTGTTGAACAAAATCACCTGTTTTAAAACTCTTTTTAACATTTTTTAACTCTAACATATTTCAAATCCTTTCCATTTTTAAGTATACGTATTTTACCATTAAAATATTAAAAAGTAAATGTAAGTTATAAACCTGTCCCAAAAAGAGCAAAAAATGTAACTTTGGGACAGACCCAAAAGTTACATTTCTTGTAAGTCTGGGTCTGTCCCTTATTTTTCTTTTTTATTTTGTTTCTATTTTTTCTTCTACTATTTGACATATTAGTTCTGCTGTTTTTTCTACTCCTAGTGTGTCACTGTTTATGCTTATATCGTAGTTTGCACTGTCGTTCCATTCTTTTTCTGTATAGTATTTGTAGTGGTTTGCTCTTTGTTTGTCTATTCTTTTTATTTCTTTTTCTGCTTTTGCTTTGTCTAATCCGTATATTTCTGTTGCTCTTTTTATTTTGTTTTCCATATCGCTATATATAAATACTTTTATTACGTTTTTCATGTCTTTTAATATAAAGTCTGCACATCTTCCAATTATTACACATGATTCTTTTTCTGCTACTTCTTTTATTAGTTTTGATTCTTCTATAAATAGTTCATCGGAATTGTTAAATTCTGAATAGAATCCGTTATTTAATACTGCTAAGGCATCTCTTTTTTGTTCGTTGCTTTCTATGTATTCTTCTGAAAATCCTGTTTTTTCTGCTACTTTTTCTATAAATTCTTTGTCATATAATTTTATTCCTAATTTTTCTGCAATTAGTCTTCCTACATATCTTCCACCTGAGCCATATTCTCTTGATACTGTAATTACTACGTGTTTTGATAACTTGTTATCTATACTTGCATCGTCTGGAAGCACTTCGCTTTTTATATTTGTTTGTTTCAAGTGTTTTACTTCTATTATTAATAATGTAGATGCTATTATAAATGCTAGTAAATCTGCAAATGGTCCTGCAAATAATACTCCTTTGATTCCAAACATACTACTAAATATTATCATTGCTGGTATTAAGAATAATATTTGTCTTGATAATGATAGTATTGCACTTCTACTACTTTTTCCTATTGCTTGGAAGAATATTCCAGATGGTATTTGTATTCCATTAAATATAGTAAGCATTAAATAAATTCTAAATGCCATACATGCAAATTCCATATATTTTTCGTCCCCACTACCAAATATTGATATTAATTTATTTGGTATTGTTTGGAATAAAATAAATGCACATGTACTAATAATAACACTTGTACCTAGTACAATTTTTAGTGTTTGCTTTACTTGCTCCATAGTTATATCCAAATATTGGTTGTGCTCCTGCTGCAATACCTATTATTATACTGTTTAATATTTGGCTTATTTTCATTACTATTCCTAATACAGTAATTGGTATTTCTGAACCAAATTCTGATTGTGCTCCATATTTACCAAGCAAATTGTTTTCTGCAGCCATAACAAAAACTATACTCATTTGAGTTATAAAACTGCTTATTCCAAGTGTTGCTACTTTTTTTACAACATTTCCTTTTAATTTAAAGCTATCTTTTGAAACTTTAATTGATTTGAATCTTTTTATATATATTATATTTAATACAAATGTTACAATTTGACTTATAACAGTTGCTATTGCTGCTCCTTCTACTCCCATTTTAAATACAAATATAAATATTGGATCTAGAATTGTATTTAAAATTGCACCTGTAAGCATTGATGTCATTGAATATTTTGGACTTCCATCTGCTCTTATAATTGAATTTAAAGTTGTTCCCATTATCATAAAAGGTAACCCTATAGCAATTATCTTTCCATATTTTAAAGCATATTCTCTTAAATTTTCTGTACATCCAAATAACTTTAGTAATTGTGGTAAAAATGTTAGTGTTATTACACACATTGCTATAGCAATTATTGCAGATATCGCTATTCCATTTCCAACACCTTTTGCCGCTTCTTCCTTTTTCTTTTCTCCTAGTTTTAAACTTAAATATGCAGAAGCTCCATCACCAAACATAAGTGCAAATGCTAAACATATCATTGTTAATGGAAACACTACATTTGTTGCTCCATTTCCTAAATAACCAACTCCCCAACCAATAAAAATTTGGTCTACTATATTGTAAAGTGAATTTACAAGTAGTGAAATAATACAAGGAATTGAGAATTTTCTAATTAATTTTCCTATTTTTTCTGTTCCTAAAATATTTGCTTCTTCTTTTTCCATTTTCTTCCTCCTTCTTAATTTTTTAATAGATTCAAACATTACTCACATAAAAGAACAACACTTATAAAAATGTGTTGTTCGTTAGTCATTATTTTATTAAATAATGTTCGTTTCCATTTATCTTTTTATTTTCAGCATTTCTTAATATATCATAATTGTTCTAAATTGTCAAATAATTTTTCCTCCACCTACAACAATATCTTCTAAATAAAACACTGCAGATTGCCCTGGTGTTATTCTTGCAACTGGATTTTCAAACTCTACTTTCATAGTATTATTATCTATCATTTGTATTGTTGCTGTTTCTTCCTTACTAGAATATCTTGTTTTTACATTTACTTTCATTTTTTCTTTTATTTCATCAAATAGCAATAAGTTTATATCTGTTACATACATTTCCTTTTTGTATATTTCATCTTTTACTCCGACTATTACTTCGTTTTTTTCTTTATTAAGTCCTATAACAAATAATGGTTCTTTGTAAGATATTCCAAGTCCTTTTCTTTGTCCTATTGTGTAATTGTATAGTCCGTTATGTTTTCCTAAAATTTTACCTTTGGTAGTTACAATATTTCCTTTTTTAGGTTTAATATCAGAATTGTTTTCCAAGAATTTTTTATAATTTCCATCTGGTACGAAACATATATCTTCGCTATCTGGCTTATTTGCTACTTTTAAGTTATTTTCTCTTGCTATTTCTCGTATTTGTTCTTTATCTTCAAAATTTGCTAAAGGAAATAATACATGCTCTATTAATTCTTTTGGAATATTCCATAAAACATAACTTTGATCTTTTCTACCTGCTTTTGACTTCTTTAGCACCCATCTATTATATTTTTCACTATATTCTGTTTTTGCATAATGACCTGTTGCTATATAATTACATCCTAATTCTTTGGCTTTATCCCACATATAGCCAAATTTCATATATTTATTACATTCTATACATGGATTTGGTGTTTTGCAATTCGAATAACAGTTTATAAAATCATTTATTACATGATTTTTAAACTGTTCTTTACAATTATATGTAAAATGTGGTATTCCTATAGAATTACACACATTTTTGGCATCTATATATGTTTCTATGTTACAACAACTACTTCCAGCAAATAATTCTAAAGTTGTTCCTATAACATCATATCCTTCTTTTTTTAATAAAAGTGCTGATACTGAACTATCAACTCCTCCACTCATTCCTAATAAAACTTTTTTATTTTGCATTTATTATTCCTTTCACATTGTATATTTTTATATTATTTATTAATGACAACAATTAATAGAATTTTTGCCTTGATTATTATCTTCGTTTAACATATCTTCAATTGTGTGCCAAGCGAGTAAAGCACATTTTACTCTTGCTGGCATATTTGCAACATTTCTAAAAGCTATTGCTTCTTCAAGTTTTTCTAGCTCTTCCTCACTTTTAGTCTCTCTTTTTATCATATCTATAAAGGTTTTTATAATCTCTTTTGCTTCTTTAATTGTTTTACCTTTAAGAACATCTATCATAATAGATGTTGATGCTTGTGATATTGCACATCCATGTCCAGAAAAAGCCATATCTTCAATTATATCTCCATTTAATTTTAATTCTAAAGTTATTTCATCTCCACAATTTGGATTATGTCCTACTTCACAGTAGTCAGCATTTTCTAACTTTTTCTTATTATAGGAATTCATACTATGTTCCATTATTAATTCATTATAAACGTTGTTTAAATCTTCCATTGAAATTTTTACCTTTCTCTTTTTTTATTTATTGACAACTTTTTAAATCAGTGTTAATATAATAATATAAAAGATAAGAGCAAAGCTCTTGCCCTTATCTATGTGATGGGTGAGATTTATCCGTAGGATAGATCTCTATTTTTCTTTTTTGGGAACAATATCTTAATGCATATCTCCTTTTTGAGCAAATATGTACTAAAAATGCTAGTCCTAAAAAGAAAGCTATTATTATTAATAAAACTTTTATTAATTCCATAGCCGTTAGCCTCCTTCTTGCGCAATTTTACATTTAAGTCTACAAAGACATAAATGCATAGATTAGCAAGCATGTTTGCATAGGCTTACCAGTCTATGCACTTATGCCTGAAGAAGGTTAACTTCCCAATCAAAAATAATTATACAATCTATCTAATTCTTAGTCAATATTTTTCGAACTTTTTTTCGTATTATTTTTTTATATAATTTTTAAACATATTATAAGCTTTATTAAGTGCGTGTACAAGCTTGTCTACATCTTCTTTTGTATTGTAAATATAAAAACTTGCTCTACAGGTTGAATCTATTCCTAGAAATCTCATAAGTGGTTGTGCACAGTGATTTCCGAGAACGTACACAAACATTTTCTGAATCTAATATACTTGCAACATCATGTGGATGTACTCCTTTTATATTAAATGAAATAACACTTGAATGATTTTTTGTGTTTGGAGTTGTATATAATGTTAAATAATCTAATTTTGACAATTCTTCTCTTGCATATGATACTACTTCATGTTCTATTTCTTGTATTTTATCATAACCTAATTCTTCAATATAATCAATCGCAGTACCTAAGCCTATAACTCCTTCTACGTTTTGTGTTCCCGCTTCAAATTTATTTGGTAATGGTGCAAATGTTGTTTCCTGTTCATATACATATTCTATCATATCTCCACCCATTAAAAATGGGTTCATTTTATTTAGTAATTCTTTTTTACCATATAAAACACCTATTCCAAGTGGTGCTAACATTTTATGCCCTGAAAACACTATAAAGTCTGCATCTAATTCTTGTACATCTATTTTCATATGAGGTATGCTTTGTGAACAGTCTACTACTACTATTGCTCCTTTTTTGTGTGCATATTTTATAATTTCTTTCACATTATTTATTGTTCCCAAAACATTTGAAACATGTGTAATTCCAACAATTTTTGTTTTATCTGTTATTTTAGATTTTATTTCTTCTTCAGATAATTCATATTCATCGTTTATATACATATAATTCAAATTACTTCCTGTTTTTTTCGCAACAAATTGCCAAGGAACTAAATTTGAATGATGTTCCATTATAGAGATTACTATTTCATCTTCTTTTTTTAAGTTTTCCAATCCATATGAATATGCAATTAAGTTTAATGCTTCACTTGCATTTTTAGTAAATATTATTTCTTCTCTATGTTTTGTATTTATAAACTTAGATATTTTTGTTCTTGTATTTTCATATACTTCTGTTGCTTCAACACTTAAAGAATACGCTCCTCTATGTGGATTCGCATTATACTTTTCGTAAAATTCCTCTACTGCTTTTATTACTTGTATTGGTTTTTGTGTTGTTGCACCACTGTCTAAATATGTTATGTTTTTATTTTCTAAAATTGGAAAGTCTTTTTTTATATCCATTTTTTCTCCTTTTTTACGAGTACGGAGCTCCGCACCTCTACAATTGTTCTTCAATTTTCTCTATTATTTCATTTCTTAAATCTTCATCTGCAATTCTGCTTAAGATTTTATTAAATCTTGCTTTTACAATTAATTTAACCGCTTCATTATAACTTAAACCTCTTGACATTATATAAAATAATTCTTGATTATCTACTTTTCCAGATGCTGTTGAGTGGTTTCCCTCTACATCAGATTCTGTACATAAAAGCATTGGAAGTGCTATACTTCTAGCTTTTTCTGAAAGTAACATACAAAATTCGTTTTCATTTCCTTTTGCTTTTTTACAACCTTTTTTAAAGTCTATTGTACCTTTGAAATTCTTTTTTGCATTTCCACTCAAAGCTCCTTGAACGTCTATGTCTATAAAGCTTTGTTTTCCTCGTAATTCCGCAATATAATTTAAATCTTTTATATTATTTTCTGCACCCAAATAAATTGTTTTTAAATCATTTTTTGCTTTTTCTCCTAATATGTTTGAGTAATAGTTGGTTATACTATTTTTTCCACCTATATCAATTATTGTATAATTTACACTTGCATTTGCTTCTATAATATTTTCATAAGCTTCAAAATTATTAGAATTTTTATTCATTGTATTTACAACTATAACATCAATTTTAGAATCTTCTAAAGCATTTATTTTTATTA
>ERZ772819.3712-NODE-3712-length-10511-cov-5.176262_pt1 | contig 10511 bp, 10 predicted proteins | sample MGYA00580860_ERZ772819 | MGnify/ENA primary metagenome ERZ772819 (study PRJEB29015, sample SAMEA2737683) | human gut metagenome | biome: human gut; feature: human-associated habitat; material: faeces | place: China | collected 2012 ...
TGACACCAAGGTATGAAAAACAATTATACGATATAAAATTGTCCTAAAATTATTTTCAACCTGTCCCAGAAGTGACAAAAATTGTAACTTTGGGACAGACCCAAATGCGACAAAAATTGTAACTTTTGGTCTGTCCCTAATGGACATTTAAAATAAGTAGAATTATTCTGACATTCCAAAATTTAATGATTTATAATTTACATATCGTTCTCTATATAATGCTGTGTAGTAAGCTTTTTTTACATTATTACTTACGTTGTTCATAGCTTCTTGTATTGAATTATATGTGTTTGATGAGGTTACAATGCATTCATAACAGGCTGTTGGGTAATCTCTCTCTTGCTTATTAGGATTATTGTGTTGATAATAATAGTTTTCCTCAGTTATATTACCATTTTCTGTTGCTGTATAGCTTTTTCTTCCAAAGGTTGTATTTCTATATCCTATTACATTACCAGTTATGCTTTGATTTTCTTTACATGTTATTCTATGATATTTATTGTTACCGTTATTATTATCTATTAAATATATTTCACTTGGATTTACAAATTCTCTACTTTGTGTGTTTGTTACCACACTATATCCTCTATAATATTTATTTCTTAGTGGTAGACCTTGCATAAATGATATTAAACTTACATTGTTTATTATGTCGTCCCATTCTGTTTCATCTAAATCTGGCATTCTGAAGTCTTCATATTCTCCCATATAATTTTGTAGTGTTGATTGTAAATTTGATTGTATAGATTCTTTTATTATTTTTCTTCTGTGTTCATTAAATGCACTTGAATAATCATCTGGATCGTTGTTATTGTTAATCATTAAATAACTAGCTTGACTACCCAATTTATTATTTACCCAATTTGTAAATTCATTTGATTCATTTTTATATTTATTTGCACTATCATCTTCAGTAGTATTTCCTAGCAAATCTTTATATTGCTTTATTGTTACTTCTTGTAATTTACCTGTTGTTGAATATTCATACCACTTACCATCAAGCAAATAAAATTTATTGCTTTGTGATGAATCTCCTATTTTCATGTATTTGTATGGAACATTATATTTCACTCTTCCATTAAAATCGATATTTTCCTTTAATTCTTCAACATTGTTTATATTATTTGTAGTATTACATAAATATCCTGACTCAGTGACACTCTCTCCATTTACTGTTCCAGCAACCATTATATAACTATCTAACGTATATGAAACTGTTACATCTACATTGCTACCAGTAATATGTTCTGTGTAATATACATAAGGTTTTAAGCCATATTCTTTTTTATTATTGTCATTAGAATAACCTGTATAAATATAATATCCATCATATAGTGTGTATACTAAACATGGAATATATCCTCTTAAATCTTCTTCTGTATAACCACTAACTCCCATAGATGATGCAAGTGAATTATAAAAAGATTGTACAGATGCTTGTACATCTCTTATTTTTTCTGTTGGTATGTTTTCAGTTGTACTGTTGCTTTCATTTATTTGAAATGATTTTATTGCATCGTAAGTTGCATTATTTAATCTTGAATCATAAGCAGATTGCATTGTTATTGTTGATATTTCTGTTTTTATAAATTGTGATACAACCATTGTTATTGGTAATATGATTATTATAAATAATACAGTTAGAGTTTGTAGTTTCATAAATTTTTTCCTTTCGATTTTTTATTAATACTTTTCTAGACAAAAAAGCCACGCGGGTCGTCGGGGACGCCGACCCCTACAACGTCTGACAATTATTATTTTATAACAAATAATATTAATAAAGCCCTTATAATAAGGGCCTTAGTTTTAGTAATTTCCTCCGTTTGAAGTTATTATTCCTGAGTGAGATGCAGCTATTGAAGATGTGTTATTTCCTGCTACTCTATATAAAAAGTTTCTTAATAACTGTGCTATTGTAGTATTTGTGTTTATTGCTTTTACAGTAACTATATCTCCTTCTTTTAATACTTTTTTATACTTTGGAGCATTTTCAATTTCATCTAATATTTGAGTTGTATATTGTGTATAATAAATATTTTCTCCTATTTTTGTATAATTTGTTTGTGTTGTTTTTACTCCTGGGTTTTCATCTAATACTTGTACTTCTATTTGAACATCGAAGGTATTTCCAGTAGAATTAATTGTTTGAATATATTTGTCGTATGCATCTTGTGTTATTTTTCCTGTTGAACGTATATTCTCAACAAATTCTGTTGTTGCATTTTGCACAGAAAGTTGAGATGTACTATCACTATTTTCTGAAACTGTGAGTAACGGAAACACAAACATTAATACTGCAGCAAGTACAATTACTACAACTGTAATTAGTGAATCTCCCATTTTTCAAAACCCCCTTAACATTCAATTTATTTATGTTTTTCAATTTTGGCGGACAGAGGCGTCCGTCCCTACATTTTTTTATTATTTTATTTTTGCATTATTTAATTTTTTATCTTTTTGAATTGAGGGCACGGAGCACCGTGCCCCTACAATCTTTGATTTATTTTTGTAGCTCCACGAGTGTGAAGCATTTTTCTTTCGAAAACATGCAGAAAGAAAATATCCTTCACACTGCAAGATGGAGCGGATTTAATAGTAAAATATTAATTATTTTTTGTATATTTTATAACTCTAATTGGCTCATCAACACGTTTATCTGGAATACTGCTATCACCACTATTATTTAAATAAGCATTATTAGTTGTATATATGGTTTCAACGAATGTAGCTCTTGAGTAAGAAGTTAGCAAATTGTTAACTACTTCATCTACATGTGATTTTACATCTTTTGTTGTACCTCTCCAATATGCTTGTTTATAATCTTCAAGTTCAAAATTTAAGTAGGAAATACGTTCATATATTGTACTATTTTTATCTTTAATAGGTCCATTGTAAATTTCCAATGGAGAACTTCCATTATAAAATAAAACTATATATTTTTCTTGGTAATATCTATATAATGTTGGTATTATATCGTACACATTTACTATTCTATTGCCATTCTCAAATTTACTAGTATCACTTTCAATATTAGATGAATATCTCGTTTTGTCTGAATATGAGAGAACATCTTGTGATGTTCTCTTTGCTTGCATTATTGTTACCATTGCTATTGATAAGGCTGCAACAAATAGCAATGTAAAACCTGCTATTTTTAAAGCTTCTGTCGCATTTTCCATAATACACTCCTATTAATTAGCTACATAGCAAACTGCAGAAATTCTGCCTTGTTTATTATATTCAAATGAAACTGTATACATCTTACCAGAAACTATATTAGTATTTGCATAAGAAACATTTGTATCGTTTGGAAGTTGATCCACTATACCAGTTCCAGCTGCAGTATTTTTTATATCAATAATTTCTCCATTCTCAGCTGATTTATTATAGTTTTTTACTGTATTTATTAAAGCCTTTACTGATGAACCTTTTTGTTTTCCTTCATAAGAATCAAATTTACTATTAAATGCTGCTACTTCTTGGTCTGATAAACCTGTATTCCCTACTGCACTTTTTGCTTGGTTAAATACAAATACTCCTAATGCTATAATTAAAATTGAAAGTAATATTGCACCTGCTATTATTAAGGCTTTTGATGCGTTTTCCATAACTTTTCCTCCTTAGTTTTTTTTATTTTTTATATTCTATACTCTCTTTTTTTAGACAAATATTGATAACTATTTTATTGTTGTTCTATTTTTATATATTTTATTTTTTTGGTTTTTGTGTGATATTGCACATCTGTTATTTTAAATGTTTCTAAACTAAAACTATTTATAAATTTTTCTACTCCCATATTATATATTGTTTCCATTGAGTAGGTTGTATCATTATCTTTTATGTATATGTCTACTTTTATTGAATTTTCATCATTTTCTATATACATTTCTTTTTCATTTTTGCTTACTTTATTTTGCTCATTGTTGTTTACTGCTTTGTTTAATATTGTTGCTATTTCTGTTCCTGCTATTTCTGTGTTTTGGTATTTTGTAAATTCATTGTTGTAGTCTTTTAAATCTTGTATATTTTTTTTATATGTGTTGTATGCATATAGCATGGATGAAATTACTATTGCAACCAATATTAATATGGTTATTATATATTTTTTCATTTTTACACCTATTTGAATTTTATATTATTTATTGTTTTTTGTAAATAGTTTTTTGTGGTTTATTTGTAAAATTTTGTATTATTTTTCATGACGGTCAATGACCGCCCCTACGAAATCTGACATTTATTAGTTTAAAGACAAAATAATAATTAAGATTAAATTTCAGATTAATTTATTATTTTGGCTCGTACTATTTTTTCGTGAATGTAATTGCTTTTACAATTCCTGTTTCATTACTTATATTTACAGTACATGTATACAAATTTTCATATACAATTTTGTTATCATTACCATCATTAATTACTTTTGTTTTATTATTACTACTTATAAATTCGTTTAAATTTGGTTCTGGTGATAGTTCATTAATGTTTATATCTTTTATATCCACATATATATATGTATTCGAATTGTTTCTAAAGTCTCTTGGTCTATTATTTAATTTATAATATTCTTCGTATTGATTATTACTATTTTGGGCAAGGTTTATTATTGTTACTATATCGTATACTGTACACAGGTCTCCACCTTCGTATTTGGTAAATTGTGCATTAAATTCATCTTTTTGTTTTGCACTTAGATTTTTGTTTATGTTTTTTGAATATGTTCCAAATGTCGTAAAAAGATATGTTCCTAGTGATATTAACATTACTGATATTAGTACAGTTGCTGCCATTAATAAGGCTCTTGATGCATTTTCCATATCTTTTCTCCTTTCGTTTTTTTGTATTGTGGGCACGGGGTGTCGTGCCCCTACGTTGTATATGACATTTTTATTATTCTTCCATTTGTATCGTATTCTATTCCAGCTGGTTTAAAAGTTTGTTTTTTTATAATTAAATATTGTTCATATATTGGATAATCTTCTTTATATTTATTAATTGCTTGTGAATATTTATTAGAACCTAATTTTTGTTCTAATTCTTTTAAGGTTTCATCTGCTTGTTCTCGTTCTAAATGAGAAGAACCAGCTTTGTTTTTTACCTCACAAGCTTCTTTTAATGCTTCTAAATAGTTTGCTGAAATGTATTTATCGTTCATCATATTATCAACATCAATTTGTAATTTTGAATAATATTCATACCATTCAGTTCCATTATTATTGTTATTTTCATTAATATAAAGTTCTATTTTTTTATATCCTTCGCTTACTGTATATTTTTCATTATAGTCTTTTATTTTATTTGATAATGATAGCATTTTTGCTCCGCTAAGTGTTTTATCGAATGATTCGAAGGATTTGTTGAAATCTGTTATTTCTTGCAGTTTTTGATTTTCTGCATCTTGTCTTTTTACACTTGTTAAATCTCTATACATAAATACAACTGCTGATATTACTAGTACTGATATTAGTATTGTTCCAGCTATTGTAAGGGCTTTTGCTGCATTTTCCATTTTCTTCTTCCTTTCTTTAGAGATTTAATTTTTTTAGATGTTCGGGCGGACAGAGGCGTCCGCCCCTACATCATCTAATATTAATTTTTTATTATTTTTTTCGGGTCGCCCTAAAGCCGCCGCCCCCTACAAGTTTGACACTAATTTTATTGTTGCTTTCATTTTACATTTTCATTTTTGACATTGTGCTGAATGATGTTGACATACTTGTTAGTCCTATGAATACTAATGGTATTATTAGGTATCCAACGAATACGCATACTAGTGGTGTGAAGCCTATTGCTTTTCCTATCATTCCTTTTTTTGATATTAATCTGTTGTTTGATTCTTTTCTTTTTTCTTGGTAGTATGCTCTTTCTGTGTCTAGTTCGTCGAATGCTTCTCTTATTGGTATTTTCTCAACTGCTGCTTGCATACTTTCTATTAGTCTTGTCATTTCTTGATATGATATTTCATCTTTCATTGCTTCTAGTGCTTCCCATGCTCCTGCTTCGTAGTTGTTTATACATTTGCTTAATGGTGCTTTGAATATATTTGAGTATCTTTCTAGCCATTCTAGTATCATTTCTACGTTTACTCTTTCTATTTTCATAAGCATTAATATTATTGTATGGAATTGCATTACTTCGTCTTCCATTTCCATTAAACGCATTTTCTTTTGGAATACCAATAACCATACTGGTGACATATAGCCTAGTAGTGCAAATACTATTGCTAGCAATACTTCAAACCATTTCATGTATTCACTGTTTACTGTTTGCAGTTTTTTGTATACTCTTTCTGCATCTGTTTGTATGTCATCGTCTGATGCTTCTTTATAATATTTTGAGTGTTTCATTGCAAATTCTATGTCTTTTTGTGTTGTTTTTAGTTTTCCTTTAAATTGATTTAAGAATATATTGTCTTGTTCTGTTACTTTCATTGCTTCTTGTTCATCTTTATCTGACATATCTCCGTATTATGTCGTAAGTGGTGGTTGGTTGTGTATATATATAATTAATTGCAACTTTATGTAATTGTGCAAACAATACAAAGGATACTATAAAAGTAACTAAACATATTGAAACTCTGTTTATGTATAGCCATTTCATTTTTAATTTTGAGGCTGAGTCTTTGAGTAGAGCTCTTATTTTTCTATAGTCTTTTGTTCCTGGTTTTGGCATAAGTGTATCTATAACACGTTTTACAATTTTCTTTTTATATAGTTTTTCTTGCCATGGATTTTCGTAGTTTTTCGTTGCAGTGTTTACTGCTCCATTGTCTTTTAGTTTTCTTGTTAGCATATATGCTATAGTTGTAACTACAAGAATTAGTATTTGTACTATTAATCCTTGTTTTCCATAGTAAAAACTTTTTGTAAATGAAAATTGACTAACTGACCAGTTTTTTATCATTTCTAGAAATAGCATTGGTACTACAGAAATTACGGATAAACTTTGGAATACATAGTCTAATTTATCTCTTTTTAATATTTCTAGTTGCATTTCTTGTGTTATGTTGTTTAGGTTTTTTAAGTATAATGATGAAGATGTGTCTGTTTTTCTATCTCCAAATTCTTTTGTTAAGTATGATATTCCTGCAAATTCTTTTAGGTAGCTATTTGGTGCTACATCGTAATATTTTTCTAGTTCCATTTCTGGATCATCTGAAATTAATACTTCGTATATTTTTTCTGCTTGTCTTGAAACTTCGTTTTCCATTTCTTGTGCTGTTTGATATATTGCTTCTTCTACCATGTTATATTCATGGTATGCATGACGTATTTCACCAAAAAAGTCTATTTGTTGTTTTAATAGGTTGTTATCTATTTTATCTACCATTCCATCAATTATTGTATCTATTAGGAATAGTTCAAATATTAATAGCATTGCCATTAATAATATGTTTGATTTTGTAAGCATTATTATTAATATTGTTGTTGGAATAATAATTCCTAGTGCTTTTGTTAGTATTTGTGCTGATTGTTGTCTTGTTAAAAATTCGTCGTCTATATTGGTTATTTCTAGTCTTCTTCTAAGTTTTAGTAAGTACCTTTTTATTATTGGTATTTTTCTATAGTTTAAGTATAGTTTTTGAAATATTATATCTGCTGAAAAGGAGCTTTTTTCTGTTCCTTGTCTTAACGCTTTTATTTGTTTTATTTCTGAGCTTTGCATTTTTTTGCTTAGTATTAGGAATGCGACTATAATTATTGCTAGCATTGCTACTGCTGCTATTACTATGTACAATAATACTTCGTTTGACATTTGTTTTGCTCCTTTCGTTTTTTGTTATTTTTTTATATTTTGGGCAGACAGAGGCGTCTGCCCCTACAGCGTTTGATGTTAATTTTATTTGTTGTTTTGTGTTGTAGGCACGGAGCACCGTGCCCCTACAATGTTTGACGTTGATGTATTTTATTTTTTATTCTGTGATTGCTTTTGATTTTCTTCCTCTACGTGGTTTCTCTTCTGTTTTTTCTTCGTAGTCAAAGCTTTGTGGTTTTATTCCCCAATGGTTATTTAAAAATTCGTCAAATTCTGCTAAATCATCATCTGACATATTTAGCCTCATTGCTGCTATGTTTTCGTCTGATATCGGGTTTGTTATTACATATTTTCCGTCTACATATTCCATTATGTTTCTGTATGCGTATAAATCGTTGTTTGTTATTTTTGTAAAGTAGTTTGTTGCATTGTCGAAAAATTTATTTATTTTACCTTCTAATGTTTTTTCTTTTCTATAGTCAAATGTGTATTCATTTTTTGATTCTAGTGGTATACATTCTGTAACTCTTTCTATATATCTTCTTCCTCTAAAGTCTTTTACTAAGTGTATATCAAAGTTAAGTACTTGTACAACTTGTTCTTCTGCTGTTTTCTCGTCGTTGAATACTCCTGTTCTAAGCATTGAGTTTCTTAATGCTGTAACTAAGTTTGGAAATGTTTTTGCGTGGTGAGTAAATAATGTGAATTTAGATGCAACTTGCGCTGCCTGAATCATCCAAGATGCAACGGGATCTGTTGCAACCTCACCTATAATGTTAACAGAACCATCAGTTTTCTTTTGAACGTCAAGTCCTTCTTGTCCTGAGATTGTATCGGTTTCTCTAAAAGATAGTATGTTTCTTGTTGGATATATTTTTCTTAAGTGAAGCTCGAATGCAACCTCTTGAACCCTTATGTTCATTGTTTCATATATGTTTTCTATCATTCCCATTAGCATTGTTGTTTTACCAGAACCTTGCTCTCCTGTTAATGCTATAATTCTTGCTCCCTTTACTAAGAATTTTAATAGGCTTATTGCATCTTCTTTTCCCGGTATTGTAATTAATTGTTCTAGTGTTGCTCTTTTAACATCGAACTTTCTTACGAAGAAAGCCCATGTTTCAGAGAAACTTGGTCTTACAACAACTACACGAGAACCGTCTTTCATTTCATTAATTTTGTAACCATTTGTATCTGATAATTGTCCTGGGTTATTGTATTTATATATGTTTTGACATACTCTTTTTAGTTCTGCTTCTGTATTAAATGATAAGAATGCTAAACGTATAGATTTACCTTGGAAAAATATCCATATACTATCACAAGCACGTGGTACTTTATGTTCTGCAACTTGTACTAGGTAATCTCCATCTGTTTGCGCAACTTGGCTTAAGAAACTTTCTGGTAAACCTGAAACACCTCCAGATACACCATCTATATTCATATCTCTTATTTCATCTATACTTGAATAGCCTTTATAATGTTGATAAATTCTTTGTACTACAACATTTAGTTTATCTGTAAATGTTAATACTATTTGTTCTTTTTCAAATATATCTGCTATTTCTTCTGCTGTTATTACATATGAAGGCTTTGTTTCTCCTGCTACATATTTTAAAGAAGCTAAATTGTATTTTTTTATTAATTCAGTTAATGCTTCATAACCGAATTGTTCTTTATATACATATATTAATATGTCAAATTTATCTTGTGATGTTAATAATGAAGGTGTATCGAATTGAATTGCTTTTGATACGTTTGTTTCATCTACTCCATATTCTTTAGAAAGTATATCAAATATTAACTCTTTAACGTATTTTTTATCGTTAACATCTCCATATGTACATCCTTTTAAGGCTTTTTTTAATTCATATTTTTTGTTTTTTCTTCTTTTTAATTCTTCTTCTGAAAGTCCTATATCATATAAGTTAATTTTTGTTATTTCATCAAGTCTCTTTTTTACATATTCTGTCATTTTTTGTATTGTAAATGTTTTATCGGAGGATTATTTATGAGTGATTTAGCAGCAACTAACTGTGGCGGATGTAATGGATGTGGAGATTGCGGATGTGGCAACAACATCATCTGGCTCATAATTCTTTTACTTCTATTTGACGGAAATGGCTGCGGCTGCAACAATGGCTGTGGCTGTGGCAACAATAACTGCATCTGGCTCATCTGCCTTTTATGCTTATGTGGCTGCGATGGCGGTAATGCATTAGGTTTCGGCGGCTGTAACAATGGCTGTGGCTGCAAGAACGGCTGTGGCTGCTAATAGCGGCTGACTCCCAGCAATGATTATATCTGCTAATAACTGCTATAAAATATAACATTTTATATACAGTTGCAGAATAAAAGCAATTATCAACATCAGTTGCTGATATTATCTTTTATGTCTATTTAATGAGGCTGTATTCCGTCATTTTAAATTCTACGGATACAGCCTCATATCCTGGTATTTTAATGAATATACTAAAACAAGTCTATTAGACACACATTATATATTGCGTTTGTCGCAGGAATCGAGGATTGAATGGCGAAACAATTACCTGTTACTGAATTTGATATTCTTACCCTACCCGACTACCTTCAATTATTTAAAGCCCTCATTCCTTTTATGGAATACGGTATGCAAAAAAAGCTCTCTATGCTTATAAGGGCAAATGAATTAAAACACACATTAAGCTTCTACAACTCTCCCTATAGCTGTAACACATTTAAAACATGTAGTAATAGCTCAGGAATAAATGCTAACACTTCCT
>ERZ772819.3714-NODE-3714-length-10510-cov-3.042181_pt1 | contig 10510 bp, 3 predicted proteins | sample MGYA00580860_ERZ772819 | MGnify/ENA primary metagenome ERZ772819 (study PRJEB29015, sample SAMEA2737683) | human gut metagenome | biome: human gut; feature: human-associated habitat; material: faeces | place: China | collected 2012 ...
CCGGGATGCCCCGCGCCGTGCACGCGGCATAGTTGCGCTCGAAGGCCGGATCAACGTAGGGCTTGCCGCCCTTGCTGCCCAGCACCCGCAGCATCACGCCGTCGATTTTGCCGCTGCGCTTCACCGCGTCCCAGTCGATGCTCCCCTGCCAGCGGGAGACATCCATAATTTCAGCCATAGCGTCCTCCTTACTGCGTGATTTCCTCAAAGCCGCTCTTGATAAGAATCGCCTTGACCTTCTCCTTCAGCAAGCGGGGGCAGCGCTCATACAGAGCCTTTGCCTCCTCCACGGTCTCAGCGGACATGATTTCCTGTGCCCATAACATAGCCATCATAAATACCATCCTTTCGATTTTTTGTGTGATTTTACGCATAGACAGTCTCGCTCATTTCCAGCAAGCACTGCTTCAGCATTTTGTTTTCGCTTTTCAGCGCTTCCAGCGTCTCAGGCAGCTTGTCCAGCACTTCCTGCCGCTTGCGGGCGGCTTCGGCCTGCTCTTTCCGCTGGGCCAGCTCTTCGGCGGTGTAGCGGATGTACCGCATCACCGGCACTTCCTCATCCCAGGCGGGCTGAGGGTCAACGCCGGGCACATCGATAACCTTTACCATGTCCCGGCCAATCTCTTTACCATCCCGGTAGTAGATGGCGGGAGAGCCGTCCGGCAGCTTTGCGGTCTCTCTGTGCCACTGCGGAGCTGTGCCCTCTACGGCATCATGGTGAATGACTTCCACATCTTCCACCAGATAGCCCGCTTCCAGATCCGGCTCAGTGGTCAGCACAATGCCAGTCTCGTCAATAATTTTCATGTGCGCTCCTTTCATGCGGCATCATCCACCCGCACCCAGATGTACAGGGCGTAGTACGGGTTCAGAATGTTCATTGCCTGCCCGCTGCCGGTGCTGCCGATGCTCACGGTATGAGTGTGAGCGCCAGCGTCCCCGATGCTCACAGAGTGGCTGTGCCCGCCTGCGCTGTTCGTGCTGAAGCTGTGGGTGTGGGAACCGGCTGATTTGGTTGTTATAGTAGCATTATAGTAGCCGTTACCGTAACTCATGGACGAACTAGCCAAACCGCTGCCTCCACCTGTGGAGCTACCGTTACTGTTGATAGTTGCATCATGCGTATGCGAACCCGCCCAACCGGTCGTGCCACTGTGGCTATGCCCGCCTGCGCTGTTGGTGGATGCACTGTGGCTGTGGGAACCGGCGCTGTCGGTACTGCCACTGTGGTTGTGGCTCGGCATTTCGGCAGTAGTCTGTGTGTGGGTGGCGCTGCCGCCGGTGGTGCCCACAGGGTAGGCACTGGAAGCGCCCATGATAAACTCACCTTCGACGCGCTCCCATGTGCCGCCGATAAAGCTTGCCGGGCTGGTGGGGTCGTTGCTGGCCCAGTACCTGACTCTCTTGTAGTCCTCTTCCCGCTGGGCAGCGAGCATCTCCTTGATCAGCGCCCGGGTCGCCGCAGCATCGGCAGGGGCCCCTGCGATGGAGACGGTCGTGTCGGTGTTTGCCGCCTTTTTAGCTTCCTCCGCCCAGTTCTTGGATGCTTCCTCACTGGCTTTGGCATTGGTAGCAGAGGTAGCCGCTGCCGTCTTGCTCTTCTCTGCTTCCCCGGCCTTGGTGGTGGCGGTGGAAGCGCTCCCCGCAGCGGCGGTGGCCTGCTGGGTGGCGGTGTTTGCCGCAGCGGTGGCCGTTTTGGTGGAGGCCGCCACGTCGTTCAGGGCCGTGGTGCGGGCCTGTGCGATATCCTGCAAGGCGGCGGTGTGCTCCGTCTCCGTGTCCTGCAGGGCCTGCTTGGCAGCGGTCTCACTGGCCTTGGCGCGCTCCTCGCTGGCAGCGGACTTGGTCTCGCTACTCTTGGCGGCGGTTTCACTGCTCTTGGCGTTGTCCTCACTCGTCTTTGCTGCATTCTCACTGGCCTTGGCATTGGTCTCCGACGTTTTTGCGTTGGTCTCACTGGTCTTGGCTCTTGCCGCACTCGTTTCGGCCTCCTTGGCCTTTGTGGTGCAGGTGGCCACACTCTCATCCATGCTGTCGGCACTGGCCTTCGCCTTGTCCGCGCTGGCTTTCGCGTTGGTTTCGGATGTTTTTGCGTTGGTCTCACTGGTCTTGGCCGCGTTCATGCTCTCCATCGCCTGCTTGGCGTACTTCGTCACCTCGGCCACGAACTGCTCATAGATGCTCGGCGTAATGTTCTCGGTGGTCGTGTCGGTGTCGATGGTGTCATAGCAGGTGTACTTGCCAGGCTTGGTCATGGCAATGTAGCCGCTGTCGTTGATGGCCAGCAGCATCCAGGTGCCCTCTTTTTCCAGTGTCCACCGCCGGTCTACCAGTGCGCTGTTCTGTTCGTCCAGCAGCTGGGGGTCCGGCTTTGTGCCGCTCAGGCGCTGCACATGCAGGGTCACGGTACAGTTCTTCCACTCCTCCGGCAGCTCAAAGCGGAGCTCGTCCACCTTGGCGCTCCGCACACCGCCCAGATACAGCGTCTCAATGTTCGCCCGGAACGTCGAACCATTGTCCTGCAGCTTTCTGATCTTGATATCCAGTTGGCTCACAGTTTCACTCCCTTCACCAATCGGGCGCACTCCTCGATCGATCCAGAGGTCTCATTTCAGATTTGTGCGCCCTTCCTGACCCTATCCTATCACGCCCCGCCGGGTGCAACTACCCCGGACATACAAAAGGGAGGCCGTTCACCCCGAACGGTCTCCCTTTCTTCTAAGCAGGGCTCCCCGCAAAAGAGCAGCAACGTGAACTTGGCTCCCCTACTAGGGGAGCTGTCACGCAAAGCGTGACTGAGAAGTTCACCTCACCTCTGCCCACTCATCCTTGCTGTTTTTTGCCTGTTCCTCCTTTTTTGCCGCGTCCTTCACCCACTGGGCAAAGTTCTTTTCCTCATACATGGCCTTCCCGTCCTCTTTGGTCAGGCTCGTCAGCAGCTTCTCCAGCTTCTCCCGGTCGTGGTCGTTGCCCGCCAGATACTCCTCTTTCACCGCATCGGTGATCTTGCTCTTGATCTGGCTGTCCGCTTTGCCCGCCGTCCGCAGCCGCCGGATCTCGTCCTGCACGTCGTCGGCCCGGCCGGTGTCCACGGCCTCGGTCAAAGCATCGTAGACGCTGCCGCCGGTGCCGCCTCTGTACAGCTCCTCGGCCTTGCTTTCAATGGCTTCGGTCACAAGGTCAATCACCCACGCCCGTTTTTTCGCGTCAGCTTTGACCCCCTCCCGGATGCCCAGGGTCTCGTACATTTCCCGCACAAGCTGCTTTGTCAGCTCCTGGCGCTGGCTGTCTTTGCCCTCGTTCCGGGCCCTGGCCGCCTGCTCTACTTCCGGGCTGTATTTCTTCAGCCGGTTCTTCAGCTGGCTTGCAATGGTCTTTTCGTCCTTGCCCATGGCTTCCAGCTTCGCCATAGCACCGCTGGCGTTGTCCGTGTCCCCCTCGGCAATGGCGTTGTACAGCCGGTCATACTGCCCGGTGGCGCTCGTCGGGGTCGAGCTGAACGAAAAGCCGCTTCCGCTTGCAATGTCTCGTGCATCTTCCACATAGGCATCAAAGGCATCCAGCATTTTCCGGGCGTTCCCCATAGGCACACCCGCAATTTCAAACCCGTACTGCATCAGGTTCACGCCTGCCTTTCGCAGTTTCTGGTGATACGCTTCCAGCTGTTCCTCCGTCATGTCACCTGTGTCCTGCCGGACAAGGCTGGAAAACTTCGTTACTGCTGCAAAAAGATCATTCACAGCGCTGATGTTGGTTGCACTCACCACATCGTAATCCGTACCGTTCACTGCATTTCCCACAGCGCTGTACAGCTCGCTGCCATACAAGAAGTTGCCCGCAAAGCTTTCCGTGTACAGATTCAGGAATCGCTTGCTCACGCTGGCCGCGGTCACATCTCCGTTCTCGTCCTGCTCTCTGTCCCACCGGTGCAGCAGGAAGTCCGCACCGATCTTCATCAGCGCAAACACAGCAGTCTGGGTGATCTGGCTCACAATGGCCCGGTTCAGGTTCTTTCCGGCCCGCTTCACTTCTTCTGCTGTCTCGCTGCTGTGTGCAGCCTTGTCCCGTGCTTTCTGGGCGTTGTAGTCCATCACCGCATCGGCCAGAATGCCGTAGTTCTGGAAACGCTGGGTCGTGAACATGGTCAGGGTCTTGGTCATTTGATCCGGATTTCGCTGGATCCCCGCACGCTGCATGGTGGTGTAGTTAGGCTGGGTCTCCTCGATCACCCGCTGATATGTCTTGTTCACCGCTTCCCAGTAGGCTTCGCTGCCTTTCGTGGCTGCCCCCTCTGCAAACTCATTGGTATGGTGCTCCACATACCGCTTGGAGCCCTCCCACAGTGCCGCCACCGTGATCTCGTCCATGCTGTTGATCCAGCCGGTCACCCACTTGGGCAGCTTGTCCATGGCCTTTTCTGCCGCGCCCTGGCTCACGCCAATGCTGGCAAGTTCACCCCGCTGGCTTCCCCGCAGTCGGTATTGCAGCAGCACATCCCCATGCTGGGCAATTTCCTGTTCCAGCGCTGCCCGCTGCTTGCCGGAGAGGTTCTTCACAAACGGCACCACCGCCGCCATGGTATCCGCACCCAGTACCGCGCCCGCCGTTGGCAGAGATGCCGCCTGCGCAATGGCCACACCAGGGTTCAGCGTCAGGATCGCGCCCGCATAGTTGCCGCGCAACCTGTCCAGCACTTTGGTCATTGTGGTCGAGCGCTTTCTTTGCGTGGTCTGCAGGTCGGTCAGCAGGTCATCGATGTAGTTCGTCGCGCTCTGGCCCCACTGCTCTTTCAGGATACCATTTTTCAGCATCTTGATACCGTCCTCGGTCTCAATGCCACTATTCAGCACCTTCTGCACATCCCGGATGGGTGCCGCCAGTCCGGCGTAGGCTGCCGTGTCCCGCAAACTCCGCTGCACCACGCTGCTGCACTCCTCCAGCAGGATGGGCATCTGGCTCTTGACACGGTTCTTCAGGAAGCCCCGGCCCTCAATGGTGGCATCCAGTTTCACGCCCTCGATCTGGGTCGCCAGCGCCGTCTTGTCCACCGCAATGGGGTAATAGTTTTTCACGGTGGCCCGCTGGTAACCCAGCAGCTTCATGCTTGTCTCGTTGATCAGGTTCGTGGTGTAGCTGCCGAAGAAATTCTTCATGTCCTCGCACCAGGCCCGGTCGTAGTCGGTCATGGCCTTCTCCACGGCCTGGATCACGGTGTCGGCCATGGGGTTTCCCGCGCTGTCCGTCAGCATCCCGATCTTCACGGTCTGGCCCTTCTGGTAAGCCTTCTCAATGTCGCCCCTGTTGTACTCCTCCGCATCCGGGATCGTCAGGCCACCGTTCAGCAGGTGCTCCCGGCTGTCGGCGTTCTGCAGGTGCATGTACAGGCTGCACAGCATGGCGTGGTTCAGCGGCACGCTGTTGCCCTTGGTGTCGGTCAGGCCGATGTCCACCGTCTCGGCAAAGGCGTCCATCTCTTTCAGGTGGGTCTTGCCCGTCACGTCCGCAAAGAGTTTCTCTCCCTTGATGGTGATCTCGCTCTGCCGGCGCTGGCCGTCGTTCAGCATCCTCGCCAGCTTCTCCATCTGGCCGTTCTTTGCGTAGCCGCCCAGCATCCGAAACACACGGGTACCGCCCAGCATATCCAGGTTGTACCTAGTCAGGGCGCTCCGCAGCTTTCCATCGTTGCCCTTGCTCTGGCGCACCTCTGCAGCCGCCTCGTTGGCGATCTTGTCCACCGCTTCGGCTTTCTGCAAGCTCAGGGTCTTGTTTGCCGTCCGGATCACGTGCAGGGTGCTGGTCGTAATGGCTTTCAGCATCCGCATCTGGTCCACCGTCATGGGCAGATAGGTGCGGTTCTCTGTCTCCCGGATTCGCTTTCTCAGCCGGTCACGCAGCATCTCGGCCTTTTCGCTGTCCGGCAGTGCCTCGGCCTCTGTCAGCTGCTGGTTCAGCCGGTCAAGCTGGGCCTGCTTGCTGGCATTCAGGTCAGTCTGTAGCGCGTCGATGAGCTCCGGCACCTTGCTCAGCTTCCAGTCCTCGCTGATGCCGTTGGAGCTGTTCTCGGCTCCCATCGACTGCATGATGCTGGTGCGCAGGGCCGTCAGCCGGGCCACGGCGTGGTCGTTCAGCAGGGTCATATCCGCCAGCTTTGCCACCTCTGCCGCCTGCTGGATCAGGTGGGGCTGCACATACCGGTCCTTGCTGGGCCGCAGGATCATCTGGTTCAGCTGGGCAGCATTGGCCCGGATGCCCCGCCGCAGCTCGTCCTTCTGCCGACCGTCCCGGGCTTTCTGTACCCGCTTCTCAGCCAGCTTCTTGGCAATGGCAATGTCCTCGTCCCGCTGCTGCTGGGCTGCAGTGATGGCGATTGCGTTTCGCTCCGCCTGCTTTTCCTGCCACTCCTGAGCTTTGCGCTGGTTTTCCTGCTCCCATTCCAGCAGTTCGTTTTCCTGATGGATCAGCTGCCACTCGGCTCTGTCAGCCCGGCGCTGTTCTCCTGCCACCTGGTGCGAAAGGTTCCAGTTCTCCCGCTTCAACTGTTTGTTTTCCAGCCGGATCTCGTCCAGCATCTGCTGGCGTTCTTCCTTCAGCCGCTTCTTTTCGGCCTTCCACTCCCGTTCGTAGGCTTCCTTCAGCACGTCCAGCTTTTCGGCCATGTCGCCGTAGTTGGTGATGTCCAGCCCCAGCGTATCCAGATTCTGATCCAGCAGCTTTTCTGCTTTTTCATTCCGCTTCTGCTGTTCTGTCCACTGCCGCAGTGCTTCATCCCGGCTTCCGTTCCGGCTGTTCTCATACATCCTCCGGTTGAACTCCCGGTTCTGCTCCTTCTGCACCTTCCGCAGGTCCTTCAGCGCCTGCTCCGCGTTCTCCTCGCCCACGGCAGCAGCCACAGCCTGGCGCTGCCAGCGCTGGAACCCATCAAAGATGGCCTGTGCATCGGTCATCTCCGGCACGTTCAGGATATCACCCAGCATCCGGTCGGCCAGCTCCACTTTTGCATCCTCGTACTCGGCAGCATCTGCAAAGCGGCTCATCATCCTGGGCTTGATGGCATCGTGCACGTTCATCAGCACATCCAGCCACTCGGTGCTCTCCATGCTGGCCGCGCCGTCCACGCCTGCCGCCTGGGCCGCGCCCCGGAACAAGGCCGCTGCCCCTGCCTTAGTGCCGCCCATGGCCCGGGTGTCGTTGACGATGGCTTCATACACTTCCGCCGGGTTGCCGTCCCGCACACCCTCTGCCTGCCGCAGCTTCACGCCGTGCTTCCGGGCCTCGGCCACCGCTTCACTCCACGTCCCGTACCGTTTCACCAGCTCCGCCTTGGCCGGGCCGTCCTTGTTCACCGTGTAGCTCAGGTCGTGGTATTCCGGGTACTCGTCCCACAGCTCGGTGTTCCGGTAGGTGGCCCCGCTCAGTATTTCATCTGCAATGGTCTCAGACAGCGCGCTGGCCTTGCTCATGCTGGCCCCGTCCGCCGTCATGTACTCCACCAGCGCCCGGGTCTCTCCGGCAATCTTCGTCCGGTCGGCCCTGCTGCCGTTGGCCTTTGTCCACCGCACCGCCAGCCCGTCAATGGAATCCTGGCTGATCCGCACACCGTGGGTCACACCCATCATCTGGGCCAACGTTTCCATTGCCGCGCTGTTGTCCGCAATGGCCCGGCTCGCCTGCCGCTGGGTGTTCTTCCGCGCGTCCCGTTCCGCCTGTTCGGCTTTGGCCGCCAGCTGGTACCGGAATCGTGCCAGGCTGCTCTCTGCGGGCAGCTCACCGGTCTTGTAATAGTCCCTGATCTCCCGCACAACACGGTCAGCATCAATGCGGCCGCTGTACTCCTTGCTGGCTGCAACCCTGCCGTCGGTGGTGGAAATATCCAGCGTGAACTTTCTCTGTTCACTGCCCAGGCTTCCCACCATCTCACGGATCTGTTCCAGCTGTGCAGCGGTCGGGGCTTTGTCTGCGGCCAGGTCAACACCCGGAGCTTCCGCCATCACCCGCACATTACCGTCTGCCAGGAACTTGTTCAGTGCGTCCGTCCCTTCCGATACTTCCGCCGGACCGAACACACTCATAATTTCCCGGTGGTCGGTGTCACGGGTCTTATCATTCCGGGCAAAATCCAGCATCTGCCCATCCGGCAGGATGTATCCGGCCCGTTCAAATTCACTCGTCGTGCCAAACTGCTCCACGGCCAGCTGACAGCGATACTTCGCCGCACCGCCTGCTTCCTTTGCTTTGGCATCATAGACAGCCTGCTGTTTCTGCTTCTGTTCATTTCTCTGGGTTTCCAGCTTGGCATGGGCTTCCCGCAGTGCATTATTCACTTCACCGATTCGGTTTTCAAGCTCTGCACCACGCTGGTTAAAGTCCTTCCGCTTTGCAAGGTACGCCTGGTATTCTTCACTGGCCTTAAACTCCTTTGCCTCGGCAGAGAACAAACCCAGAGATTTTCTCTTCGCTTCAATCTCCTTTACCTCGGCGCTGTTCAGCCAGTTTGTTCGCTCTGTTTTCAGGGCGTTTTGCTGGTGTTCCAGTTCCCGACTTTCTTTTTGAAGTGCCGCCAATTCATCCACGTTTCCAGCAGAGCCGTCACTCAGCTGGAACCGCACCGATTTCTTCACAGGTTCGCTGTTTCCCTTGCTTTCGGCATTTTCTTGTGCTATACTGTTTTTAACAGGAAAGCTCGGGCGTTCACCGCCCTCCTCGGTTTTGAGTACCGTGTCAGCGCTTTCCTGATAAATAGAACTCTCCGACCCTCTGCTCCCCGAATCTTCGGATTCCATGTGGGCTTTGCCGGAGGGTTCCGTAAAACCTCCTTGCAGACTACTCCTTGAATCTTTGGATTCTACGTGGGTACGCATGGAGGTTTTATTATTTGTAGATTTTATATCTACAATATCATAGAAAATCTCCCGGTCATTTGCTTTGAAGGCAGTCAGAACATCAGCTTCATAGGCATTCTGCCCAACCACAATTTTGATTTTTCCACGGTTGAATGCTTCCGCATTCTTGTGGTTTGCAGGTTCTCTGTAGACTTCATCTGCGGTTTTAATAATTTCATCCAGATTTGCAGCCATCCGCATTTTATCTGCATACGTTTCTTCGTTCGTTCTCTGAAGCGCCATTGTAGATTTAGAACGGACAAACTCACTTCTTCCATCTTTATGGTTCAAAATTGTCCAGCCGTTCCGCTCAAAGCCATTCGGATACCGCTCCTTGATTGCCTGTTTCACCACAGTTTTCCATTCTTCACGGGGTACACCGTTCAGGATATCTTCATCAATTTTGATGTAGCTCTCTCCGTCGGCATCCTTCTGGATCGAAAAACGAATATTGCGTCCTTCCGCCGCGCTCTCTGTCTTGGGGGCAGCGGCGTTTTCTTTTGCACTGCGCAGGTTGTCCATCGCTTTTTCAGCGTGGGCAAAGTACTCGTCCTGCAAAATTCTGCGCTCGTTCTCGGCCAGGCGCTGGGCCTTCAGGGCCGCCCGGTTGTCTGGGTCAAGGGTCAGCGCTTCCTTTGCCCGGCTCACAATGCCGTCCAGCATCTCCTTCACCCGGTTCATCACGGTGCGGATGGTTCCGGCCCTGCCGCTGTTCTTCTCAGCCTGCCCGCGCTGGAACTCTACCCAGCGCTGGAAATCGGATTCATTGGAGAAGATGCCCCGCCAGGCATCGCCCACCAGCTCCTCGGCAGCTTCCTCATAGGTCAGATCCTGCTGGGCATAGTCGGTCATCTTCTCCCGGATCATCTCGTCCACGGTCTCAAAGCCGCTGCTCCTGGCCAGATACAGCAGGGCATGGTCCTGCAAAGTCTTTGCTCCCTCGCTGTCCAGTGCGTTGTACCAGTGGTAGTCCTCGTGCAGCACCGTGCCGAACGTATCCTGTGCACTGTCCCCAAAGAAGATCCGGGCCGTCTCCGTGTCCACATAGGCCCGCACCCGGCTGTCTGCCTGTCCTGCACCGTTCTGCAGCACGTTTTTCATAACCGCCGTGGTGCCGGTTGCCGCCGCGTTCAGCTCGATCACCTGGCTGCCTGCGTCGTTCGCGTTGCGCAGGGTTCCCTTGTAGATGGTCTCACCCCTGCCCGTCAGGCTCTGTTCCGTCAGAGTGCCGCCCAGCTGGCTCTTGGCCCACCGGGTATCTGCCGCATCCCTGCCGTAGGTGTAGGCGATCTCCAGCGCGTTCCGGCCCTTAAGGTTGCCCAGCACATAGTTCACGTTGGCCGCCATGCCGCTGCCGGTGCCCGCCAGCTCCAGCGCCTGGTCAAAGGTCTTCACGTCCTCCATCTGGCCCAGCCGGTACAGAGTGGATGTTGCCGCCGCATAGCGGTCACTGTCCACGCCTTCCGGCTGTTTCCGGCTGATCTCCTGCGCTGCCTTTTCGCCCACCTTCCAGCTCCGCAGCACCTGCTCCGTCCGGGCCTGCTTCTGGCCCTCAGTCCTCGGTGTTTCCATCCCGTAGGTCTCCCGCATCGGGCTGCTGCCGCTGTCCATCCCGTCAAGGGTGTTTTCTT
>ERZ772819.3752-NODE-3752-length-10437-cov-3.779619_pt1 | contig 10437 bp, 7 predicted proteins | sample MGYA00580860_ERZ772819 | MGnify/ENA primary metagenome ERZ772819 (study PRJEB29015, sample SAMEA2737683) | human gut metagenome | biome: human gut; feature: human-associated habitat; material: faeces | place: China | collected 2012 ...
GCGGACGGTGGAATTGATGCCGATCCGGGGCAGGGCTGCACAGCCGCAGGAGATGGTTCGGGAGACCGGAAGAGAGGTATTTTCCACGGAACATGAAATGCCCGGGAAAATGGAAGACAGAGGCATGGCTCAGCAGGATGAATCTTCAAGGGTCACGGAGGAAGAATTACAGGCACTTTTGCAGGAATTGCTTACTGTATAATAAATGGAAACGATTTCGATATACATCTTGAAAATGGAATGTAACTTTGTTAAAATAAAAACTATCTGAGGCATATTTGCAAAAAGGAAGCTTCACAAGAAGTTATGCAAATATGGATCAGACAAGTTTTGTTAAGTATGTGATATATCTGTAAGATATAAGGAGGAGCATTATGAGCAGACAAGTTACATTTGATTATTCCAAGGCCGGCTCTTTTATTTCTGAAGAAGAGATCGGTTACATGAAGAAGCTTACCCTGGATGCGAAGGAGACCCTGGTATCCAAGACCGGTGCAGGCAATGATTTCCTGGGATGGATCGATCTTCCCGTAGATTACGATAAGGAAGAGTTCGCCCGCATCAAGGCAGCAGCGAAGAAAATCCAGAGCGATTCCGACGTTCTGCTGGTTATCGGTATCGGTGGTTCTTATCTGGGAGCCAGAGCGGCTATCGAGTTCTTAAGCCACAGCTTCTACAATGTGCTGGATAAGAGTGTACGTAAGACTCCGGAGATCTACTTCTGTGGTAACTCCATCAGCTCCACCTATCTGAAGCACCTGATGGATGTAGTAGGCGACAGAGATTTCTCCATCAACATGATCTCCAAGTCCGGTACCACCACAGAGCCCGCTATTGCTTTCCGTGTATTCAAGGAGAAGCTGGAAGCGAAATACGGCAAGAAGGGTGCGGCAGAGAGAATCTATGCTACCACCGATAAGGCTAAGGGAAGTTTAAAGCATCTGTCCGATGAGGAAGGCTACGAGACCTTCGTAGTACCCGATGATGTCGGAGGACGTTTCTCCGTACTGACCGCTGTAGGTCTGCTTCCTATCGCTGTCAGCGGTGCTGATATCGACAAGCTGATGGAAGGTGCAGCAAGCGGAAGAAAGCGTGCACTGGAAAATGATTTTGAAAATAACGATGCATTGCAGTATGCAGCACTTCGTAACATCTTACTGCGCAAGGGCAAGAGTGTTGAGATTCTGGCGAACTACGAGCCCGCTGTTCACTATGTAAGTGAGTGGTGGAAGCAGCTGTTCGGTGAGAGCGAGGGCAAGGACGGAAAGGGTCTGTTCCCGGCATCCGCTACATTCTCGACAGACCTTCACTCACTCGGTCAGTTCATTCAGGACGGCTCTAACATTCTGTTTGAAACAGTAGTTCATATCGCAAAGGCTCAGAAGGATTTCTTCTTAAAGAATGACGCAACAAACGGCGACGGACTGAACTTCCTGTCGAATCAGAATATGTCGGTCGTTAACCAGAAGGCTTATGAGGGTACTATAATCGCTCATACCGAGGGCGGCACACCCAATATGGTGCTTGAGATGCCCGAAGTAAACGAGAGCGAGCTTGGCTATCTCATCTACTTCTTCGAGAAGGCTTGCGCAGTATCAGGCTATCTGCTCGGTGTAAATCCGTTCAACCAGCCCGGTGTTGAGAGCTACAAGAAGAATATGTTCGCACTTCTCGGTAAGCCCGGCTATGAGGACGCTAAGGCGGCACTCGAAGCCAAGATAGGCTAAGGATAATAAATCGTGATGTATGGCTGTGATCGGCCGAAGCGAAAGCAGTCAGACAGACGGTTTTTATTATATTAAACGGCGACTCTGCCGTAAAAATACGGAGGACTTTACAATGATTAAACTTATCGCAGGTAAAAAGGGAACAGGTAAGACTAAGTTACTTATAAACGCTATCCACGAAGCTGAGCAGGCAAGCAACGGCAACGTTGTTGCTATCCAGATCGGTTCTTCCCTCAACATAGACATCTATCACAAGGTACGTCTTGTAAATATCGAGGACTACAACATCGATAACTACGATGCAATGTACGGCTTCATCGCAGGTATGCTCGCATCCGACTATGACTGCACAGACATCTTTGTTGACGGTATTCTCAAGATCTGCGGCAGAGATATGGAAAAGGTCGGTGCTATGTTCGATAAGGTAGCGGCTGTAAGCGGCGAGAACACACACGTTACATTCACTATATCTGCAGAGGTAGCTGACCTCACAGAAAATATTAAAAAATATCTCAAATAAGTGTTGACAAATTTTGATTTTTGTAGTATAATATCACTCGTGTTAGCTTAGACGATGATAAATCGGCTTAATTTTGAGATAATGAACATCAGAGGGGGGTGCTAAAATGGCAGTTCCAAAGAGAAAAGTATCTAAGGCAAGACGTGACAAGAGACGTTCACAGGTATGGAAGCTATCTGCACCTGCATTCTCACGTTGCCCTCAGTGCGGTGAGTTAAAGCTCCCTCACAGAGTATGCGGCAATTGTGGTTATTACAAGGGCAAGGAAGTTATCGCTAGTAAAGAGGCGTAATGCTTGTTCGCGCAAACATTGTGGCAGTATGTCAGAAATGACCTACTGCCTTTTTGTTTATCCGATACGGAGGAAATATGTCTGAAAGGTTGAAAAGGTTCTTTTCCCACGGTGGCACAATAGCTTTTATTACAGGATTTTTTCTGTATATTGCGGTTGTGCTGCCGATTCTTATAAATGATAAAGGGATTTTCACTATCGTGGGGGATTACAGCTCTCAGTCGATACCGTTTGCGTATCATATAAGGGATTGTCTGCTGTCGGGAAACGTATGCTGGGATTGGTCAAGCGGACTTGGCTCGCAGTTTCTCGGAGATTATGCTTACTATAATCTGTTCAGCCCGTTTTCGCTGATTTATCTTATAGTGCCGAGAGATGCTATTATATACGCAATGCCGTTTGTTACCGCTGTTAAATACGGCACGGGAAGCTGTCTTGCGTATTTTTACGCTTCGAGATTTCTGAAAAACAAGCATTATGCGGTTATCGCAGGCGTGATATATATGTTCTCGTCATTCAGCGGATATAATGTGATATTCCATTTTTCTGATGTGATTGCGCTTTTTCCTTTATTGCTCATCGCCGTTGAGGAGCTGTGCGTCAATAAAAGAAGGTGTGTTTTTGCTCTGACCGTTTGCTTTATGGCTCTGCTGAATTACTATTTCTTTGCAGGTCAGGCTGTGTTCTGCGTAATCTACTTCTTTGTCAGATTCTTTGACAGGAGGTTTGTCAATACGCTCAAGAAGCTGTTATCGGTTGCATTCGAGGCGGTCACGGGTTTTGCAATGTCGGCGGTGTTTATGCTGCCTGTGCTTTTTTACCTGTCGGCAAGCTCGAAGGCTACCGGAATGATCTCGCTGTCGGATATGCTGATATACGGTGACGGATTTAATTATCTGAAGCTGATACAGAGCGCTTTTATGGTTCCCGATCATTTTTTCTTTACGTCACTGTTCCCTTCGGTTGATAATGTTTATCCTTTCGGAAATCTGAGTGCGTCTGTAGCGTTCTATATTCCGCTGTTTTCAATGGCAGGCGTTATTTCTTTTGCGTGGGCAAGAAAAAAGTCGTGGCTGACGATTATTATGATAATCTGCGGAGTTATGGCGTTTGTGCCTGTATTAAACCAGCTTTTTTCGGCTCTGAACAGTGCGTATTATGTACGGTGGCTGTATATGCCGATGCTTATCGCTTGTGTGATGTCGTTATCCGCTCTTGAGGAAAAGGTCAGCTTCAAGCCGGGCATCATAACCTGTACGGCTGTTGTTGCGGCTATGATGATATATCAGGCGGTAGTTGACACGGACGGGCTTATTGTAAGGATGTCGCACAGGACGAATTTCAGCGTATATCAGACTATGCTTCATTTTGCAGTTACCGTGCTGTCGCTTGTGCTTCTGATCGTTATTGTGAAATCAAAGCGTGACAAGGATTTTATACCGAAGCTGTATATATTTTCTCTGATCTGTGCTTATATGTGCTATGGGGTTATGGTGCAATATCTTTATTCAAGCATACCGAGTGTAGAGGCGACAACGGCGGCATTTGCCTTCGGAGAGAAATTGCCGGAGGAATGCAGGGAGGGCAGTCCCAGAATAGCGCTGTCTGCGACAAATGCTAATCTTATATGGGGTGCGGATTCGCCGTCGCATCTGAACAGTCTGCACGATGAAGGGTTCACACAGTTCCTTGATGACAGCTCGCTCGGCTTTGAAAGCGGAGTATACGAGAGGATAACTTTTGATTACAAGGAGATTTGCGACCTTATTTCAGTAAAGTATTTTGCAGGACTTGGCGAAACAGGCGACAAATATGACGGCTTCAGAAAAGTCGGAACAATGGGAGAATATGCGATATACGAAAATCCGGATTATATACCGATGGGTTTTGTTTATGACAGTATGATTTCCCGTGACGCTTTTTTGAGTATAGAAGACAAGAAGCTGAAGCATCTCACTTATCTAAAGGCTCTTATAGTAAGCGATACGGCCGGCTTTTCCGATATTCTTACAGATATAAGCAATACGGCAGGAGAAGAAATTACGGATGACGAATATAAAAGGCTGATTGAGGACAGAAGGCGGAGTGCGGCTTCCTCCTGTGAAAAGACGAGCAACGGACTTACAGCGCAAATCGAGCTTGAAAAAGAGAATGTTGTGTTTTTCAGCGTTTCGTACAACGAAGGCTGGAGCGCTTATGTGGACGGCGAAAAAACGGATGTGTACAATGTGAATAACGGCTGTGTCGGGGTACGGGTACACGAGGGCAGGCACGAAATAAGGCTGTGCTATACTGTGAAAGGATTCAACGAGGGCATTGCGATAACCGCCGTGTCTTCGGGAATACTTATATTATACGCCGCAGTATGCGGTATCAGGCGTAAAAACGGTAAGGCTGAGGTTTAAATGCCTAAGGTGAAAGATAATGAAAAACGGGTGCCGTATTGCAGTGTACGGTATCCGTTTTTATGCGGAAGGCAGAATATTTTAATGTTGACGATTGCGTTATAAAAGTGTATAATATATATGTATGCTTAATTGAGAATTCGGAAAGAAAGGGCTGATAACGTGTCTGTAAGGATAACCTCCGTAGACAAAGGTTCTCCTGCCGATAAGGCAAGGATAAAGGCGGGCGAAAGCCTTGTTTCAATAAACGGAAACGCTATACACGACATACTCGACTATCAGTTTTATGCTTCTGATAAAAAGCTCGTGATAGAGCTTGAGGACAAGACGGTAAAGGTAAGAAAGGGCGAGTATGACGACCTCGGACTTAATTTTGAGACCTATCTTATGGACTGCAAGCAGCACTGTAAGAATAACTGCGTGTTCTGCTTCATAAATCAGCTTCCGAAGGGTATGCGTGAAACACTGTACTTCAAGGATGATGACTCACGTCTGAGCTTTTTGCAGGGCAACTATATTACCATGACAAATCTCAGCGACGAGGATGTTGACAGAATTATAAAGATGAAGCTGCCGATGAATATTTCGGTGCATACGACTAATCCTGAGCTTCGTGTAAAGCTGACGAAAAATCCGAATGCCGGAAAGTGCCTTGATTATCTTTATAAAATGGCGGCGGCAGGGATTGAGATAAATACACAGATAGTGCTTTGTCCCGGACTTAATGACGGCAAGGAGCTTGAGAAAACGCTGACCGACCTTTGTATGCTTTACCCTGCGGTAAAGAGCGTAGCCTGCGTGCCTGTAGGTGTAACGAGATTCAGGGATAAGCTACCGAAGCTGGAGCTTTTCAACGAAGAAACCGCAGGCAAGGCGATAGACACGCTGGAGTTTTTCGGTGATATGATGTTTGAAAAGTATCACGACAGGGTAGTGTATGCGTCGGACGAATTCTATCTTACGGCTAAGAGGAAAATGCCCGATTATGAGTTCTACGGTGATTTTGACCAGTTTGAAAACGGCGTGGGAATGTGTGCGAGTCTGCAAAAGGAGTTTATAGACGCACTTGCGGATAAGCGTGAATTCGGTGAAACGGACGATAAGGAGCGGCACGTTTCGGTGGCGACCGGGGTGCTTGCCGCACCGCTGATAGAAACGCTCGGAAAAATGCTGAAAACGGATTTTCCGAATACCGTGGTTGACGTTTATACTATAAGAAACGACTTTTTCGGGGAAACTATTACCGTTGCCGGACTTATAACGGCAGGAGATATAATCGCACAGCTTACACCTTATAAAGATAATCTGGGGGAAAGACTGCTTATAACAGAGAATATGCTGAAAACAAACAGCGATATTTTTCTTGACGATAAGACGGTAAGCGATGTTGAGCAGGCACTCGGAATTGAGATAATGCCCGTTGCAACGGACGGATATGAGCTTCTTGACGCTATTTTAGGGGAAGGGACGGATATATGAAACTGAAAAAAAGGATATTTTCGTTTCTGGCGGTGCTTGCCGTATCGGGTCTTGCGATACTGATGTGTACGGCTTGTATGTCGGCTGAGGAAAAAGAAAAGGCGAAAGAGGATGTAAGGGAGGCAAAGCCCATTGCCGAGAAATATCTTGAAGATAATTTCGGAGGGGGACAGGTAGTCAGCATTGAATTTATGCAGGCTAAGAAAGACCCCGGGCCTGTGCCGGACTTCAATAGATATGCAAGCGGTTTCTGCAAGGCTGACGTGCGTCTTGAGAACGGGACGGAATTTCAGCTGATAGTTGATACCGATAACAAGATATGCTATGATAACCTGAATGCCGATAAGGTAATAAACGAGGCTGTGCAAACGATTGTTTCGCTGACGGACGGTACAAAGCCGGATGATATTGAGGTCAATGTTGCGGTAAGAGGCTTACTCGGTGCTGTAGGAAGCGGCTATGAGGGCTTTTTGTCAAGAGATACCGACACGGCGGAAAAGCTGCTGAACGGCGATTATTACTTCAATGTTGTGCTGAAATACGGCAGTTCGGTAAACGGCGTTGATGTATCAAGACTTGAGAACAAACCGTACAAGGCAAGTATTACTGTAAGGCTGATACAGTTTTCACAGTTTGCCGAAAGCGGCACAAAGACGGATATTCTCGGTAGCTCCGACTGTAATCTTACGCTTGATGACAGCCTGACATATCTGTATCTGAGAGAGAATTTATTTCTTGATAATTTCAGAATGAGCGATGATGAGAACTTCACACGCTTTCAGAAGGGCAATATGGTTACATATCTGCAAAATAAGGTTGATGATCTGATTCTTGCGTGGGATAGCAGTGTTGCCGATTTAAGCGTAAGCTCTGTTCCTGCGGAAAAGCGAATCAGTACCGAATATTACAGCGGTCAGAAATTTACGGCATTGTGTGACACTGCGGCGAAGATTGATTATGTAATAAAGACAGAATCAAGATATTCCAAAGTGTACGCATTTACAACAGATGATTTCGGTGACACACTGTATCTTGTTGGTGAGGGCAACGGAGAAGAAAAAGATGTTGCCGACTGTATGATGCTGATAAGCGGCACTGATTATCACAGTGCAGACTTCAATATAAAAGGCGCCGGCAGTATAACTGTCGGATTATATAAGAGATAAAAGGAAGGAATGAGTGAATGAACGGAATAGTAGCGGTAGTAGGACGTCCCAACGTTGGAAAATCAACACTCTTTAACCGTATTGTCGGCAAGAGAATGTCTATAGTTGACGATACACCGGGCGTTACCCGTGACAGAATATATGCAAAGGCGGAGTGGCTCGGCAAGGAGTTTATGCTTGTTGATACGGGAGGTATCGAGCCTGACAGCAAGGACGTGATACTCTCACAGATGAGAATGCAGGCACAGCTTGCCATAGATAAGGCAGATGTGATAATATTCGTGACCGATGTTACATCGGGAGTTACGGCGAATGACGCAGATGTAGCGGCTATGCTCCAGAAAAGCGGCAAGCCTGTTGTGCTGTGCGTAAACAAGTGTGACGGAATAGGAGAAGTTCCTCCTGAGTTCTATGAATTCTATAATCTCGGGCTGGGCGATCCTATTGCGGTATCGTCCGTACACGGTCACGGTACGGGAGATCTGCTTGACGCTGTGTTTGAAAATATGCCTGAGGAAAATCCTCAGCGTGAGTATTCGGAGGATGCTATCAAGGTTGCGGTCATCGGCAAGCCGAATGCGGGTAAATCTTCACTTGTAAATAAAATTGCGGGCGAGCAGAGAATGATAGTGTCAAATATCGCAGGTACTACCCGTGACGCTGTCGATACGGTCATTGAGCGTGACGGTCAGGAATATGTGCTTATTGACACGGCAGGAATCCGCCGCAAGTCCAAGGTAAACGAGCAGATAGAAAAGTACAGCGTGCTTCGTGCGTATATGGCTGTAGACAGAGCCGATGTATGCGTTATTATGATAGACGCTACGGAGGGCTTTACAGAGCAGGACAGCAAGGTTGCAGGATACGCTCACGAGCAGGGCAAGGCAAGCGTTATTGCGATAAACAAGTGGGACGCTGTTGAAAAAGACGGAAAGACGATGCAGGAATTCACAAAGAAGCTCGAGGTCGATTTTTCGTTTATGTCATACGCTCCGTTTGTGTTTATTTCGGCGCTTACAGGACAAAGGGTGGATAAGCTGTTTGAACAGATAAAGTACACCTATTCGCAGAATATAAGACGTATCTCGACAGGTACTCTCAACGATATGCTGGGATATGCTACCGCAAGAGTACAGCCGCCGTCAGACAAGGGCAAGCGGCTTAAGCTGTATTATATGACGCAGGCATCGGCAAAGCCGCCGACATTTGTAATATTCTGCAACGATAAGGAGCTTTTCCATTACTCCTATCAGAGATATATAGAGAATCAGATAAGAGAAAGTTTCGGCCTTGACGGAACACCTATAAAAATAATAGCAAGAGAACGAGGAGAATAACGGATAATGATATATCTGTGTTATGCAATAATGATAATAGTGCCGTATCTGCTGTGCGGAATCAACACTGCTATCATCGTCACAAAAATTAAAACGGGAGAAGATATAAGAACGCTCGGAAGCGGAAACGCAGGTCTTACGAATACTCTCAGAACGCAGGGAAAGATAGCGGCGCTTTTTGTACTGCTCGGAGATGTGCTTAAAGGCACGCTGTCGATACTTATAGTCAGATTTTCGTTCTTGTGGCTTACGGGAACAGATACGGCAAATCCCGACAATATGATGACCTATGTAGGCTTTGCGGCGGCGGTTGCGGCTATAATCGGACACGTTTTCCCGATATATTTCGGCTTCAAGGGCGGAAAAGGCATACTGGTTTCTGTGGCTGTGCTTATGACGGTCGAGTGGATACCTGCGTGCATACTGCTCGGTATATTCATCATAGTCGTTGCGCTGACACGATATGTTTCACTTGGTTCGTGCATAGCGGCGGTATGTTATCCTGTGACGATACTTGTATACAGCCTGATAACAGGAGATCCTTGCGTATGGATAAATGTGATATTATCGGCGCTTATCGCTGTGCTGATACTGTTTATGCACAGGGGAAACCTTGTAAGACTTAAAAATCACACTGAAAAGAAGCTCGGGCAGAAGGCCTGACAGAAAGAAGGTTTACAGATGGCTAAGATCACAATATTAGGTTGCGGTTTCGGTACGGCTCTTGCTATTATGTGGGACAAGTACGGACATAATGTGACTGCATGGTCAAAATATCAAGAAGAAATAGACGCAATAATGAACGACGGCGAGCATAAGCGACTCCTGCCCGGAGTGATTGTACCGCCGACAATAAGGCTGACAACGGATATAAACTGTGTGAGCGACTGTGATATACTTGTGTTTGCCATACCGTCAAAGTTTGTCCGTGAGGTTGCACAGAAGGTCAAGAGCTATGTGAAAAAGGATACCATAGTTGTAAATGTCGGCAAGGGATTTGAAGAAAATACCGACAAGCGTCTGTCGCAGGTGCTTAAGGAGGAGCTTCCCGACAACCGCATAGCAGTGCTTACGGGTCCTTCGCACGCAGAAGAAATAGGCAGAAACGTGCCTACGACTATAGTTGTTTCTTCGGAAGATGAGGATTGTATGATGTATCTGCAGGAAACCTTGCAGAACGATCGTTTCAGAATATACAGGAACAGCGACCTTGTCGGCTGTGAGCTTGGCGGAGCTTTAAAAAACCCCATCGCCCTCTGCTGTGGAATAGTAGAAGGTATGGGGCTTGGCGACAACACTATTGCCGCACTTATGACAAGAGGACTTGCCGAAATCACACGTCTTGGCGTGGCTATGGGCGGCAAAAGGGAAACGTTTGACGGATTGTCGGGCGTAGGCGACCTTATCGTTACCTGTACGTCCTCTCATTCGAGAAATCACCGTGCAGGGCTTCTGATAGGTCAGGGCATACCTGCCGCACAGGAGGTAAAGCAGGTAGGCACTGTAGAGGG
>ERZ772819.3766-NODE-3766-length-10408-cov-3.280498_pt1 | contig 10408 bp, 8 predicted proteins | sample MGYA00580860_ERZ772819 | MGnify/ENA primary metagenome ERZ772819 (study PRJEB29015, sample SAMEA2737683) | human gut metagenome | biome: human gut; feature: human-associated habitat; material: faeces | place: China | collected 2012 ...
TTTCCGCCCTGCGTGTAGGACTGGTGGTTCTTATGTCTTCTGCATTGTATATCCATCATACCAAATACAATGGAAAACCAAAAGTTCTTTTATTCATGACAATAGAATGCTCGCAAAGCGTGCATTCTATTGTTGTCATACCATAAATCTGACAACTCATTTATTTTCCTGCACCATATGATAAAATACACCTTCCCCGGCTGACGTCGTCTGACGGATCGGCTCACCTTTGATCACAAAGCCCGCCTTTTGATAGCAGCTGACCGCTCTTTTATTCCATGTCCGGACCTCCAGATACAGCGGCTTTGTTCCAAACAGTTCTTTCGATATTTCACAGGCAGTTTTCGTCATCTGCTGCCCGTAGCCTTCACCGCAGCAGTCAGGATTTACGCCGATTCCGAAAAAGATTTCTGTTTCCTCTTCGTATAAATTGATAAAACCGACCAGCGCCGTTTCGTCATAAAAAGAGTAAAAATGGTTCGCAGGATTGGCAAACCCAAAGCCTCTTTTTTTCTGTTCCTCATACGGTACGGAATTAAAAACCGCATATTCTCCAGGATATTTCCACTCCGTAATCCCATATTTTTCTTCTTCTGTTGTTTTATGATAAGTAAGCATAATTCCTTCCACACTCATCTCCCACTCAGCGTGGCCGCTGCTTTCCATAACAGATCAAACAGCATGTGGATTACCCAGGCGAGCGCAACTGCAATTGTGACGGCAGCCACGATCTGCACAACGTTTTCCTGCTGCGGCAGCCAGTCATTGACAACGCGGTAAAACACAAACATATGGCACAGATACAGCTCCAGCGAAAAGCTGCCCACTGCTTCCAACCACCGGATTTTCTCATGCAAAAATGCGCAGCCCTGCACCATCAGATACGTCCAGATCAGCCCTGCAAGCAGACCGCTGCGGATTTTTTCTTCCAACGGAGGGATCACGGTATAGCCTGCCAGCTCCGTTTTGATGACAAAATACATTCCGACCGCCAGTGCCAGAAGCTGTAACGGATACAAAAACCCCGCCGCCTTTAACAGCTGCCTTTCGTACTGCGCAAGCAGCATTCCAAACAAAAATGTAACATTGGAAATGTACCAGAACAGCGCGCGTCCCTGCCAGATCAGCAGTCCGGAATACGCCGTCAGGCAGACCGCCATCAAAAGCATCCTCACCCACGATCTGTCAGAAAGCCGGTAAACAACGTAAAACGCCAGATAAAAGACCAGAATATTTCGGATATACCAATACTCTGCCCCGGTCAGGAACGAAACCCATCCTGTCATTCCCGAAATTCCACCGTCATAGACCGCAATCAGTCCCACAATCAGAAGATACGGTAAATAGACAGTTTTAAAACGTTTCCACAAAAATGTTCCGTTGATTCTCTTTTTCCCAACACTTTTGACCAGCCCGTAGCCGGACACTACAAAAAATAAATCCACACCGTAAACACCGAACCTGCCCAGCCCATATTCCAGCAGATCGCTGTGAAATATCTCCCCAATCCACACTGCATAATGGCTAATCAGAACCAGGAAAATGGCAATTCCGCGCAGCAGCAGGCTCTGTTCCTTCGTAAGAAAAGCTTTTCTCTGAGTCATTGTTTTCTTCTTTCATTTATTCCTTTCAAATGCAGAAAAATTCAGGTTTTAAAATCGCAATGCTGCCCGGATCGTTTCATATAACGCCGGGTTTCCGGTCTGCAGGTTGATGCTGCCGTCCTTATTGACCAAAATCAGAAACAGCACCGCTGCCTGAAAAAAAATCGCTGCCTTCAGCCAGGCGACATACAGGCCATAGACTTTTTTCTGCCGCGCCGCTTTCGCTGCCCCAAGCACTGCCACAACCGCCGCCAAAAAGATGCCAAAGGACACGTCGCAGCCATAGCGGATCAAAATTCCCGCGCCGTTTGCATCCACACAGCCAATCACAAGCGCTGCTGCAAGGGAAACGCAGCAAAACCACGTCAGTTCTTTGGAAAGTACACCGTTTTTTTTGAGTCTGCCGAGCAAAAAAATCCCCCAGGTCAGCATACTGCAGGCGAAAATCCCGCCAAACCAGCTTTCCGTTACCAGTTTTCCGAGATAATCCGTCGCAATCGACGCGCTCTGCAAATACGGAAACTTTCCTTCCAGCTGCATCGGCTCGAACAGGAAATACCAGATTCCATACAAAATCCGCTCCAAATTCGTGCCGCGGTGCGTCATATCGTTGCTCGTCATGCTATAGGACGCACCAAAATCAAAGGGGGAGCCAAACCGCAGCGCATTATACGCCATCAGTCCGGCCGCAGTCAGTACATAGGGCACAACAAGCGCAGCTGTCTGTCTCCAGCCCTTCTTTGAAAACAGCTCTCTTTTTACAAAGACCCTCTCCCAGAACAAAACAACCGCCAGTGCTGCAAACAGGATAAACTGGGGCCGGCATCCTGCCGTGAGAGCCATACAGAAAGAGCCAAACGCATACAGCCCCACCGCTTTTTTCGGACGGTTCAGCCCTGCCAGATACAGCCAGAGTCCCCCTGTTGCAAACATCGCGGACGCAACAATCGGCACATGGTAAAGATCCGGTCGAATTAACAGATAAAACATCGAATAGCTTCCGACGAACATCCCGGTTCCTACCGCCCACAGATAAAAAGGCTGCTCCTTAAAATACCGTTTCATCAGTTCATAGACAAATCCAGCCGCCGCAATGATAAATCCTGCAAAAAAGACAAATACCGCCACATAGTTTTGCAGCGCGCCCCCCGTCAGCAGATAATAGGGCAAATACAATAGCAGCACTGGGACAATCCCGAAATACACATAATATTTCCCATTGTGATAGGCATAATCCGCCCGATAGCCGATTCCCGCCGCCTGCAGTGCGATGGTATCATAGGGATTTTTCATTGCTAAAAGCGCTTCTTCTGCATCCCCGACACTGACCTTCCCCTCCGAAAGTGCTTCCGCCAGCTCCTGGTACTGTGCGTGATGCACTGCCAAGTTCTGTCGACATGCCGGATTGATGCGGACGAAGAAAAATGCCCCTGCCAGCAATATTGCAGTAAACCCCAATACGACTACAAACCGCTTTTGACGACCGCGTGTGTCCTGCGCGTCAAAGCTGATCTGATGCAGCCTGCTGTCTTTTTTCAGCAAAAGCATTCCAAACACAGCCGCCCACAAAACCACAAAGCGTCCCGCCCGGAAGCGGAATGGAATCGTTCCATTTGCAGACAAACCATGATATTTTACAACCAGCTCGCCATAGCTTCCTGCGGCAGCATTTCCAGAGGCGTCCGCCGTCTGGATGCGGATATAGAAATCCGACACCTTTCCATACGGATACACCTTTAAATACCGATTTTCCGGAACCGCCTGCAGCAAAATTCGCCCGTCCCCCAGGCTATAAGGATAGCTGTTTCCCTCGTCCCGTGCAAATACCTCTGCCAGAACAGGTTGATTGTACAAAAAATCCAGATTCAAAAAAATCCGTTGCAGCGAGCCTTTATAATTTTTTACCCGCAGCGTCAGGCTGCCGTCCGGGACGTGCAAATAGCCCGCGTCATCCAGATAGCTGCCGTCAAGCAGGTACAGTGCGCTGCCGCCTTCCGTTGTCTGATCGCCTGACGTTGCCGCAGCGCCGCTCGCCACGTCCTGATCCAGCTCCTCGATCGCCGTATAACCCGCGAGAATTTCCGTCCGCGCAGTCAGATCCTCTGTTTTTTTTGTCACCGTCGTCCAGAACGAGAACTGACACGGTATCAGTTCCAATAAAAGGGCTGCCAGCAATGCTGCTGCCGCCTTTTTTATCCATTCAGAGCGCATCTTGCCTCTCCCTGCTTTCTGATTTTTCTCCTGCCTGCCATCCAAATATCCCATATGTCATAAAAATCTCCATTCCGCAGGCGCTTTGCGCCGAAGGAATCGCGAGCAGAACTTCCAGTTCTGCTCTGCGATCATAGCTACTTTGTGACGCCTGCGGCACAAATAGCAGTGTGAAAAATAAGCGATCACGCTTATTTTTCACATTAATCTCCCCACACGCCTTAAAATTCCACATAAATAAATCCGGACGGGTCAAAGCCCTTTCCATATTGCCCGACCACGAACACTGCTCCGATCAAAAACAGACAGATCGCCCAGCGCACCGGAAGCGGCATCCTATAAATCCAGACTGCCGGCTCCTGTTTCTTTTTTTCAGAAATCAAATCAATTCCAAACAGCACTGCAATCCCAGCGATTGCAACGAAAAACTGCGTTTTTTCCAATCCCATCGTGAACAAAAACTGTCTCCAGTACAGAAATCCGTTCCACCTGGTAAACATATTTTTCAGACAGATCACTGCCATCGATACCGATTCGCTGCGGAAAAAGATCCAAAAACACATCACCGTAAAAAAGGTCAGCAGAACCGAAAGCATATGCCGCAGCTTTTCCAAGCCAATTTTTGCTTCCCCGAATACCGCTTGCTTCGCCTTTTTGTAAAAATCCTGCACGACCTGTCCTGCACCATGCAGCAGTCCCCATGCCAAAAACTGCGGCGCGCCGCCATGCCACAGACCGCTGATGAGAAAAACAAGCAGTATATTGCGCTGTCTGACTGCAAGTCCCTTTCTGCCGCCGCCCAGCGGAATATAAATATAATCCCGCAGCCAGCTGCTCAAAGAAATGTGCCATCTGCGCCAGAAATCCGTCAGGTTTTTGGCGAAATAAGGCTGCTTAAAGTTCTGGACCAGCTCAAAGCCAAACAGTCTGCCGACACCTACCGCGATCATCGAATAGCTCGCAAAATCACAGTAAATCTGAACCGCATAAAAGAACGCCGCCATCAGCATCGTAAAGCTGTTGGCATCCTGATACATGCTGTAAACCTGATTTACAAGGATTTCCGCCCGCTGTGCGACAATCAGCTTCATCCCATAGCCGAGCAGCATCGCAATCAGCCCCTGCATGACCCGGTCGTAATTCAGAAGCTCACGCCGCTTTTTTTCCGTAATTTCTCTAAGCTGTCCCAGAAAATGGTCTCCGCGCTCGATCGGTCCGCTCATAATGTTCGGAAAAAAGGAGAGAAATGCTGCAAAGCGCCAGAAGCTTTTTTCCGCAGGATATTTTCCCCTCGAAACGTCTATCAGATAGCCGATCGCTTCCAGCGTATAAAACGAAATTCCGATGGGTGCGACGAGTCCGAACTTCGCTGCAACATCCAGATGAACGATTTGCAGTCCTCTTCCATATGTTTTGTTGATGATTTCATTCCAGACCGGCAGATATTTAAACACTGCCAAAAGAATCAGCTGAAAAGAAAGGCACGCTCCGATCAGCAAACGGCGCTTCGTCCTGTCTGCGCCTTTTTCCACTAAAAGGGCACAGCCCCACGTCAGACACACAGAACTCAGCAGCCAGATACCCGCAAACGGATCTGCCCACTCGAAAAAGAGGATATTGAAAATCAGCAAAACTGCCAGCCGTCCCTTTTTCGGCACGGCATAAAATCCCCCTACTGCTGCCGCCAGAAAAACGGCAAATTTAAATGATTGAAACGACAAGACTTTTCTCCCGGATATCGGGAAACCCCATTCCCGTATTTGTCCGTCGACCCATCGGGCAAAGCCTGGTACAGCGTTTCGTAAATAACTATACCAATCGCGTAGGATGTGGATTCGAGTGTGCAGGTATAAAAACGCAGGCGTAGCGGGCTACGCTGAGGCTTTTATACCTGTGCAATCGGATTCACAGGCAAGTGAGTGGTATAGTTATTTCGAAAACGATGTACTAGCCGTTACAACAGTGCGGAATGGATGCAGGGCGGCTGGCTCAGCACCGCGTGGTTCGATCCATCTAACGAACTGCAGCTCCGTTTTGCGTAACGACTGGCTGTAAATCCGGTTTCTGAAAACTCCATTGCCCTGTTTTCTCCGAAACCGTTTTCTCATTTCCTGTTGAGAGTATTATATCCATTTTTTTCAGAAAGCGTCAATCGTTTCGTCCAAATCCTAAGAAAGACTTAAGCTTTTGAGGGAAGCTGCAAGCAGCGTTCTTTAACGGTACACGATTTCCCGCTGGATCAGGAAGCTGATAAAGAACAGGAATACGTCCACCAGGATCTTAACTGCCACCTCCGAGCCACCCAGAACGCCATACAGCAGGCTGACCAGTCCGGCGCTTGCCAACATCTGCACGACTGCGAGCACAAAATAGCGCACCGCCGATTTCCACATTGCGCCGCTGCTTTTAAACACAACCCTGTAATTCAGGAAAAAGTTGTAGCCCGCCGACACCACGCGCGCAAGCACGGTCGAAACCACAATATAGCTGACAGCCTCCGGCATTCTTTCTTTCGTCAGGCTGCAAAACAGCGCAAACAGCACCAGATCGATGATGCACGATGACAGGGAAGAAAACAAAAATTTTGCAAATACCAGATAAATCCGAGCTGAATCCAGCAGCGGGTTGAAATGGCTGCCTTTGTTATCGTTTAAGTAAACCGTTTCAATTGGCACTTCGCGAATGCCGACCTTTTGCTCGCCTGCCTCCAGAAGCATGTAGGTTTCAAACTCGAACCGCTCGCCCTTGACGTTCATCAGATGGCGCATAAACGCAGCCGGAATGCCGCGCAGCCCGGTCTGGGTATCCGATACCGCCACGCCGCAAAGGTATTTGAGCACCTGACGTGTGATTTTGTTGCCCCATTCCGATTTTGCCGGGACGTTGTCCTGATCGAAATTCCGGCAGCCCAAAATCAGCTTTTCCGGCTCTTTTTCCATCGCTTCCATACATTTCTGAATACAGGCGGGCGTATGTTGTCCGTCCGAATCCGCGGTAATCGCTCCGATCGCCTCCGGGTATCTGTTTAAAACTTCATTAAAAGCAGTTTTTAATGCACGCCCTTTCCCCAGGTTCACCGCATGAGTCAAAACAATTGCGCCGAGCTGTTTTGCCTGTTCAAACAGGTTCCGATACTCGTTTCCGCTTCCGTCATCCACCACGACGATTCTCTCGATTCCAGATTCCTGCAGCGTCTGCAGCAGGCGGATCATTTTTTCATCCGGTTCATAAGCCGGTATAATGACCGGTATCCGTTTCTCCATTGTATTCTCCATTCCAATGTTTTCCTTGCGCTATTTCTGTGTACCCTTACTCTGGTGTTATCCAACGCCGTTTGATTCCTTTTATGGCTGTCCCTGTCGGCTTTCTTCCGCTCTTTCCAGTGTCAATGTCCCATCGTTCATTTGAATTCGATACAACGTTTTCCACGCAAATTCCTCTGTATAAGACGCAAACAGCTCTTTTAACGCTTCATCCGTTTCATCTGCATATAAGTAGCCCGCATGGGAAGCCTGCACCAGCTCCCACACCTGTCCGGATGTGGTGTCTTCCCCGATTCCGCCAAACAGCACCGACACCGGAGACGCCTCAAACGAAATGTAAGTATTTCTGACCCACTGCGCCGCATCCTGTACATTTTTCAGATACAGCACCCGCATCCCACTGCCCACGTCCTGTTTGGACATTTTTTCCAGAAATTCCTCCGACGCTTCCGTGATCATGTTCGACCGTGCCTGCAAATCGTCGTCTAAGCGCTGCCGGTAACCGATCATCCCGTCATAGACAGCGCCCCAGTTTGCACACAACAATACAGCTGCAGCCAGCGCTGCATAGGGCGAAATTTTTCCCCACAGCCTCGGACTGCGTTCCAGAAAAATCCCGAACAGCAGATACAACGTTCCAACTGTAAACGGTGCACTGTAGCGTTCGATCGACGCAATCATCCCGGTTGCTTCCAGATACTGGGTTTCCGTCGCAAAAATCGTCAGATGACTCACAAGGTTGATGCCGTAAAAAACAATTCCCGTCAGCGGCACATACACAAACAGGAAATTCCGCTCCGTTTTGGTCAGAAGCTTCCTGCGGTACAGCCATCCGATTCCGATCAGAAAAATCACAAACAGGGCAAGCGCCGATACACCGATCCAGGAAAATCCATCCCGATGCAGCGCCCGTGCTGCAAATGCTTCTGCATACGCATGCAGCAGCTTCTGTACCGTTCCTTCAAGCAGGATCGGCAGGTTGCCCGACGCCATCGAAACCGCCGCCCCGGTCAGTTTTGCCACCCGCTTCATGAGCAGACAAAACAGCATCCAGCTTCCTCCGCTGACGGCTGGAAGTGCTGTGATGCAAAGCAGCTGCCGTATTTCTTTCTTTTTGTCCGCTGCGCCATGCAGCCGCCAGAACCAGACAAAGACGAGGGCGAACGCCGCCCACAAAAATCCAACGGACTTTACGAGCACCAGAACGCCGAGATACAGGGCGATCCGCAGGTTGGAGAAGGTGCGGGAACGGGAAGCTGCATCAGCAATGTCTGCGGTAGCAGTGTCTGCGGCGGCAGTGTCTGCGGCGGCAGTGTCTGCACCAGGCGCAGCCCGATCTTCGAGACAGCTCATCAGTATCACACCGTAGATCACCGCCATCACCAGGTCGGCGCACATTCCTCCGAGGTAAAACGTCTCTGTCATACTCGGAAACGCTGCCAGGCAGACCACAAGCACAACGGTCCAGAAAAGCTGCTTCACCGTCCGTCTGTCAGTCTGCAGCGCTTCGTCCAGCCTGCTAAGCAGTGGCGTCAGAAAAACAAACACGCCGAAATAGTATCCGGCAAACATCAGCCCCTCAGAAAAGCCGTCCGGCTTTAAATGAACAAACCACCATTTGAGCAGCTGGATTCCCGGCGGGTAATCGCCAAACTCCGAAGCTGCATTCGTATATTTCGCTGCAAAGCCATCCAGCGCATACAATGCCTTGACGTCCGTTGCCCAGAAATTCAAGTCATCCCACCACGTTGCAATTTTATTTCCGGTCAGAAGCACTGCACCGGTCAGCAACACCATGGCAGCAATCGCAGACGGCGCAAAGAACAGCTCCCGCAGCTGTGCAAACAGCTTTTTCTTCTTTTCTCCGGATAAAAACAGAACTCTCAAAACTGCTCCCACCACAATCGCTGTGCTGAAATAATCGATCCAGGACAGCCGCCGGAAAAATGCGAGCACATATAATATTAAAATCAGAATGCAGGTTGCCAACGGCAGGACAGCCGTCAGCTGCTTTTCAAATCTGAGCGCCAGCAGGCAGGCGATCATCAAAAAAGCAGCGAGCAAAACAACAGCCATGTTCTTTCTCCTTCTTCTTTCGTGTCTGTTACATCTTAGCATAATACAGGATGACGGGCAACTGCAGAAGTGCTGCGCAGTGCGCCTTGCAGCATAACGTACATCGCCGTAAAGCGCACTGCAAAATCGGGCGGAAGCTTTCGCTCCCGCCCGATTTTGGTTTGCTGATTCAAATTTGTCAATGGCTTTGTCCAGATTTATACTTCCGGCTCAATCAGCCCGTAGGTATTGCCTTTTCTTCTGTAAACAACATTTACCTGATCCGTCTCTGCATTGCAGAATACATAAAAGATGTGTCCTAAAAGCTCCATCTGTACGCAGGCATCTTCCGGATACATCGGTTTGATATCGAACTTCTTGGTTCTGACGATTTTAACCTCTTCCTCCTCTTCTTCATCCGCTTCCAGGTAATCAGGCTGGAAACTTGCAGCCGCCTGCTGCTGTGCGATCAGCTTCGTCTTGTATCTTCTGAGCTGTCTCTCGATAATTTCCTCTACCAGATCGATCGATACATACATATCGCTGCTGGTCTGCTCCGACCGGATAATGTTTCCTTTCATCGGGATGGTCACTTCAATTTTCTGTCTGTCCTTTTCCACACTTAATGTTACATAGATTTCCGTATCCGCTGTAAAATACCGCTCCAGCTTACCGAGCTTTGCTTCTACTGCACTGCGCAGACCGGGTGTAACGTCAATGTTTTTTCCGCTGATAATCATCTTCATAAAATCATCATCCCTTCTGGTCCATAATTAGGATATTGCAAGAGCTTTCTTTCTCTATCCTTATTCAGATTATACCATAAGTCCTCGTCCCAGGCAATATTTTCTGAGCATTTTAAACAATTGTCTTTTTTTTCTGACAATTATATTTCTTTTCAGACTGCCTCCTAAAACTGGATTGCTGTGATAACTTCACAAAACAACTGTTTGTTTTGGACATTCCGTATTCCACAGGATTCGGTTTTTTCGTCTGTGGATAATGTGGATAAAATAGTGTATAACTTAATTTCCCGCATTTTTCGCCTTTTTTCGATGTGGATAACTATGTGAGTTTTCATTTTTGTTATTTCGCACATTTTTGTTTCTTCTTGTGCATTTTAACAAATCCGGCTCCTGAAATTCCATTGCTGCTTTTTATCAATATCAGACAATTTCCGTGTTTTGAAACAATGGGCAGATTTTCGCTTTCTCCCTGTGAAAAAGAATGTGCCTTGGCACATTCTCGCGCCGAGGCGCGGTTGCTTCAGCAACC
>ERZ772819.3775-NODE-3775-length-10396-cov-2.886375_pt1 | contig 10396 bp, 7 predicted proteins | sample MGYA00580860_ERZ772819 | MGnify/ENA primary metagenome ERZ772819 (study PRJEB29015, sample SAMEA2737683) | human gut metagenome | biome: human gut; feature: human-associated habitat; material: faeces | place: China | collected 2012 ...
ACCAGAATGGCCGGAAGAACACCGGTTCCGGAGCGGGAGAGCATTGCGTCTTTTGCGGCACATCAGGCAACGATGGTTGTATTCTTAAGCACGGGACTCTTAGAGGAACTTTCCCGTGAGCTGATTGCAGGCGGCTATACGGCAGATACTCCGGCAGCGATCGTTTACAAAGCAACCTGGCCGGAGGAGAAGACGTTCGTCTGCACCGTTGGAACACTTGCCGAGACGGCGAAAAAGAACCAGATCACCAAGACAGCGCTGATGATCATCGGAAATGCCGTTTCCCAGGGAAATTACCGCAGAAGTGATCTGTACAATCCGGCGTTTACCACCGAATTCCGAGAGGCAGAAAAATAAGATGAAAATAGCCATAGCAAGTTTTACAAGAAACGGATGCGCCTGGAATCGAAAACTCTGTGCGGCACTGAAAAAACACAGCTGTGAAGGATATGCACTGGAAAAGTACGGGAAAGAAGCGGGAATTCCTGCGATTGCACCGTCGCTTCCTGCATGGACAGAGCGCATGTTTCAGAAAATGGATGCGATTTTGTTTATCGGGGCGTGCGGGATTGCGGTGCGCAGTATTGCACCGTACGTGAAAAGTAAAAAGACAGATCCGGCGGTTCTGTGTATGGATGAACAGGGAAAGTTTGTGATTTCATTACTTTCCGGCCATATCGGCGGAGCAAACGAGCTGACGGAAGAAGTTGCAGCTGTAACGGGTGCGGTTCCGGTCATTACAACGGCAACGGATGTCAATCACAAGTTTGCGGTCGATGTCTTTGCTGTAAAAAATCATTGTGAAATTTGTGAGATGGAGCTGGCAAAAGAGGCAGCGGCGCTTCTGGTGGACGGAAAAACGGTTGGATTCTGCAGCCGTTTTCCGGTGGATGGAACAAAACCGGAGGAACTGATCCCGGAAGAGGCGGCAAAACCGTCGATGGGAATCTGCATTACCACATCGGAAGAGGATTCGCCATATGAGAGAACACTTCACCTGATCCCGAAGGTGATCACCGTCGGCATCGGCTGTAAGAAGAATACACCGGCCGGCCGGATTGAAGAAAAGGTTCTTGCGGCACTTGCGGCGGCCGGGATTTCTCCAAAAGCAGTTCGACAGGCGGCAAGTATTGATCTGAAAGCGCAGGAGCCGGGAATTCTGCAGCTGGTGGAAAAGTATGGCTGGCAGTACCGGACCTTTTCTGCAGAAGAACTGGAAACGGCGGAGGGGGAATTTACGCCGTCTCCGTTTGTGAAGAAGATTACAGGAATTGACAATGTCTGTGAGCGCAGCGCAGTTCTCGCCGGCGGCAGACTGATAAAGAAAAAAAAGGCAGCGGACGGTGTAACAGTTGCACTGGCTGCGGCGGACTGGAGGGCAGTATTTTGAGTACAATTTTTGTCGTGGGCATCGGCCCCGGAGCATATGAAAAAATGACGATCGAGGCGGCGGATGCGCTGCGGAACTGCGATGTGATCATCGGCTATACCGTCTATGTGGATCTGGTAAAAGAACATTTTGCAGGAAAAGAATTTCTGACGACGCCGATGCGGAAAGAGGTGGAGCGCTGCCGTCTAGCATTTGAAACTGCGGCAGAGGGAAAACAGGTTGCTATGATCTGCAGCGGAGATGCCGGCGTTTACGGTATGGCAGGTCTGATGTATGAGCTTTCGGAAGAATGGCCTGATATTGAAATTAAGGTAATTCCAGGCGTGACCGCCGCAACGGGAGGCGCTGCCGTTCTTGGTGCACCGTTGATCCACGATTTCGCCCTGATCAGCCTGAGCGATCTTCTGACACCGTGGGAGAAAATTGAAAAACGTCTTCTGCTGGCATCGGAAGCGGATTTTGTCATCTGTCTTTATAACCCGGGAAGCCATAAGAGAGCGGATTATCTGGAAAAAGCGTGTGATCTGATGCTTCGTTACAAAGCGCCGGAAACCGTCTGCGGAATCGTAAGCCAGATCGGAAGAGACGGGGAGACGAGCCGGACCATGACGCTTGCAGAACTTCGCAATACAAAAGTGGATATGTTTACGACGGTATTTATCGGAAACAGTCAGACAAAGGAAATCCGGGATCACATGGTAACGCCGAGGGGATATCGCTATGAATAAAGTAATCGTCTTTGCCGGAACGACGGAAGGCCGGGAAATCTGCAGTTTTCTGAAGAAATATGAGATTGCATCCCTTGCCTGTACGGCGACAGAATACGGCAAGTGCCGGATCGAGGAGGGCGGTGCCCTGACGGTTCGAAGCGGAAGACTGACAGAAGAAGAGATGGAACAGCTTTTTGGCGAAGAACAGCCGGAAATGGTTATTGATGCAACCCATCCGTATGCCGATCTTGTGTCGGAAAATATCCGGTCTGCATGTGAAAAAGCAGGAAAAACGTATCTTCGGCTGCTGCGGCCGTCGCTTGCGGCAGATCCATCCTGCGTCATGGTCGATACGACAGAAGAAGCGGTATCGTATCTGGCGGGCACAGAGGGAAAGATTTTGGTGACAACAGGAAGCAAGGAACTCGCAAAATTTGCAGAGCTTCCGGATTATAAAAACCGTGTGTATGCCCGGGTGCTGCCGTTGCCAGGCGTAATTGCATCCTGCGCGGAACTTGGATTTGATGCCGCACATACCATAGGCATGCAGGGACCGTTTTCTATGGATATGAACGTTGCAATGCTGCAGTCGTTCCATGCCGAATGGATGGTAACGAAGGAATCCGGAAGAAACGGCGGCTTTGAAGAAAAAATTGAGGCAGCAAAAAAGGCCGGTGTCCGTGTCGTTCTGATCGGCCGTCCGAAAGAGGAAGAAGGACTCTCGGAGGACGAGGTCAAGCGGTATCTCGTTGAAAAATTTGATCTGTCCGTGAAACGGGACGTCGTGATCGCCGGAATCGGACCTGGTGCAGAAGCACAGATGACGCTGGCGCTCGTAGACGCGTGTGAGCAGGCGGATGTGCTGATCGGTGCGGGACGCATGACAAAAGCAGTAGAAAAATATCAGAAGCCAATGCTTGCAGAATACAGCCCGGAAAAGATTTACGAGTATCTGAAGGCGCACCCGGAATATGAAAAGATTGTTCTTCTGCAGTCGGGTGATGTCGGCTTTTACAGCGGAGCAAAGAAACTTCAAGCCGTCCTTGCGGAAGATGCGGATTTTTCTGTCCGTGTAGAGCCGGGAATTTCTTCGCTGGTTTATTTCTGTGCCAAAATCGGAGTGTCCTGGGAGGATGCAGCATTTGTGAGCCTGCACGGACAGCACTGCAACTTTCTGGAGACGGTCCGCCGAAACCGGAAAACTCTGGCGATCGCCGGCGGAAAGGGCAGTGTCAGGGAAATCTGCCAGACGTTAAGTTCGTACGGCTGGGAGCAGATTGTGCTGCATGTGGGAACGGATCTGTCGTATCCGGAAGAACAGATTGTGACAGGAACCCCATTCGAACTTGCTAAAATGGAGTTTGCTCCGCTTGCGGTTCTTCTGTTTGAAAACCCGAATCCGGAACCGGAGTTTACAGCCGGCATGGCAGATGAAGTATTTCTGCGTGACAAAGTACCGATGACCAAGCGGGAAGTGCGCAATGCGTCTCTTTCTCATCTGCAGCTTTCTTTGAATTCTGTTGTCTATGATATTGGATCGGGCACAGGTTCTGTTTCGATTGAGATGGCGCTTCGTGCAGCACAGGGAAAGGTATATGCGATAGAAAAAAATCCGGCAGCCGTTGCACTTCTGCAGGAAAATAAAAAGAAATTTGCAGTGGATCATCTGGAAATTATTGAGGGAACTGCACCGGAAGCACTCGAAGCACTCCCGGTTCCGACGCATGCATTTATCGGCGGGTCTGCCGGAAACTTAAAAGAGATTCTGGAACTGCTCCTGCGGAAGAATCCGAACATCCGCGTGGTATTAAATACAGTAACCGTGGAAACATTAGCGGAGGCAGCATCGTGTTTCAAAAAACTTGCGTTTGAAGAGCCGGAAATCGTCTGCCTGCAGGCTTCCAATGCGAAAAAGGCCGGAAGAAGCCATCTGATGATTGCCCAGAATCCGGTTTATATCTTTACAGCCCAGGGAGGTGCCAAAGAATGAAAGCACCAAGAATCATGCTGGCAGCAGGAAGGAGCGGAAGCGGGAAAACGATGATCACCTGCGGACTGCTCCGTGCACTGCAGCAGATGGGAAAGCAGCCCGCAGCGTTTAAATGCGGCCCGGATTATATCGATCCGATGTTTCACGAACAGGTAATCGGCGCCCCGTCGTGTAATCTGGATCCGTTTTTCACAGAGGAAGAAACAACACAGTATCTGTTCTGCAAACATGCAGCGGGTCATGACATTTCCGTATTGGAAGGCGTTATGGGGTATTACGACGGTCTTGGCGGAATTTCTACCAAAGGTAGCGCCTACGATCTCGCCGGTATGACAAAAACGCCGGTTCTTCTGGTTGTCGATGCCAAAGGCATGAGCGTTTCAGCGCTTGCCTTTATCAAGGGATACCTGCAGTACAAAGAGGACAGCCGGATCGCCGGTGTAATCTTTAACCGGATGTCAGAGATGCTGTACCGGGAGATCGCGCCGATGGCGGAAAAAGAACTTGGCATTTCCTGTGTCGGCTTTGTGCCGGAACTGAAGGAATGCCACTTAGAAAGCCGCCACCTCGGCCTTGTGATGCCGGATGAGGTGGAAAATCTGCAGGAGCAGGTCAATCTGCTTGCAGAAACACTGCAGAAGACACTGGATTTTGAAAAAATTCTTGCGATTGCAGAAGGGGCAGAAGAGCTCTCGGGAAAAATGCCGGAAGTCCTGCGTAAGGTGACAGAAAGCGAAGCAGCCGCCAAGGTGCGTGCTGCGAAGCCGATTCTTGCCGTTGCAAAGGATGAAGCATTTTGTTTCTTTTATCGGGATAATCTGGAGCTTCTCGCGTCACTTGGAGCCAAAATCGAATATTTTTCGCCGCTTTCCGATGCGGAGCCGCCAAAGAATACAGATGGATTTCTGTTCTGCGGCGGCTACCCGGAGCTGCACGCAGAAGAGCTTTCGGAAAACCAGACCATGAGAACGAAGATCCGCGATAACATCCGTCAGGGAATGCCGGTTCTTGCAGAATGCGGCGGTTATATGTACCTGTCAGAATCCATGGAGGATATGGATGGAAATGTGTATCCTATGGTACAGGCTGTTCCGGGAAATGTTTACCGGACAAAAAAGCTGGGAAGATTCGGCTATATCACCCTCACGCCAAACACGAAGGATACCTTTCGGAACGGCGGAAATCCGGTGCGCGGCCATGAGTTCCATTACTTTGACAGCACAGACTGCGGAAGTGCATGGCATGCGGCAAAACCGCTGCGGAAGCGGAACTGGGAATGCATTCATGCGACAAAACGGATGATGGCGGGATTCCCGCATCTTTACTATATGGCAAGTCCGCACCTCGCACTGGAATTTCTGGAGCAGTGTGTCTCTTACCGGAAAGAACAGGAGAAAACAAGATGAAAACAGCATTAGCAGCCCTGATTGTGGGCTATGGATTGGACCTGCTGCTTGGAGATCCCTCCTTTTTGTACCATCCGATCCGTGTGATCGGAAATCTCATTGCCCTGCTGGAAAAATGGCTGCGGAAGGTATTTCCGAAAACACCAAAGGGAGAGCTTGCCGGAGGAGTTTTTCTCGTGATCCTCGTCTGTCTGGCGGGATACGGTGTTCCGGCACTGCTGCTCTTTGCGGCATTTAAAATTCATCCGGTCATCGGCTTCCTTCTGGAGGTTCTCTGGTGCTGGCAGATTCCGGCAACGAAATGCCTGAAGGATGAGAGCATGAAGGTCTATCAGAAATTAAAAGAAAACGATCTTCCGGGGGCGCGCTATGCGGTTTCCATGATCGTAGGACGTGATACGGAAAATCTTTCGGAAACAGGAGTGACGAAAGCTGCCGTGGAAACGATCGCGGAGAATACGTCGGACGGTGTCATTGCACCGCTCCTCTTTCTTGCCATCGGCGGACCGGCATTAGGCTTTCTGTATAAGTCCATCAATACCATGGATTCCATGGTGGGATACAAAAATGACAAATATCTGTATTTTGGACGGTGTGCGGCAAAGCTGGATGATGTCGTCAATTACATACCGGCGAGAATCAGCGCATGGCTGATGATTCTTGCGTCTGCATGCGAGCGCATGAACTGGAAAAATGCAGAAAAAATTTACAAACGCGACCGTTACTGCCACGCCAGCCCAAATTCTGCGCAGACAGAAGCAGTTATGGCAGGGGCGCTGGAAGTACAGCTTGCCGGAGATGCCGTGTATTTCGGCAAAGTCGTAAAGAAACCAACGATCGGCGATGACATCCGCCCGGTCGAGGCGGAAGATATCAAAAGAGCAAATCATCTGATGTATCTGACCTCGTTCCTCGGACTGGTGTTCTTTGCGGGAATCCGCGCGATCTTTTTATTTCTGTAAAAAGAGAAGATAGAAACACAACGGAAAAGAGAAAGGAAGGCATATGGTATGAGACAAAATCCACATGGAGGAGACATTTACACGAAAAAATGCAGAGTCGATTTTTCTGTGAATGTCAATCCTCTTGGAGCTCCGGAAAGTGTGAAAGAGGCGGTGAGAAAGAGCGCGGAATCGGTGGAACAGTATCCTGACGCACTGTGCCGGGACCTGACCCGGGCACTGTCGGAAAAGGAGCAGCTTCCAGAAGAAAATATCCTGTTTGCAAACGGCGCCGCGGAGCTTATTTTTGCCCTGACACAGGCTCTCCGCCCGAAAAAAGCGCTGATTGCAGCGCCGGGATTTGCAGAGTATGAAGCAGCACTTTCAGCGGCAGGGTGTTTTATCCGTATGTATTTGCTGCAAAAGGAAAAAGGCTTTCTTTTACAGGACGATTTCTGCGATGATCTGACCGACGATCTGGATCTTGTTTTTTTATGTAATCCAAATAATCCAACCGGCCTTACGATTCCGCAGGAGCTTCTTTTAAAGATCCTGGATAACTGCCGGGAGCGTAACATCTATCTGGTGCTGGATGAGTGTTTCATAGAATTTCTGCCGGAGCCGGAAAAAGTGACGATGCAGGGAAAACTGGACGAATATCCGAATCTGCTGATTCTGCGTGCGTTCACAAAGATTTACGCAATGCCGGGCCTGCGTCTTGGCTATCTGCTCTGCAGCGACGAGGATCTGCTGGATCGGATCAGCCGCAGCATGCAGTCGTGGAATGTTTCGATTCCGGCGCAGATGGCAGGCCTTGCCGCCCTGAACGAGGATGCTTACGTCAAAGAAGCACGGGAACTGATCGGAAAAGAACGCGCCTGGATGAAAGCAGAACTGGAAAAAGCAGGTCTTACCGTATGGGATTCCTGTGCAAATTATTTGTTCTTTGAGGGACCGAAAGGACTTGCCGCACGGCTGGAAAAAGGCGGCATTCTGATCCGCGACTGTTCCAACTACTCGGGCCTTGCCGACGGATATTACCGTGCAGCCGTACGCACACATGAAGAAAACCAGATTCTGACAGAAGCCGTTTCACAGATTCTGCAGTGGTTTTAGGAGGAAAAACGATGGCGAAAGTAATTATGATACAGGGAACGATGTCAAATGCGGGAAAGAGTCTGCTTGCGGCGGGCTTATGCCGGATTTTCCATCAGGACGGATACCGTGTGGCGCCGTTCAAATCACAGAATATGGCGCTGAATTCGTTTATTACGAGAGAAGGCCTTGAGATGGGACGTGCACAGGTCATGCAGGCGGAAGCGGCCGGGATCGAACCGTCCGTTTTGATGAACCCGATTCTGTTAAAGCCGACGAATGACACCGGTTCGCAGGTGATTGTAAACGGTGAGGTACTGGGAAACATGAGTGCGCGGGAATATTTTTCCCACAAAAAAGAGCTGATCCCGGACATCATGAAAGCGTACCATGCACTGGAAGAACAGTATGATATCATTGTGATCGAGGGAGCCGGAAGTCCGGCGGAGATCAACCTGAAAGCCGATGATATCGTCAATATGGGAATGGCAAAGCTTGTGGATGCACCGGTGCTCCTCGTCGGAGATATTGACCGCGGCGGCGTTTTTGCTCAGCTTTACGGTACCGTAGAGCTTTTAGAGCCGGATGAGCGCGACCGCATCAAGGGTCTGATTATCAACAAATTCCGCGGGGACAAAACCATCCTGGACCCGGGCGTTGTGATGCTGGAAGAAAAAACACACATCCCGGTGGTCGGCGTGGCGCCGTATCTCCACATCGAAGTGGAAGACGAGGACAGTCTGACCGAGCGATTCACCAGAAAAGAGGAGATCGGTCTCATTGACCTTGCGGTCATCCGTCTCCCGCGTATTTCAAACTTCACCGATTTCAACCCGTTCGAGCGGATCGAAGGCGTATCACTCCGCTACGTAAGCTCTGTCTCCGAACTGAAAAATCCGGATATGATTCTGCTTCCGGGAACGAAAAACACGATGGAGGATCTGCTCTGGATGCGTCAGAATGGTCTGGAAGCGGCCGTACTGAAGGCGGCTGCGGCCGGAAAAGTAATTTTCGGTGTCTGCGGCGGCTTCCAGATGCTCGGAGATACGCTGAGCGATCCGCTGCATGTCGAAGCCGGCGGAACGATCAAAGGAATGGGACTCCTGCCGATGGATACTGTATTTGCCGGTGAGAAGACGAGAACCCGCGCGGAGGGCGCTTTTGGAAAAACAGAAGGCGTTCTTGCCGGGATCGAGGGAACCCGGATTGAGGGCTATGAAATCCATATGGGAGAAACGGTGCGGAAAGAAGAAACAGAAGCATTCACGTTCATCGATGATCAGAACCGTGCTGATTCGGATAAGCTGGACGGTGCACAGAAAGGAAATGTGTACGGTACGTATGTGCACGGCATTTTCGACAAAGAAGAAGTTGCCGAACGGATCGTGGAAGCACTTGCAAAGAATAAGGGAATTGCCATGGAGCAGATTCACGGTGTCGATTACCAGACATTCAAAGAGACACAGTACGATATTCTCGCAGATGCGCTGCGCGAGCATCTCGACATGAAGAAGATTTATCAAATTCTGGAAGAAGGGGCATAAAGATGAAGATAGAACTGGAGCAGGTAAGCCCGCACGAGATTGAAAAGAGAAGCTTTGAAATTATCACGGAAGAATTAAACGGAAGAACGTTTCCAGAGGATCAGGAACTGGTTGTAAAGCGGTGTATCCACACAAGTGCGGATTTTGATTATGCGGATAATCTCTGCTTTTCGGAGCATGCGGTGGCAAAAGGCATCGAGGCTCCTGACAAAAATTACGATACACCAGAGCCTGTATGAAAAAGGCTTTCTGCAATTACATCTCAAAAGACGATTTCTCTGGAAAAATCACTTCAAAGCTTCTCTGAATTTCTTTCTTCTGCTTCTCAAAATCACCCACATTCACATCATCATTAAGGCAGATCATCTTACACGCCTGTCTGCGAATGGTATGGTGGATCTGCTGATCATGTTTTCCTATGGTATAAAATCTTCCAAGCTTCGGTGACTGGGGCGTAAATTTCCCTTCCATGTACTGCCAGTATTTCATCACGTACTGGTTCACATCGAATACTGTACGGAAACGATTCTTACAAACCTCATCCAGAACAGCACCCTCTTCGTCCCATACTTTCCAATAGGTTGCTTTCAAAAAAGGACTTGGAAGATGTGAATATTTAAAACTGGAAAATTCACGATAAGGCAGCATCAGCACATTGCGGAAGAGCATTGCTCCATAAGCCGGGCTAAACCATTTTTTTGCCTGCTTTTTGATCACTTCTTTTTTATTATAATGCATATTGACAAGAGCTGCATCATTCATAAGAATATTGGCAAAAGGATTGCGGATATTGTCCTGCACAAGGGCGGTCTCAATACAGCAGTCACAGGGAAATCCATTTTTGAAAAAATCTTCCGGTCTCACGGAATCAATGAGAAACATATCATCATTAAAAAAGACGAAATGCTCTGACAATCCTTTTATTCGGTGAAGATTCAGTTCTATGGAATTAATATTAAAGGTAGGAAGATAAGCAGGCGCCATAAAATCCTCATGCTTTACAATCTGAATCTTCTCATGAGCTGTATTCAGCCACTTTGGAACATGTCCCCATGTAACAAAATATATTTTATTTACCCAGGGAGCAAATTTCTCCACACCGCGGAACCAGTACTGGAGATTGTCCCAATCGCGGTATCTGCTCTCCCCGGCGTCAGTTCCCCTGCCAGGCTGATATTCCCTGCGCTGTGCAAGCCAGTCAGGGTCACTGCCGTCCACCCAGGTGAGCACAAAATCTATTTTTTCCATTCCTATTCTCCTGCTCTTTAAATGGTTGCGGGCTAGAGCGTGTCTGAAAAAGGCTTTCTGCAAGATGTGCGT
>ERZ772819.3778-NODE-3778-length-10391-cov-6.399381_pt1 | contig 10391 bp, 7 predicted proteins | sample MGYA00580860_ERZ772819 | MGnify/ENA primary metagenome ERZ772819 (study PRJEB29015, sample SAMEA2737683) | human gut metagenome | biome: human gut; feature: human-associated habitat; material: faeces | place: China | collected 2012 ...
CGCCCCCTTGACCCCTCGGCAGCGGCTGGCGCGTCGCTGCACCCCGCGCTTCTTAATTCCGTTATACTTTGTGAAAACTTTTACTTTGTGCCCGCGAATATTGGGCTGATAATTTTTAGATACAAACAACGTGGGAACTTGGCTATCCAAATTTCCAAAACTGGAGGTAAGATCTTGAATATGAATATCGAAAACAATCAGAATTTGAACGAAATCGGCTCTCAGCCTGCCGCTGATAACGCTGAACAGATCGTCGCCGAGGAAATCGAAGCGGCTGAGATCTCCCGCGTTGACGAAAATAATAACTACGACGAAAATCAGATACAAGTCCTCGAAGGGCTTGAGGCTGTAAGAAAACGCCCCGGTATGTACATCGGCTCAAGCGGCCCTCACGGTCTGCACCACCTTGTGTACGAGATAGTGGACAACGCTATCGACGAAGCCCTCGCAGGTTACTGCACACAGATAGACGTAGATATTCTTCCCGGCGACGTGATACAGGTTTCCGACAACGGACGCGGTATACCTACCGGTATCCACCCCAAAGAGGGTATCTCTGCCGCGACCGTAGTTTTCACAGTTCTCCACGCAGGCGGTAAATTCGGCGGCGGCGGATACAAGGTCGCGGGCGGTCTGCACGGCGTTGGCGCTTCTGTTGTAAACGCCCTCAGCGAATGGCTGGAGCTGACTATCTACGACGGCAAAAACGTGCATTTCCAGCGCTTTGAACGCGGAAAATACTCCGAGCCGCTAAAGGTCATCGGCACTACCGAGCGCACCGGCTCTGTAATAAAATTCAAGGCAGACCCCGAGATATTTACCGAAACTACGGTGTATGATTACGAAACTCTGCTTCGCCGTCTGCGCGAACAGGCTTTCCTCAACGCGGGTCTGAAGATAGTATTTACCGACTCGCGCGACCCGGAGAATATACAGACCGAAACGCTGCACTACGAGGGCGGTATCAGGGAATTTGTAGAGCACATACACAGATCTAAAGCGGCGGACGCCATTATCCCAGAGGTAATACACATTCAGGGCATGGAGGGCGATATTTTCGCCGAGATAGCTATGCAGTACAACACCAGCTACACGGAATTTGTGCTATCATTTGCTAATAATATCCATACGCCCGACGGCGGCACGCACGAAACGGGCTTCAAGACGGCGCTGACTAAGGTAATAAACGAGTACGGAAAGAAATTCGGCCTGCTGAAAGACGGCGATAAGCTGATGGGCGACGACGTGCGCGAGGGCCTTACGGCGATAATATCAGTAAAGCTGACGAACTGCGAATTTGAGGGTCAGACAAAGGGAAGGCTGGGAAATCCCGAAGTAAAGCCGCTTGTAGACAGGATAGTTTCAGACAAGCTGATGGACTACCTAGAGAAAAATCCGCAGGTAGCAAAGACGATATTTGAGAAATCAATGGCGGCACAGAGGGCGAGAGAAGCGGCTAAGAACGCGCGCGACCTCGCGAGAAAGCGCAAATCGGCACTGGAAAGCTCCAGCCTGCCGGGCAAGCTGGCGGACTGCTCTGACAGAAACAACGAGTACACGGAAATATACATCGTAGAGGGAGATTCGGCGGGCGGCTCTGCCAAAGAGGGACGCGACAGAAAATTCCAGGCGATACTTCCCCTCTGGGGCAAGATGCTGAACGTTGAGAAAGCGCGCATAGACAAAGTATACGGCAACGAAAAGCTGATGCCGGTAGTAACGGCGCTGGGAACATCTATCGGCGAAGATTTTGACATAAGCAAGCTGAGATACGGCAAAGTAATAATCATGGCCGATGCCGATGTTGACGGCTCGCACATACGCACGCTGCTGCTGACATTCTTTTTCAGATATATGCGTCCGCTGATAGAAGATGGACACGTTTACTGCGCGCAGCCGCCGCTTTTCAAGGTATGGCGCGGCAAGCAGGTACGCTACGCATTCTCGGAAGAAGAGCGCGATATGTACGCTTCGGAGCTTGCGGGAGAATCGAACCTAAAGGTAGACATACAGCGCTACAAAGGTCTTGGTGAGATGAACCCGACCCAGCTTTGGGAAACTACTCTAGACCCAGAGCGCAGGACTATGATAAAAATATCAGTAGAAGACGCGCAGAAAGCGGACGAAGCCTTTACCATACTGATGGGCGACAAGGTAGAGCCGAGAAGAGATTTCATAGAGAAGAACGCGCAGTATGCTACAAACCTTGACGTATAAAGCGAAAGGATCATTACTACATTGAACGATCTACTTGAAGGACGCGGCGGGGAAAATGAAAACAGCGAAAAGCCAGATAACAAAGTATCGGCAGCAGATTTTCCCGCCATATCAGACATAATAGAGCAGACTGAGGAGCAGCGCGAGAAGAGCGGCGGGCGCGTACCCGAGATACAGGTGAGCGCGGGCGCAGGAGAGAGCGCTGAGAAGTCTGAAAAAGCCGAAAAGAGCGCAGAGGCGGAGAATGCCGAGGGCGCGGGCGGCGAGAAGCAGCCGCAGGGAGCGCTGAGCGCGATAAAGGGCAAACTGAAAAGCTCAGAGCTGCTGGACAAGGCTGTGCTGAAAGATATGTTTTTCGGCACGGGCGACAAAGACGCGGGCAAGCGCGAAGTGAGCGCGGAGGGCGATGAAGAGAGCGAAGAGCAGGACGACTTCGACTACTTAGACGAAGAGGACGAAGTACAGGAGCTTTTCGACAAGAGCCGCAAAAAGCGCATAACCGCCGACCCGAAGAAGGACAAAAAGATATTCAGCACAGAGTACATGATAACGCCGGAGCAGGCGGCGGACGGCTACGAGCTTTTCTACCGCGAATTCATAAAGCCGAAGAATGTGAGATTCACGATAGGCTTCGGCATAGCGGCGGCGGTATTTTTGATATCGGGGCTGGTGTATCCTAAAAGCTACCTGAACTGGGTGCTGATGCTCATATGCTTAGCCGTAATCGGGATAACTTGGCTCAACAGCAGCAGCGCGCGGAAAGAGGCAGTATACTCGGCGGACGCTGTGAAGAACGACAGCTACAAGCTTTCATTTTTCAACTCGCGCATAGTGATAGAAGAATCAGAGCTGGCGGGGGACAGGATATACAGCTACCAGCCGGTGATGATAAGATTTGAGGACATAGACCTAAAGGTAATCGACTGCGGCGGGCTGTATGTGCTGATATTCAAGAAAGACTATATATACACAGTGCCAAAGAGCGCTATGAACGAGCAGATGAACGAGGTATTTCGCCGGCATTTATCGAACATACTGGGCGACGACTACCGCGAATACACCATAAAGCAGGACAAACAAGACAAGCAAAGCAAATTTGAAAAGCTGAAAAAGCATACAAAGAAAGCTTCGGAAAGCGGCGCTGACGCTGACGAAACGGAAAGAGAGTGATTATTTGTTTAACGATCATACAAACATCATTGAAACAGACATCGAGAAGATGATGAAGGAATCATTTTTACAGTACTCGATGTCGGTAATATGCTCAAGAGCGCTGCCTGACGTGCGCGACGGACTGAAACCCGTACACCGCAGGATACTCTACACCATGTATGAGAACGGATTATACCCCGAGAAGCCTTACAGAAAGTGCGCGGACACGGTAGGTTCGGTGCTGGGTAAATATCACCCTCACGGCGACGCTTCGGTATACGACGCGCTGGTAAGAATGGCGCAGACATTCTCGCTGAGATACCCTATGATAGACGGACAGGGAAACTTCGGCTCTATAGACGGCGACCCGCCTGCGGCTTACCGATACACGGAAGCGAAGATGGCGAAGATCTCGATGAATATGCTCACCGACATAGGAAAAGAGACGGTAGACTACCAATCGAACTACGACGACAGACTTAAAGAGCCGATAGTACTGCCCTCGCGTTTTCCGCAGCTGCTCTGCAACGGCTCGGTAGGCATAGCCGTAGGCATGGCGACGAACATACCCCCGCACAACCTGGGCGAAGTAATAGACGCTATGAAGCTGATGGTGCGCGACCCGGACTGCACGCTTGACGAGCTGATGGAGTGCATAAAAGGCCCGGACTTCCCTACCGGCGGAATAATCATGGGCAGGGCGGGCATACGCTCGGCATATGGCACGGGCCGCGGCAAGATAACGCTGCGCGCGGACACGAGCATAGAAGAGATAAAGGGCAGGAACTGCATAATAGTACACGAGATACCATATGCGGTAAACAAGGCAAGGCTGATACAATCCATAGCCGAGCTGCACAAAGACAAGAGGATAGATGGCATACACGATCTGCGCGACGAATCGGACAAAGACGGACTGCGGATAGTGATAGAGCTGAAAAAGGACGCTATACCGCAAGTAGTACTGAACAAGCTTTTCAGCTACACGCAGTTACAGGACACGGTAGGCGTAATCATGCTGGCGCTGGTGAACGGCGTGCCGAAAACGCTGACGCTGAAGCAGATGCTGGAAGAGTACATCAACTTCCAGGTAGAGGTCATCACACGCAGGACGCAGTATGATCTGAAAAAGGCGAAAGAGCGCGAGCACATCTTAAAGGGCTTAACGATAGCGCTGGACAACATCGACGAAGTTATCGAGATAATGAAGACCTCGAAGAACATACCCGAGGGCAAGCAGAGGCTTTGCGACCGCTTCAAGCTGAGCGAAGTGCAGGCCGACCACATAGCGAACATGACGCTGGGCAGGCTGACGGGTCTGGAGAGGCAGAAGATAATCGACGAACTGAAAGAGCTGGAGATAAAGATAGCGGACTACGAGGACATACTGGCGAACCACTCGCGCATACTGAACATCATGATAGAGGAAGTAGAAGCGATACAGGACAAATTCGGCGACGAGCGCCGCACGAGGATTGAAAACGTAAGCGGCGAAGTAGACGTAGAAGACCTGATACCGGTAGAGGAGAACGTAGTTACCTACACGAACAGCGGCTACATCAAGAGAATGCCGGTAAGCACATACAAAGCGCAGAACCGCGGCGGCAAGGGCGTATCGGGCATGAAGCAGAGAGAGGACGACTTTGTAGAAGAAATGTACATCTGCTCCTCGCACGACAACCTGCTGTTTATCTCGAATTTCGGCATAATGTACAAGCTGAAATGTTACGAGCTGCCTGAAGGCTCGAAAGCCTCGAAGGGCACGAACATCGTAAACATACTGCCGCTGAAAGAGAACGAAAAGATAGCGGCTATGATAAAGACCTCTGACTTTGCGGAGGGCAAAGCCATAGTAATATGCACGAAGAACGGCAAGATAAAGAGGACCGACCTTTCGGCGTACAAGAACGTAAGGAAGCAGGGACTCATAGCGATAGGACTTGACGAGGGCGACGAGATCGCGGGCGTAAGAATGACGGGCGGCGACAGCCAGCTTATAGTAGCGACGCGAATGGGCATGGCGATACGGATAAAGGAAACGAACATCCGCAACATGTCGAGAAGCGCGCACGGCGTGAAAGCGATAACCCTGCGCGAGGGCGACAGCGTAGTATCAATGGCGAGAGTACGCGAGGGCGCAAGCGTGCTGACAGTTACCGAGGGCGGACTTGGCAGAAAGACGAACCTTGACGAATACCGCATACAGAACCGCGGCGGTCTAGGTCTTAAGAATTACAGGAGCGGCGACGACCACGTTTGCGGCATAAAGGTGATCGACGAAGAGGACGACATCATCATGATAGCGTCAGACGGCGTAGTGATAAGGCTGAGGGCTTCGGACATCAGGCCGATGAGCAGGTATGCGCGCGGAGTACGTCTTATGAAGCTGAGCGGCGAGAGCAAAGTAGTAGCGTTCACGCGAGCGGAGCGGGACGAGAGTGCTGAAACGGCGGTCATCGAGGACAGCGGCGCTGAGGAAGAGCTTGACGCGGAGGCTATCGCGGCTTTAGAGGCTGAGGAGGCTGACGGCGAGGGTGTTGCTGAAGCGGCTGACACTGAGTCCGGTTCTGACGGAGAATAAGTTCTCGAACTATCTCAAACTATATTTATATTAGATAAAAAAATCAAGCAGCGTCTTTTTTTAGAAAGGGCGCTGCTTGTTCTATGTGGAACATTTTTTTGATTGCGGGGGTTTGGGTGGTGGTTTTTACTTTGTTTCGCTATTGTTCTACGTGGAACATCATTCCTCTTTCTTCGGGATTTTTATCACATATTCTATATACCCCTCGCCCTGCTTCTTCTCGCTCTCCGCCTCGACCCCCGCCAATCTCATCACATTCAGCGCCTTCTCAACCGTATTGAAAAACAGCCGCACATCTCCCAGCACCGCCGCACGCTTCCTATACCCCTCACGCACTTTCTTCTGTTTCTCCAGCGCGTCGATATACCGCTCCAATCCTTCTGCCGTCATATGCTTATCGCACACCGTCTGCAATATCTTTCCGCGCTCCTCCTCGCTGACCCTCAGCAGCGCCCTTGCGTGCCGCTCTGACAACCGAAAATTCAGTATCTTCGCTTTCTGCTCGTCCGAAATGCTCAGCAGGCGCAGTTTATTTGCAATGGTGGGTTGGCTCAGACCCAGCTGCACCGCCGCCTGCTGCTGCGTTAATCCGAATTTCTCGATGAGCATACGGAAGCCCGCCGCCTGCTCGAAAAAGTTGAGGTCTTCACGCTGTAAATTTTCCACGAGCGCCATCATAGCGGCGCGCTCGGGGTCGGCTTCGGCTATGATACAAGGCACTTCCCGCAGACCCGCGAGTTTTGCGGCGCGCAGGCGGCGTTCACCCGCGATGAGCTCGTAGCCGCCGTCCACCTCGCGCACGGTAAGCGGCTGGATAATGCCGAGCTGGGATATGCTTTTCGCCATTGCGGTCAGCTCGTTCGACTCGAAATGTCGGCGGGGCTGAGAGGGGTTCGGGCGAATATTGGCGGCGGGGATATTTACGATACAGCGCGGCTCGGCGGGCTGAGTACGGCGCATCAGGGCGGAAATGTTCATAGGTCACTGCTCCTTTTTTAGATCTTGTATAAATTATATCACGGCGTGGCGGCGCGGGCAAGCGGGGTATGCAAAAAAAATATCGCAGAAAGCGCGCGATTGCGGCAGGGTATTGGCGTGGACGGCTAAAGTCGGCAGGATATGCGGGAGGAGAAGTCGAAAAATGCTGAAAGGCGCGAAAAAAATTTTGGCATACGCAAACTTTTTTCCGCAAAGGTCTTTTCAAACGGCGAAAAATGTTGTATAATAGAAGCAGTATCTATTTTAGTTTACAGAAAGGAAAATCTGACATGGGGAAAGTCATTGCCGTTTCAAATCAGAAAGGCGGGGTAGGAAAATCCACCACGGTGGTGAATCTTGCCGCGGTGCTGGGCGCTAAGGGCAAAAAGGTGCTGATAGTGGATTTCGACCCGCAGGGCAACACCACAACGAGCTTCGGCATACGTAAAAAGAGCATACGCAACACCGTTTACGAGGTGCTGATGGGCGAATGCACGGCTTTTGAGGCGGTAGTCGCGACGGAATTTCGCGGGGTGAGCATGATACCCACCACCCAGCGGCTCTCAGGCGCTACGGCGGCGCTGATGAACATGAAAGACAAAGCGAAAAAGCTGGATACGGCACTGGAGCAGGCGCGGGAGTTTTACGATTTTATACTCATCGACTGCCCGCCTACGCTGGATATGCTTACGATAAACGCGCTGGTGGCGGCAAACTCAGTTATAGTGCCGCTGCAATGCGAATTTTTATCGCTTGAAGGACTTGTTGAGCTGAACAACACCATCGAGCGTGTGAAGAAAAATTTCAACGAGGGTCTGCACTACGAGGGCATACTTTTCACGATGTATGTCGAGAGGTACAAGGTCACGGGGCAGATAGTAAAAGAAGTGAAAAAATATTTCCCGAAGCAGGTGTTTGAAACGGTGATACCGCGAAATATCGCGCTTTCGGAAGCGCCGAGTTTCGGTATGCCCGCGCTTTATTACGACAAGAAGTCGAAGGGCAGCAAGGCTTACGAAGCGCTGGCGAAAGAGATACTCAAAAACGAAAAAAAGCGAAGGGAATGAGGTAATAGATGGCGAAAAACGAAAGAATGAAAAACGGTCTTGATATGCTTTTCGAGGACAATTTTCATGATGAAGAGAGCGCCGAGGGCGGCGGAGTGCAGACTATGCGCATTTCGCTGATAGAGCCCGACAAAAATCAGCCGAGGTCGGAGTTTGACGCCGAGCGGCTGCGCGAGCTTTCGGAAAACATCGCTCAGCACGGCGTTTTGCAGCCTATATTGGTAAGACCGATGGGCGAGGACGTTTACCGCATAGTTGCGGGCGAGCGCAGGTGGCGTGCGGCGAGAATGGCAGGGCTGACGGAGATACCGGTAGTTGTGAGAGAGCTGAGCGACCTCGAGGCGGCGCAGATAGCGCTTATCGAGAACCTGCAGCGCGAAGACCTGAACCCGATCGAAGAAGCGAAAGCTTACAAGCGGCTGATGGAGGACTACGGCATGACGCAGGAGGAGCTTTCAAAGACCGTCGGCAGATCGCGCACGGCTATCGCGAACGCGGTAAGGCTGCTGAACCTGCCGGAGAGCGTGCAGGGGTATGTAGCAGAGAAGAAGCTAACGGTGGGTCATGCGAAAGTGCTCTGCGGACTGAGCAGCGAATCTGTTATACAAGAGATGGCGGAGCGGACTATGACGAATTTTTGGACGGTGCGCCAGCTTGAAAAGCAGATAATCGAAGAGGGCAGCAAGGAGTACAACGGCGGCGCGCCGAAGAAGAGCGACAGCAGCTTTGCAGACCCATTCAAGAAATACGCCTTGGAGAGCCAGATGGCTCTGCATGATACATTCGCGGTAGATTCAAAGATCAGCAAAGAGCGTGCGGGAAGAGTAACGCTGAAGATAACGTTCACGAACGAGAACGAGCTGAAAGAATTTATGAAGAGAATATCGAACAAATGACAAAAATGTTCCACGCGGAACAAAAACATATAAGGAGTAAAGATCATGTTAGACATTAAGCTTATAAGGACCAACCCCGAGCTGGTAAAGGAAAACATCAAGAAAAAGTTTCAGGACGAAAAGCTGGTACTGGTAGACGAAGTTATCGCTATGGACAAAGAGTACCGCGAGGCTAAGACGCGCGCGGACGAGCTGAGAGCGAAGCGCAACAAGATGAGCAAGGAGATCGGCGGACTGAAGGCTAAGGGTCAGAAAGAGGAAGCCGAGAAGATAAAGGCTGAGGTAAAGCAGTACGGCGCAGACCTCGAAGCGCTTGCGGCTAAGGAGACCGAGCTTGAGGGCGAGATCAAGAAGAGAATGATGGTTATACCGCAGATGATCGGCGACGACGTGCCTATCGGCAAGGACGACAGCCAAAACGTAGAGCTCGAGCGCTTCGGCGAGCCGGTAGTTCCGGACTTTGAAGTGCCCTACCACGTTGACATAATGGAAGCGCTGAACGGCATAGACCTCGATGCTGCGAGAAAGACGAGCGGAAACGGTTTCTACTATCTGCGCGGCGACATTGCAAGACTGCACTCGGCCATACTTTCCTACGCGCGCGATTTCATGATCGACCGCGGATTCATCTACTACATCCCGCCTTTCATGATCCGTTCGGACGTTGTTACAGGCGTAATGAGCTTTGACGAGATGGACAACATGATGTACAAGATCGAGGGCGAAGACCTTTATCTGATCGGCACATCTGAGCACTCGATGATCGGTAAGTTTATCGACACGATAATCCCTGAGGGTGAGCTGCCTAAGGCGCTCACCAGCTACAGCCCATGCTTTCGCAAGGAGGTCGGCGCGCACGGCATAGAGGAGCGCGGCGTTTACCGCATACACCAGTTTGAAAAGCAGGAAATGATAGTAGTCTGCAAGCCGGAAGAGAGCGACGAGTGGTACAATAAGCTTTGGAACAATACGGTAGATTTCTTCCGCACGCTGGATATACCCGTAAGAACGCTGGAGTGCTGCTCGGGAGACCTGGCTGACCTCAAAGTCAGAAGCCTTGACGTAGAGGCTTGGAGCCCGCGTCAGAAGAAGTACTTCGAGGTAGGAAGCTGCTCGAACCTGGGCGACGCACAGGCTAGAAGACTGGGCATTAGAGTAAAGGGCGAGGACGGACAGAAGTACTTTGCTCACACGCTGAACAACACGGTAGTTGCTCCGCCGAGAATGCTCATCGCGTTCCTTGAAAACAACCTCAAGGCAGACGGCACGGTAGCTATACCCGAGGCGCTGAGAATGTACATGGGCGGCAAGGACAAGCTGGAGAAGTGCAAGATCTGAGCTGAAAAATAAGATATTTACAGCAGAGCGGTGCGCGCCGCTCTGTTGCTATGTTGAAACATTGTTCCACGCGGAACATTCCAAACGAAAGGAAAGCTGATATGCAGACCGATAACAATTACATAGCCGAATTTGACATAGCGGTGGTCGGCGCGGGGCACG
>ERZ772819.3784-NODE-3784-length-10377-cov-4.475780_pt1 | contig 10377 bp, 6 predicted proteins | sample MGYA00580860_ERZ772819 | MGnify/ENA primary metagenome ERZ772819 (study PRJEB29015, sample SAMEA2737683) | human gut metagenome | biome: human gut; feature: human-associated habitat; material: faeces | place: China | collected 2012 ...
CACCGCTCATTGTCTGCATACCTGTCATCAGGATTGCAAAACCAAGCATGATATTTCCCACGTTCTTATGTAAGGTACGCTTACAGAACATACGGAAAATAATACCAACTACAGCCACAACAGCAGAAATCGTTGCTGTGGAAAGAACGCTGGCGATTCCATTGGATCCTTCAATATAAGAAAGACATAAGATCCAGCCAGTAATACTGGTTCCGATATTGGCTCCCATGATGATACCGATGGCCTGGCGAAGCTTCATCATACCAGAGTTAACAAAACCGATAACCATGACAGTCGTTGCTCCGGAAGACTGGATAACGCTTGTAACGGCTGTACCAAGTGCGACTCCCTTCAGTGGCGTATTGGTCATTTTGTAGAGAAATGCTTCCAGTTTATTACCGGCAACCAGTTTGAGTCCATCCCCCATCAAAGACATACCGAACAGGAATAAAGCAACTCCGCTTAACAATGACAATACCATAGAAAATATTCCCATAATTTCTCCTTTGTCGTCAGTTATTTACATACACTTAACTTTCTTTTTAAATTTTCTTAACACTACCTTTCTATTATGTCACGTTAAAACCAGAATTACAATTTAATCTTATTGAAAGAATAAAAAAATGTAAGATTATACAAAAAAATACCTGCTCACAGGGAACAGGTATAACAAAATCATGAGATATTTTGCTCGAAAATATGTTGTTTTACGATAATGCAGAGGCATTCTTGAATTTTAACGCGTCAGAATCTTTACAGATGTATCTTCATATCCTTGCGCCAATGAAAATTTATCCTTTAATCCATCTGTGATGTAAACAGTTCCATCGGTTGCTACGAACACGGCTTCGAAATCATCACTTTTCGCCCAGAGGTCATAGGCTTTATCCAGACCCATGACAAATAGTGAAGTGGAGAGGGCATCGCAAATTCCTCCTTTGTTTCCAACGACTGTGACGGACAGAAGCCCGCTCTTGGCAGGGTGTCCGGTAGCAGGATCCATAATATGCCAGTAAGTATGCCCGTCCTGTTCAAAATAACGCTCGTAACCGCCGGAGGTCACAACGGCCTGGTCGGTGACGGACAGTCCCATCATGGCAGTGTCTGGATTTTTCGGGTCCTTGATGCCGATGATCCAGGCTGATCCGTCCGGCCTAGAACCGATCGTCTGTACATTTCCGCCAAGGTTCAGAAGCGCGGAAGTGACACCTTTGTCGCGCAATGTCCGGGCTGCAAGTTCACCTGCATAGCCCTTGGCAATACTGCCAAGATCAATGGTCATACCTTCCGAAATTGTGACATTTCCAGATGCTTCGTCATATTGGATCTGTGTGTAATCTACTTTAGTCAGAAGCGTCTGAATTGTCTCCTCGTCAGGAACCTGATAGCTTCCGGTTGTAAATCCCCATGCTTTTACGATTGGGTAGATGGAAATATCCAGAGCACCGTTGGTACGCCGGCACATTTCAAGAGCATTTTTCATCAGAGTGTCAGCTTCACCGCTTAGAATTCCGGAACCATTTTCATTGATTTTATAAATCTCACTGTCAGAATCTGTGACAGATACTTTCTTTTCCAGATCTGTGATAACATTCTGCGCGTCCTGTAAAAGACTTTTATCACCGTAAATACGAAACTCCATAGTCGTATCCATGGCGAAAAATGTATCTGAAACCGGCTCAGATGTTGATTCCTGAGCCTGCTTGGAACATCCACATATTAATATTGTAAGCATAAGTAACACAGGTATGCACTTTTTCATGTCGCGTCTCCTTAGAGTAAAATAAAACGAAATAATATTGTTACAATGCAAATTATAAAATAAACAAAGAAATATATATGTTTAATTAAGAATAATTATCAATAAATAAATATAAAATTGACAGTTATGGGAATTATTGGTAGCATTTTGTATTGAAGTTAGAATCTACTAACAAAGCTTTGATTAATATAGCATGAAAGGAGGATTACGGCAATATATTTTGTGTGATTAAAACGAAAAAAATTATCAACAAAATTCAGAAAATAATGAAGGAGAGACAAATGAAAAAGAATTGGAAAAGAATTGCATCACTGTTTCTGTCAGTGTTACTTTTACTGTCCATGACAGTTACTCCTGTAATGGCAGCAGAGGGGAAAGCAGCACCGACGGAAGTAAAATCATGTACGGTAACTGGCTTTATGCCAGAGTATATGGCTTTGGAATTTGAAGATACGACCTGGATGAATAAGATCAGCAGCGTCACAGTAAATGAGATAGAATATACAAAAGGTACGCTTGGCTGGGGAAGCAGTGGAAATCTATGGGAAGTAGGAAGTGTTATGGGAGGATATGGAAGTTATACCGCGTTAAAACTTACCAACCCTTCTTATCCGGCGACTATTAAGATAACAGCAGAGGGGTATCAAGACTTAAACTTAGAAGTGACGAAAGACACTTCAACATATCCGTATGTGTACACAGCAACTGTAAAGAAAGATACAACTGGCGGAAATACAGAGGCTACATACACAGCGATGGCAAAGAAAGCTTCTAACGGTACAGTAGCACTGGATAAAGATAAAGAACTGAAAGCAGGAGATACAGTTACTGTAACAGCAACACCGGATGAAAACTACGAGATTGATGCAGTGACAGTAACAACTGAGAACAATAAAAATGTTGACGTGACCGGTTCTGGAGAAACTTATACATTTACAATGCCGGCAGAAAATGTCACAGTATCCGCGACATTTAAGGAGAAAGCACCGGTACAGAATGGTGTAATTGAATTAAGCCAGGTCAGCATTGGAACAGATTACTTTGGGAATAACTGGGAACTTGAATTCAAAAATGCAGATGGTTATGTAGGGAAAATTACAGATGTGAAGGTAAATACTACAGCATGGGAAGAGAAGTCCTATAGCTTGTCAGCAGGTGGAGCATACAAAAAAGATACAGATAACAATAAACTTATCTTTGCAACAAAAGACTTTGTCGCTAATCCTGAAATTCCAGCATTGAAGAGCGGAGATGTAGTTGCAATTTCTGCAAATGGATATGATGATCTGACATTTAAGCTTGTCATTGATACAAATGGAAATGCTTCTCTTGTAGAAGATGATGGTAAGGGAGATCCATACGAGCTTCATGTAAAAATCGAAGGAGAATTTGAGGCGGCAATCGTAGGACAGAAAGATTACGATGGAGTGTCCAGTGCCAGCGTCGGCGGTTCCTCAAGCAACAAGAACAGTGCAGTGAAAGTATACGGCGCACTGGTAGAAAAAGGAAAAGACGTTGCTGACAAGGATTGGGAAGAGTTGGATAATATGGCTAAGATTAAATTGAATGGAAGCAAATGCAGTGTTAGCATCGTTCCGGACACAGAAAAAGGAACATCTGCAGACAGTGACAGCGGTATGCAGGGCGTATATATGACGATCAGCAGTGATCTGACACTTAGCGGTACGCCAAAAGATCCTGGAAGTTATCTGGTTTCCGTGTCTATTGAGGATCAGCAGGGACGCAGCGCAGTCAGCAACACACTGCCATTCAGAATTTACAGCGGCGAGGAAACGCTTGCAGACCAGATGAAGAAAGAGAATTTTAAAGATTATGGAAATGGACTCTATGCATGGGATATTATGGAACCATGGGCAATCAGTAAATTTGGAAGTAATGTAAACGGTGAGGAAGAGAGCGTCCGTGTGCCAGCGTATTTGGAGGCATGGTTCGGTTCCCACGAGAGCGGAACTTACGGATATCTGGGGTATGACATTCCGTGGAAGCAGGTCGTAGCTGGAAATATTCCTCAGACACTTTATATTCCGAGTGGATGCAATCTGACACTGACAAATATGGAAGTACTCAGCAGTGTACATATTATTGTAGAAAATGGTGGTAAACTGACGCTTTCTGATTCTGTTGTACAGGGAATTATCGATGTACAGAGCGGAGGAACATTTTCTATGAACTATGATTCTTTCAACAACGAATTTACAACAGGAGCGTCTCTGTGTGGACAACTTCGTCTTGCAGACGGTGCTGCTTTGGAAAATGCAGCAATTTACTCTCACGCAAATTATCTTGCAAACGGAGATCTGACAGACCGTACAACTTCTGAACCGGTTGTAGTGGCAAATGGAAATGTAACCGTAAAGGGTACGGTAGCTATATTAGGTGATGATGGCGGAAGCGATATCGGACAGACAGCACTCCGTGTAAATGGAACATTAACTCTGGCAGATAAGGACACAACACTTGTAGCTTACGGCGGAAGCGGAAAGACTCTGCTTTATACAGACGGTGGAACAGCCATTGACATTACAGAAGGCAGCCAGATTACAGGAGATGGAAAATTAGTTGCAATCGGTGGAGATGTTCTCTGGGGAAATGGTGGAAATGCTGTATCCGGAAAAGGAACAATTGCAACGAAAAAAGTATTCCTTCAGGGAGCAACCGCTAATACATCTAACAAAGCAGAGGCTGGAAAAGCAATTGATGGAGATGTAAAAGTTATCAGTTCCAGCACTCATATTGAAGACGGAACAATGATCAGCGGTGCTGAGAATGATCCGTTAGCCGATTTGTACTGGAAAGCTGGAATTAATGCACTGCCTCCATTAGAGAAATTTACAACAACAGATAACGGAAATAATGGTTCCGATAATGGCGATAACGGGGATAACGGAAATAACGGTTCCGATAATGGCGATAACGGGGATAACGGAAATAACGGTTCCGGCAACGGAAATACTGGCAATAATAGTAACTCCGGAAACAATGGTAACACAGGTAATAGTGGTGATTCTGGAAATAATGGAAAGATTACATCAGCAACTAAGACTGCAGCAAATGTGAATACAGTTAAGACAGGAGATACAAACAATGTATTACTCTGGGCTGCACTCTTTGTAGTTTCCTGTGCAGGAATGGCAGGTATTACAGTAGTTGCTAAGAAAAGAAAATAGTATACAGCAGATGTAAATTTGCTAATATAAAAATGCGACCGGTATTCATGCCGGTCGCAAAAATATTCTATACTAGAAGTCCTTCCTGATTTGCTAATGAGAAAACAGTGCTTGCATAGCTTAAAATATTAGCCGGTGATTTTTGATTCTCTGTAAGTATGTATCAACAGTGGTAATTCTGCCACCAGCATCCCAATCCAGCCTGCCAGGTAGGAGAATGGCAGTGCTTCAATTCCAAATCCCCATACAAGAACGAGCGGTGCGGCAACAAGAACCCGAAGCCCCATATTGACAAAACTGCTGATCAGGGTAATCTTCAAATCACCGATTCCGCGGAAGAATCCTTGAAGTCCATTGGTGATAGCCGGCAAGATATACATTATGGAAATCAGGTGCAGATAAGTAACACCGTGCCCGATAACTTCCTCATCTTTCACAAAGAGCATCATCAGATGTCTTGCAAAAACAAAACAGACAATAAAAATGAGGATGCCGTAAATGCTCTCCAGTACCAGTCCACATCGGAAGCCTTCACGCATCCGGTCATTTCTTTTCGCCCCCTTATTCTGCGCCATAAGTGCTGTCATGGCGTGGGCTATATTCTGCTCCGGGGTATAGGCAAAGTCATCAATCCGGTTGACCGCGGTAAATGCAGCGGCAACAGACACACCCATAGTATTAACAATTGCCTGAACACCGATTTTCCCGAGCTGTACAGTTGCCTGTTGCATTGCAGATGCCCAGCCGTATGCAATTGTACGCTTTAACAGGGAACGGTCGAAAATGAGCCATTTCTTTCCTAATTGAAGGAGTGGTACTTTTTTCTGCACATAGATAATACAGAAAATACAACACAGTGCCTCACTGATAACAGTGGAAACAGCGCAGCCATTACTTCCTGCTTTCAGTACAATGATAAAAAACAAATCTCCGAAAACATTAAGAATCGCACTTATGATCAAAAAATACAGTGGTGAATTACTGTCTCCGAGGGCTCTTAATGTACTGGAGAAAAAATTATATAAAAATGTAAACATAAGTCCTACAAATATGATGCGAAGGTAAGAAGTCGTCATATCCAAAATAGATGCGTCTACCTGTAGCAATCTGAGAAGTGATTTCGCAATTCCAATACTGAAAATGGTTAGAATTACAGAAAATACAGATCCTGAAATCATAGTCGTACTGATCTGGCGTGAGAGAGTATCGTAATCTTTCGCCCCGTAATACGTGCCGATCAGAATACTCGCGCCCATGCACAGACCATTCAGAAACAGAATGACCAATGTCGTGACCGGATTGCAGATACCGACCGCAGCCAGTGCCTCTTTTCCGATAAAATGTCCCACAATAATGCTGTCTACGGCGTTGTAAGTAAGCTGGAACAGATTTCCCAGTACAAGTGGAATTGTAAATCTAATAAGCATGGGCATAATCTTACCCTTCGTCATATCCTGTGTCATAATATCTCTCCCTGGTGTAAAACTAAACAGCGCAGGATATCCGCTCATATAAATGAAACGGTTTTCCTGCGCTTTTGATGATATTACTTCCATGTCCATTCGTCAATTGAAATCTTTACCTGAGATAAATTCCATTTATTAATCATTGATCATAATCCGAATGATTTCTTCATTTGTCTCTTTCATGCCGTCTTTTCCGAGACGTCCCACATTATCAATGGTTCCCTCGATTCCTTTTGTGATGATGCCATCACCGGCGTAGAACTGCTGCCCCTGCAGGTACATATTGTAACCAAGTATTCCGGCATCTACAGAAGCTGCGATTTTGGCTGCACAGGAAGCTTTTGCTCCGTCACAGACCATACCGGATACGATCGCGAGTGCGTTGACAACAGTATGGATTACTTCTTCATATCCACCGCCGCACAAGTATGCGATCCCGGCTCCGGCAGCGGCTCCGGCGCTGACAGCTCCGCAGTAAGCAGAGAGGCGCCCGATTCCGGTTTTCTGGTGGATTGCGATCAGATTGGAAAGTGCCAGTGCGCGGTAAGTCTTATCTTCGTTAGTGTGTAGCTCTTTTGCATATTCCAGAACAGGGAGAGAACAGGTCATTCCCTGATTTCCACTTCCGGAGTTGATAACGACCGGAAGCTCACAGCCATTCATTCGCGCATCAGATCCGGCAGCAGCGCGAGCTTTTGCGCGTGTGCGGACGTCGTTGCCGTAAGTATTAAGAAGTACAGTTCCAATATTTGCACCGTAATTTCCGGCGAGTCCTTCATCGGCGATTGCGCTGTTATACTCAATCTGACGGGACAGGACTTCACGGATATCATCGATGTCAGCCATATTAATAAAATCCCAAATAGACTTTACATCCAAAAGAGTACGGTCAGTCAGTCCTTCTTCGCTTGCACCTTCAACTGGTACATAGTGAAGGATTTTTCCATTTTTTTCAATTCTTACAATGTTTGTATGATAGTTGGCAATACGGACTTTAGCAGAATCCTTTCCGGCAAATACTTCAACGATGATGTCGAAGATACAGCCGTTATCAATATGCTCGACGGTAATCTCAGTTTCTTCGAGATACTTTGCCATTTCTTTTGTCTGTGCTTCTGTTACATCAGAGATAACTTCCAGTTCTTTAGAAGCATCTCCGGCAATGATTCCGGCTGTAGCAGCGGCCGGGATTCCTTTTAAATGATTCGTGTTCGGAACGATTACACTTTTTACATTTTTAATAATGCTTCCGCTTGCTCCGATATGTACGCGCTCCGGTATGCAGCCCAGCACTTCACGGGCTTTGGCAGCAGCGTAAGCCAGAGCAATTGGCTCGGTACACCCCATAGCCGGTATTAATTCTTCTTTTAATATCTGGATATATGCCTGATATTTAATATCTTCTTTTGTCATGAAAACCTCCAAATGCCAGTTTTCTCCTGGCAATAATAAAAAACGTGTTATTTTATTGAACCATATTTTCGGAGAAAATGCACCTGTTATTTAAAAATTTGATGAAATTAAATGTTGTAAGAAATACTGATGATATTCTTGAATTATTTATATTCACTTTTGGGATAGATTTTTCACTATTGATTAACTTGGAGCTGACAGTTATGCTAAAAAGTGATATACTGTATATAATATTATAACATATTTTTCTGCATATTTCTGCGATCCATATCGCAGCAATGGTGGTAATGGTAGATTAGAGATAATTTGAGATAATTATAGGGTGTGAGGATATACTATGACAGAGGGGAAAATGATAAGGAACAGACAGATGAATATGCTGATAATGATTGCAATTATTGTTGGAATCTGTATTCCGCTTTTCTTTACCGCGGTCCAGATCGGCGTATTTGCGAAAGAGCCAGTCGTAGAAGCCAGGCAGGAAGTGACAGATGAGAGTGCTCCGGTACTCCGCGTGGCGGTTGATGATGGGTTTTGCCCAATGTCATTTTATGATGCGGACGGGAATTTATCCGGTCTTAACGTGGAGTTGATCACGATGGTTGCTAATCAGCTTGGAATGCGGCTGGAATTCGAGTGTGGTGACTGGATGACGTGCCGGCAGAATCTGGAGGAGGGAAAAGCAGATGCAATTCTCGGTCTGGAGACATTTTCAAATATGCAGCATGTATTAAAGACAGTTCCGGTGACAACAGACCAGCTTAATATATATGGAAAGAATAAGATTGAGAGTATCGGTGCTCTTGCGAACAAGAAAGTTGCAGTGATGGCAAGATCTGTAATTATGACAATGTTTGATCTGCAGTGCGAGTATGTGGAGTACAACACGAATTCAGAGATTTTGAAAGCAGTCGAAAATGGTGAGGTGGATTATGGAATCTGCCATGAGGCTGTTGCAGAGAAGATTATCGAGAAAGAAAATCTGAGTGTTGTACCAAGCCTTACGATCATGAACAGCTTCCTGACATTTGGCGTGTGGGAAGACAAAGAAGAATTAAGAGACCAGATGAATACGATCCTTAAGTATTATGCGAATCAGGGAACGCTTGCAAGACTGGAAAATAAATGGATCGTGAACTATTCAAGAAATCGTTCCCTTAGTTATGTTATAGAGCAGAATAAAGTCTTTTATGTAGCATATCTGATCACATGGTTATTTGTTATGTTTCTTCTGAGCATACTAAAAGCAGACTATTCCAGGAAGCAGCATTACATTGCGACGCTTCTGGAATATCAGTCAGAATTAGAAAAATCCAGCCAGGAGGTCATGCGGGCAAATCAGGCGAAGAGCGACTTTCTGTCACATATGACCCACGATATACGGACGCCGATCAATGGCATAATGGGAATGGTCGAGGTTATCAAAAAGAATTGTTCCGACCAGAATAAGGTAGATGAATGCCTGGATAAAATTCAAAAAGCCTCCGGACACCTGTTGGACCTCCTTAATGATGTGCTGGATATGAGCAAACTGGAGAGTGGTAAGATTCAGTTAGAACAGATTCCATTTGAACTGGAAAAGGAGATGAAAGAACTTCAGACCATTATGGAGACTCAGGCAGAAGAAAAAGGATTGACGGTTTTTGGGGATATGACGGGAATCTGCCATAATGAGCTGATTGGAAGCCCGTTACATATGAGAAGAATACTTCTGAACCTGCTCAGTAATGCGGTCAAATATAATAAAAAGGGTGGAGAGATACATCTGACTGTAAACGAAATTATGCAGAACGATAAGACTGCTTTGTTTGAGTTCAAGGTCGCAGACAATGGAATCGGTATGAGTGAATCTTTCATAGAAGATAAATTATTCCAGCCGTTCGTACAAGGAGCGGGAGAAGCCAGAACAAAGTATCAGGGAACCGGACTTGGAATGTCCATTGTCCAGAGAATTGTCCGGGAAATGACAGGCTCTATTGATGTCGAGAGTAAAGAAGGAGAAGGAACCACATTTACTGTAACATTGCCATTTGCGATTAATCGCAGTGAAAATGTGCCAAAGACCATAGAGGAACAGAAACCAGACATTAGTGGCATGAAGATCCTGGTCGTAGAGGATAATGACCTGAATCTGGAGATCGCCCAGTTTATGCTGGAGGAAGATAAGGCAGTCGTAGAGGTCGCAAGAGATGGACTTCAGGCAGTAGAAGCATTTAAAAACAGCCGGGAGGGCGAACTCGAAGCAATACTTATGGATATTATGATGCCGAATATGGATGGAATTGAGGCAACAAAGACGATTCGAAGTCTTGACCGTGCTGATGCAAAAAGTATCCCGATTATTGCCATGACAGCAAATGCATTTGTAGAAGACATGAGAAAGACAAAAGAAGCAGGTATGAATGAACATCTGACAAAACCTGTAGATGGTGAAAAATTACTTCAGGTACTTTACAACTATAAAAAGCAGGGATTTTAACATAAAAGAACAGGAATAACACCGGCACAGATACCGGTGTGAGAGTAGAGATTTATGAGCCACATAGCA
>ERZ772819.3787-NODE-3787-length-10372-cov-30.424833_pt1 | contig 10372 bp, 20 predicted proteins | sample MGYA00580860_ERZ772819 | MGnify/ENA primary metagenome ERZ772819 (study PRJEB29015, sample SAMEA2737683) | human gut metagenome | biome: human gut; feature: human-associated habitat; material: faeces | place: China | collected 2012 ...
TAACCAACGAAAACGGCTTAACCAAAAGAATAACCGAAAAATTAAAGGAGAATGAAGAAAATGATTGATTGTTCAAAAACGGAACAGTACTTTGCTGAAAAGCAAAGAATGGTAAAACTACAAACAGGTGAAGTATGCGAAATTAGTTGCGAAGAGTGTCCATTAAGTAGTATGAATAATGGAGAGGGCATTGTGTGTTCGGACTTTGAAACATGCTATCCCGAAAAAGCAATTGCAATTATACAGAAATGGTCGGATAAGCATCCGCAAAAGACATATCTTACGGAGCTTTTGGAGAATTATCCGAACGCAGAGCTTGATCACGGAGTACCAAAGGTTTGCCTAAAAAAATTAGGAGCTGTTTCGGGTTGTGCAAAAACAAAAAAAGGTGACTTGTATATTAGCTGTTATAGTTGTTGGAATCAGCCTATTGAGGGCGGTGAAGAGTAATGGGAGAGCTTAAAGGCAAAATAATAGATTTTGAACCGTATCGTGTGGAAAAGGAGCTTGAACAATTTAAGGATTATGATGAAAAGAACTTTTTTGCAGATTGTTATGTTAGTAACGAGTGCAAAAATCCAGACAGTTACGGAATTGTATGTGTAAAATGCGGAGAGTGCGGACGCACTTTTACAAAAGATGGAATTTTAAAGGAGGATAATTGTAATGACACCAAATGAATACAGGCAACGGCTTATTGAATTACTGCTATCAGATTGGTCTGATGAAATGGACGGTGAAAAATAATGGCATTTCCCGAAAAGCTAAAAGCGTTAAGACTTGAAAATGGCTTAACGCAAGATGAACTGGGCGAAAAGCTCTATGTGAGCAGAACAAGTATATCTTACTATGAGCAGGGAAAATTTGAACCTAATATTGAAACCATAATAGCTGTAGCGAATTTATTTAACATCACAACAGATGAATTGTTGAAGTGAGGTGTGAACACAATGACAAACTTTGAAAAAATCAAACAGATGAGCGTTGAGAATATGGCGGAAATGTTGCTTGATGAAAGTGAAAAACATTTTACATACTGCAACCATTGTTCACATCAAAGTTTTTATGCACCGCATTGTACATCTAGCAACCTTCGAATAGATTGCATACATGCAGTCAAAAAATGGCTTGAAAGTGAGGTAGAAGAATGAAAGGCGTTAAAAATATCACCGTTAATTACGATAACGGCGAAACAGAAACCTTAAATAAAGGTGTAGTTGTTGGTTTTGATGAAATCAACAATGAAGAAGAAACTATCAAAGTCAGATATCGTATGTGCGATATTAAAGGCAAGGATTTGCATTTGATTGTAAACGCTGTTGTTGCGTTGGCGCAGGAACTTGGTATGCTTGACGAGGAGTGTGAAGTGGATTGACAGCTAAACCGATAACGATTACTTGTCAAAAATGCGGAATTGAAGTTATTACACTTTGCGTTAAAACAAAATACTGCCCGATTTGCCGGAAAGAAATCCTTAGCAAAAAAGCCAAAGCGAGGGAAAGAAAAAAAGCGCTCTCTAAAAAATCTAAAATACCATTCAGACCATTAACCGATATTTCTGAATTTCTATTTTGTAAGTATGATTTTCTTGGTGAATCTGTTAAACAGATTGCGAAAGATTATGAGCGCAATCCTTCTCAAGTCCGGCAAGTGATTCAAACAGCAAAGGCAAACGGAAATTATCAAAAACACATCGACAAGTACAAAGTTATGATAGGAAAATAAAAAAAATGAGAACTTTCGACTTAACTTTTGCTCGGCGGCTTGAGCAAGCAATGACCGAACGGAATATTTATCCTTCGGACCTTGCGCGTAAGTCCGGAGTGAGCCGGTCAAATATCTATAACTACATAGCAGGGACAAGTCAACCGTCTGCGTACAATGTTAAGCGCATAGCTCTGGCATTATCAACATCGGCAGATTGGTTGCTCGGATTAGTAGATTAAAAAAACAGTCCCTTACTTGGGACGCAAAATAGTTTAAAATAGAGTTATGATGCAAGAGGACTATTGCATTGTAGCTCTATTTATTATTTTACAAAGCAAAATTATGATTAAACGAAAAGTAACAACGGACTGGATTGTCCGCCAAATCCGTGAGGGTAAGGCATATAGGTTTTATTTAACAGCTGATTGGCAAAGAGTTCGAGATGTAAAAAAAGCGAAAGAACATTACGAATGCGAACGCTGTCGTGCTGTGGGTAAGTACAGCCCTTGCGAAGCCGTGCATCACAAGCTATATCTCAAGGCAAGACCTGACCTTGCTCTTGATATCAACAACCTTGAATGTCTTTGTAAAGATTGTCATTACAAGGAACATCACAAATATGAACCCAAAAAATTAAAAGATGAGTTTGCTGAACGGTGGTAAGTCAAAAAAAGCATACCCCCGGGTCAAAAATCAAAAAAATTTCAGGCTGATGGATAACGGTGTAAAGGCACGACAGTTTGGTCTCGCGCACGCACACGAGGAATTTTTGAGAGAGGAGTAGTCACAAATGGCACAAATTAAAATTGCAGAAATCAAGGACAGCTTAATCGAACAACTGACTTTGAAGGGGGCAAACATTGAAGTCTATAGAGATTTAATTGACAGCTATATTTTTTGTACGAAGCTAGAACGTAAAATGCAGGCGGACATCCGCCAAAATGGTTTGACATACAAAGCTATCAGTGCCACAGGTAAAGAGTACATGAAGGACAACCCCTCGGTAAAAAATGCAGTAATGTACAACAAACAGCGCTTAGCAATTCTCTCACAAATGGGGTTGTCAATCGACAAAGTTGAGAGTGATTCGGATGACGAACTGTAAAGTCATAGACGATTACATCGACCTTGTTAAAAGCGGTAAATATCGCGTCTGCCGTGAACAAATTCAGCTGATAAAGTTTGTTGAAAATGTTTTTGAAAACGAAGAAATCTATGTTGATGAAGAACAGCTTAAAAAATATTTAGCTTTGCAGAAATATTTTCCTTATCAACTTTTTGAATGGGAAAAGTTTTGCTTTGCGTTGCATAATTGCACATACTCAGCTCCCGGCATTTTAAGGTTTCCCGACCTTGTACTTATCGTCGGAAGAGGTACAGGCAAAAATGGCTATTTAGGTTTTGAGGATTTCGCGCTTTTAACACCGATAAATGGTATTAAAAATTACGATATTGACATTTGTGCAACATCGGAAGATCAGGCGACTATTACTTTTAACGATATTTATAATGTCCTTGAAGATAACAAAGCCAAAATGCAAAAACACTTTAAGTGGACGAAAACAAGAATTGTAAATATAAAGACAAACTCTGTGTTGAGATATCGGACATCTAACAGTGATACGAAAGACGGCGGTAGACCGGGCAAGGTCGATTTTGACGAGAAACACGCTTACGAAAACTACAAGCTTATTGACGTGTTTGTCACCGGTTTAGGAAAAAAGCCACTCCCGAGAACTACTACAACCACAACAATGGGATATGTGAGAGACGGTCCGCTTGACCAAGAGTTTGCGAGAGGCCTTGAGGTTTTGAACGGTGATGCGCCCGACAACGGCACGCTTTATTTTATTTGCCGATTAAATGACGAAAAGGAAGTTCATGACGAGCAAAATTGGTACAAGGCGAATCCAAGCTTGCAATATTTTCCAAACTTACTTCGAGAACTTCGGAAGGAATACGAAAAATGGAAAATTGATCCGAATAATAACCCTTCATTCATGACGAAGAGAATGAATTTACCGCAAGGAACAGAAGCGAATCCTGTAACCTCGTGGGAAAATATCAAAGCTACAAACAGGCCTCTCCCCGACCTTGAGGGCAAGCCGTGTGTTTTTGGCATTGACTACACAAAAACTACTGACTTTTTGGGTATCGGTTTGATGTTTTTGATTGACGGCTCAATCGTATGGAAACCATTTTCGTGGTATTGTTCGCAATCTGCGGATTTGGGCAGAATTAAATTTCCTTATGCTCAACAGCTTGATTTACAAAGGGTTGACGGAGCGGAAATACCTCCCGAAATTGTAGCTGATTGGTTGAGAGAACAGAAAGAACATTACAACATTGTCGGCGGAGCGTTAGATAACTACCGCTATACATTACTCAAAGAGCCGTTAATGCAGTTGGGTTTTGAATGCGACCGCAAAGGACGAAACAATCTAAAACTTGTAAGGCCTTCAGATAAAATGCTTGTAGCTCCTCTGATTGCTTCGGATTTCGCTAATCATCGTATAGTTTGGGGTGATTCGGCATTAATGCGCTGGTACACAAACAATACTTCTGCTGTTGAAGATAAAAACGGCAATATCATATACGGAAAGATTGAGCCAAAATCACGAAAGACAGATGGATTTATGGCGTTCGTCGCCGCATATACACAGCTTGATTTGCTGAAACAAAATCAGCCGATGACGGTTGACGAACTCAAAAATTGTTTTAATGCAATTGTATTTTAGCAATTGTATTTTAAAAGGTAGGTGAAAAAATGAAAGTAATAAACTGGGTGAAAAATCTCTTTAAAAAAGATGCCGTTGCAGCGGAATTTAACGAGGACGGCTCGACAGTTGATGAACAGAGGTTTCACCTGACTGAGCTTGCTCTGTTTACGGCGATTGATTTTATCGCCCGAAGTTTGGCAAAGTGCGAATTTGTGACGGTGAACAATAACCGAGAAAGTCGCAAAGCTGAATACTATCTGTGGAACTATGCACCTAACAAACATCAAACAAAAATCGAATTTTTTACGCAGGCTGTCGCAAAATTGATTTTTGACAATGAACTGTTAATTATCGAAACAGCCGATAATCAGCTTATGATTGCTGATAGCTTTTCGAGAACGGAACACGCTTTGATTGACGACACATTCAGCGGCGTTACTTGTCGAAATTTTACATATCAGCGAACTTTTTTTGAAAATGAAGTAATTTATCTTCAATATAATAATTTCGCTCTGAGGGGATTGTTAGCCGACATGTGCAACACTTACGAGCAGTTAATGTTGTCGGCTCAGGAAAGATATAACAAAGCGGTCGGACACAAAGGCATCTTAGAGATGGATAATTACAGCTTCGGCGACGAAAACTTCGCTGAAACTTACAACAAAGTTTTGGCAAAGCAGTTTAAAGCGTTTTACGCAAACAAAAACGCTGTTATGCCTCTTTACAAAGGCATGCACTACACCGAACCCTCAACCGATGCCGGAAAGACTACGAACAGCGAGATTAACGACATTCAAAAGTTAAAAACCGAGGCATACACGATTGTTGGCAATGCTTTGCACATTCCGCCGGCAATTTTAAGTGGTGAAGCATCGCAATTGTCTGATGCGCTGGATTGTGCTATTGGAAATGCGATTGATCCGATTGCGAATATGTTTGAACAAGAGATTACAAAAAAGAGATTCGGCGCTACCGAATTTAGCAAAGGCAATTATCTACTGATTGACACAACGACAGTCAGACACATTGATGCCGTAAGTCAGGCGAATAATCTTGATAAGTCAATTGCCAGCGGTGTGCTGACACCTGCGCAGGCTCAAAAATATTGCAATATGCTCCCTTGCCCCGAAAAATGGGCGAATGAATATTATATTACGAAAAATTATCAAACAGCGGAAACCGCATTGAAAGGTGGTGAATAAATGAAAGACAGAAACTACAACATCAAACAGATTGCTGAAAATCAGAGTGTCTTGCAGATCTATCTTTACGGCGAAATTGAGCCGAGCTACTTGAATATTTGGGGCGACCTTATTGAATCCAAAACAAGTGCCGAATATATCCGTAAAGCAATCGAAAAAGCCGAAACAATTAACGGCATTGAGCTCTATATTAACTCAATCGGCGGTTATGTTGATGAGGGCGTGACGATTTACAATTTGCTCAAACGGCAGAGTGTGCCCGTCACTGCATACATTGACGGTATGGCTTGTTCAATCGCCTCTGTTGTCGCAATGGCGGCTGACAAGATTGTAATGCCGTCAAACACAACAATGATGATTCATCACGCAATCGGCGGTTGTTACGGAAATGCGAAAGAACACAGAGAGTTTGCAACCCAGCTCGACAAAATTAGTGAAGCAAGTACAAACTCTTACCTTGTGCATGCAGGCGATAAGCTCACGAGAGAAACCCTCGAGCCGCTTCTCAACGCAGAAACATTTCTGACTGCACAGGAAGCTTTTGACATCGGCTTGTGTGACGAAATTCTTGATCCGGTTGATTTAACCGAATCAAAAGAGATTGTTGACGATGCGCAACAGAAGAAAAACCCGAAAGCAAAACAGGCAGCGGCAGAGCTTTTAAAAATGCTCGGAACAAAGCCTGAACCGCAGACACCGCCCGAACCACAGGCTGAACCGAAAGAAAAGGATAGCTTTGAATTTTTTGAAGAACTTTTTAAAACCAAAAATTATTTGTAAAGGAAGATGAAAAAATGAAAAATCTTGATTTACTTGCAAACGCAAAAGCACAGTTTGCACAGAATTTTAAAGACGCTTTTGAATCAAAAGACGAAACAAAGATGACAAACGCTCTCAACGAGTATGCGGAGAGTATTCAGCAGTCCATTATTTCCGTTGCTCAGGAAATCGGCGAAACTGCCGACAATGCAATTCTCTCGAACAGAGGTTTCAGACAGCTCACGACAGCTGAACAGAAATTCTACGAAAACTTTGTAAAATCAGCAAAGTCAAACGATGTTAAGCAGGCTCTTACAGGTCTTGATGTTACAATTCCCCAGACGATTCTTGATTCCGTGCTTGATGACATCACAAGCACGCATCCACTTCTCGATGCAATCGGCATCGAAAACACATACGGCTCTGTTAAGGCGATTTTTGCCACAGACACAAAACAGCTCGCCGCTTGGGGCGCACTGAACTCCAAAATCACGCAGGAGCTTGCCGGCACAATCCAGGAAAAGGATTTCTCAACATCAAAGGTAAGTGCCTTTGTCCCTGTTCCGAAGGATATGCTTGACCTCGGCGCAATATACATCGATGCATATGTTCGCAGAATCCTTGCGGACGCTCTCGCATATGCCCTCGAGGACGGTTTTATCAACGGCGACGGCAACGGAAAGCCTATCGGTATGCTCAAGGACCCCGAAGGAGCAGTAAAAGCAAACGCTTACACCGAAAAAACAGCAACAAAGCTCACAAGCCTTGACATTAAGTCGTATATGGGTGTTGTTGCCAAGCTTGCGAAGGGCAAGGGCGGCAAGACAAACAACATCACATCGGTTGACCTCATCGTTAATCCTGTGGACTATCTCACGAAGATTATTCCTGCGACAACTGTACTTGCAACAGACGGCTCATATAAAAACAACCTCTTCCCCTTCCCGACGAATGTTTATCCGTCTGAAATGGTTACAGAAGGTACTGCCGTTATCGGCCAGCTTTCAAGATATAAAGCCTGCCTCTCAACAGGTAAGGAAGGTAAGCTTGATTACTCTGACCAGTATCAGTTTCTCGAAGACAACAGAGTTTATCTTGTTAAGGCTTATGCAACAGGTTTTTCGCTTCACACAAACGATTTTCTTAAGCTCGATATTTCAGCGCTCAATCCTGCTGAAATCAAAGTAACTCTAAATCAGGCAACAACAGTTTAATTTATCACGGAGGTGTTGAACAATGGGAATTATAAGCGATGTAGTTAATATGCTCGATTTTGACCGTGAGCACATCGAAACAGATGAAGGCACAAAGTCAAAAATTGAGTTAATTATAGCCAATGGAAAGCAGCACCTCCGTGATTATAACCCTCTGCTTACTGATGAGGATTTTGACCGACCGACAAGGGCAAGAAGTTTACTGTTTGATTACTGCCGTTACGCTTACTCAAATGCTGTTGAAATGTTCGACCATAATTTTGAAAGCGAAATTTTGAAATTAAGGCAGGAATACGAGGTGCGAATGTATGATACTGAAGAATAACATTGATTTTTTGACATTCAACGACGGACTTGCAAAAATCTACGAAACGGACGAAAACGACGACATCATCACCGACAGCCTGAAAAAATATCGTTTCGGCAATGAAAAAATCGGTGTAACTCGTTTTTATGGTGCAAAACAAAATGATATTGAACTGTCGAAAGTTATCCATATCCACAAAGATGAAACTTTGAGAACGGATATGGCGGTCATTATTGACGGCACACGGTTCAAGATTGAACAAATTCAGCACGATAAAAGCAAAAATCCCCCTTGCTCGATTGTGAGCCTGTCACAAAGGGGACTGTATGAGGGTGGTGCAGATGTTTTTTAAAAACTACGATGAATTTGTTGAACTCATAAAGTCTTGTGGTTTTAAGTGTGTGGAGGCAGATTACAACAAGTCAACCCCTGCTCCCTATCTTGTTTACTTTAAAGACGAGGAAGAAGGCATTTACGCAGACGGTAAATGCCTTTGGAAAACTGCAAAAATCATCATAGAACTCTACACAGCGAAAGATGACCACACAAGCGAAACGAAGTTTGAGGAGTGGCTCAACGAAAACGGCTTCGGTTGGAAAAAACCAAATCGAGCATGGGACACAACCAATAAACTTTGTGTAAGCTATTACAATTTGGGCGTGACTTTTGATGAGTAGTTACAAAAAAGTTGGTATCGACCGCCTTGGCGATACCCTATCGAAAGAGCTGTCAACCTATTCGGCTGATGTGCAAATGGGTGTCCGACTATTGGTCGATGAAAAATCCAAAGAACTTAAAAACGCAATCAAAAAAGAAGCACCTGTCGGCTACAGAAAAAAATATCGCAAATCGTTCAGAATTAAAATCACGAACGAAACATTCAGGTTTTACGAAAAAACAGTTTATGCGGAAAAACCAGAGTATCGGCTTACACACCTTCTTGAAAAAACTCGTAAAAAGAGAGGTAAAAAAGGCGGAACGATACAGCCGAAGATGCACATTGCTCCGGCTACGAAAAAAATACACGAAGAATTTGAAGCCGGAATAAAAAAACTTATCAAATCATCGGAAGCTATGGGCGGTGGTGATTTGAGCAGCATAAAAAGAATTTAAAGCATAAGGAGTGCTTATTTTATGAACAAAACTATTAGAAAAGTTGGTTATGCTACGCTAACAGAAAGCAGCACCGGTGAAATCACATACGGTAAGCCCGTGTGGTTTAAGTCTGATGAAGCAGGCGGAAGAAGTATCGGTGCAGAGCCTATTGGCGATTCAAACACGATCTATGCTGACGGTTTGCCTATCATCGTAGCAAGTGCGAACGGCGGCTACACAATCAGTCTTGAGCTTATTTCAGCAGTCGACGACATCGAAAAAGATTGGTTCGGCAATGATGAAGCAACCGAAGGCGGTATCATCGAAAAGGGCGGCATTAAAGTGATGCCGAGATTCGCTCTTCTTGCTGCAAAGGAAACATACAAAGGTGATAAGCTCTACGAGATTGATACCTATTTCGACTGCGTAGCTGCAAGAGCAAGCAGAAACGACAAAACATCAGAAGGTAACTTCGACCCACAGTTCCCGACCTTTACGGTTACAGCAAAGCCACGCCCTGACAATGACTTTGTGCGCTACACATCATATGCAGATACTCTGCCCGAAAGCGTTGTAGTTCCGACCGTTAAGGCAAATTCCGCAACGGAATAATTTCAAAGGTAGGTTAAAACATGAAAGACACAGTTGTTATTAACAATACAAACGTTGAGGTTGAGGTTACAGCATATACAATGCTCATCTACGAGGACACATTCAAAGGCCACAGTTTTCTGCGTGATGCCGACCGTGTTCTGGTTAAAAATCTTAACGATGTAAAGTTCGGTTCTGCCGTAAAGCTTTTGTGGGCAGCGGCAAAGACGGCAGACGATACAATTTCTAACTTTAAGGCTTGGTCAAAAAATGTGAGTATTAAGGACGCTATTTCAGCGACCGACACAATTATCAAACTCATCGTTGACAGCCTTAAAAGCGACAGCCCAAAAGCGACAGCGACAGCGACCTAAACGGATTTAAAACTTTCCTGACGGCGAAAGAGGTCTTATCTTATGCCGGCAGGTGTGGTCTGACTGTCGCTGACCTACAAAGATTTACAATAGGTTTTGTGCTTGATTATGTAGAAGCCTATTTTGCATTACGAAACAATAAGAATATCCACGAAGATGAAGAAAAATATCGGAAAATGAAATCTGTATTGCCTTTCGTGACAGAAAGATTTGAAAGTAAAGAAATCTCGGAAGAGCAGTACAGCGAGTTTATGAACCGATATAGGAAATTGGAGGACAGATATGGCATCAACGATTAAAGGCATCACCGTCAAGATTGCCGGCGACACTATAGATTTACAGAAATCCTTAAAAGCTGTACAGTCCTCATCGGCGAGCTTGCAGAGAGAACTGACTGCGATTA
>ERZ772819.3794-NODE-3794-length-10358-cov-3.318839_pt1 | contig 10358 bp, 9 predicted proteins | sample MGYA00580860_ERZ772819 | MGnify/ENA primary metagenome ERZ772819 (study PRJEB29015, sample SAMEA2737683) | human gut metagenome | biome: human gut; feature: human-associated habitat; material: faeces | place: China | collected 2012 ...
CTGGGTATCTACGGTGTTGGTAGCGTGTGCGCCGCCGTTGAGAATGTTCATCATCGGAACCGGCAGACGTGTGCCGGAAACGCCGCCCAGGAAACGATACAGCGGAATATCCAGTGCAGTTGCTGCTGCTCTTGCAGTAGCGATGGAAACTGCCAGGATCGCATTTGCGCCCAGCTTGGACTTGTCCTTTGTGCCGTCTGCTGCGATCATTGCCTTGTCCACAGCGTACAGGTCAGAGGCATCCATGCCAGTGATAGTCTCGTTAATGATGGTGTTGATGTTTTCAACTGCCTTGGTCACGCCCTTGCCCAGATAACGTGCCTTGTCGCCGTCACGCAGTTCCAGCGCCTCGAATTCGCCGGTGGATGCGCCGCTGGGTGCAGTACCTCTTGCGGTAGTACCGTCAACCAGAGTCACTTCCGCCTCAACGGTAGGGTTTCCTCTGGAATCCAGAATTTCTCTGCCAATAACCTTTTCGATCTGCAAGTAATTCATTGCTATACGACTCCTTTACGTACTCTCATTTTATAGTTAGTTATCTCTAACCAGATTTATTGTACCACAGAATCTCTCCCTTGTCAAGAGGAACTGACAACAAAAAGTTTCTGTTCGCAGAGAGTATGCCCGCAGCGGCGGAAAATATACAAGCAGCAGCGCACAAAAGACCGCCTTTTCCCACGGTGTGCCGGGAAAAGGCGGTCTTTTTCTGTTTTCTATGGTTTATTTCTGGAATCAGCCCAGAACAACTTCGATCTGGTTCTGTTCAGCCAGTGCAGCAGCCGGAACATAGTCGCCTTCCAGTGCCTTACCGTTCAGTGTCAGAGATGCAACGCCGCTCTGTACGTGATTCGGGTTCTTGACTGTGATGGACAGCTGCTTGCCACGGAAGGATTTTTCCATGGTGAAACCATCCCATGCACCCGGAATGGACGGGCAGATATGCAGACCGTCTGCATCCGGACGCATACCGCAGATACCCTCTACGCAGCCGACCATAACAGTGGATGCAGTACCGGTCAGCCAGTGTACGTGAGAACGTCCTGCATACGGGGATGCTGTGGACTCGGTGAACTGACCGTGTACATACGGTTCCAGCACACGCTGTTCTGCCTTGTCGTTCATGGATGCCGGAGAGCTTTCCTCGAAGTAACGGAACGCATCGTCACCGTGACCCAGAAGGCTCTCTGCAAGGATCAGCCAGCCCTGAGACTGGGAGAAGATACCGCCGTTTTCCTTGGTATCCGGATTGAAAATGTGCATCAGTGCGCCGTCGAAATAGTTGTCGATATACGGCGGATCCAGCAGCTTTGCACCGTACGGGGTATCCAGGATATCTGCAACAGACTGCATTGCCTTGTCGCTCTGTTCCTTGGAGGCGAAACCGGAGATAACGCTCCAGCTCTGAGGATTCAGCCACATGGATGCCTCCGGATCCTTCTTTGCGCCAACGACTACGCCGTCTTCCCGGATGCCACGGATAAAGCGGTCCTCATCCCAGCAGGCAGCCAGTGCTTCGCCCAGCGCCTTCTGTACCTTGTCCAGATAAGCGATGTACTCGTCATCCTTGCGCTCTGCTGCCAGCTCGTGCATCATGGACATTGCATAGTACAGCTGGAATGCCACGAAAGTGGACTCGCCCTTTTTGCCCAGACGCAGGCAGTCGTTCCAGTCTGCGTGCAGACCAGCCGGCATATTGTGGTCGCCCAGGCGCTCCATGGAGAAACGGATCGCACGTTTCAGATGGTCGTAAACCGTATCCTCGCCGCCGTTTGCATAGACGATCACTTCATCGTAGAATGCCTTGTTGCCGGATTCGCCCACATACTTGCGGATGGTCGGGAACAGCCACAGCGCATCGTCTGCACGGTAGGACGGGTGACCGGTCTCCTTGACATATTCCGGATCGTCCGGCGTGTTTTCATGACCGGCGTTGTGGTCGAACTTGACCAGCGGCAGACCGCCGCCGTTGTCTACCTGTGCAGACAGCATAAAGCGGATCTTTTCTGCGGCAAGCTCCGGATCCAGGTGAATGATGCCCTGGATATCCTGTACCGTATCCCGATAGCCGTAGCCGTTGCGCAGACCGCAGTATACAAAGGATGCTGCACGGGACCAGATAAAGGTAATGAAACACTGATAAGCGTTCCATACGTTGATCATGTTGTTGAAGGACTCAGACGGTGTGTCTACCTGGAAGTGGTTCAGCTTGCCGTGCCAGTAAGCCTTCAGTGCCTCGACTTCTTCGTCTACCTTGCCGGCAGTCTCATAGGATGCCAGGATCTCGTTTGCCTGGGTGTTGTCCTTCTGACCCAGTACGAAGATCAGTTCCTTGGACTCGCCCGGCTGGAGCGTGATATCGCTCTGGAGTGCGCCGCAGGCATTGCCGTTGTAGTTCATCTCACCGGTACACTTGCCCTGCTCTACTGCGATGGGGTTGGAATAGGTGCGGTACGGACCGATAAAGCTGTCCAGATTGCCGTTATAGCCGGAGATCGGTGCGCCGACCATGCCGAAGAAACGCTCTCTATGGTTGGAACCGGTAGCATCCTTGCCGCTGTTCTCGTTGATGTGCTGGAGGATCTTGTTGCCCTCAAAGCTGGTGCGTGTGATGAACAGGGTGTACTGGAGGTTGACCTGGTCCTGCTCGTAGTTATTGTCGTTGGTGAACTCTACGAAACCGAATGCAGACAGGTTTCTCGGCTTGTCGCTGTTGTTGGTGATGACAGCACGCCATACCTCATAGGTAGCGCCGATGGGAACATAATATGTGACCTCAGAAGAGATGCCGGCATAGTCTGCGGAAATCACGGTATAAGCTGTGCCGTGGCGGCAGACGCTCTTGTAGGCATCCAGCGGCTTGCCTACCGGCTGCCAGGTGGCAGACCAGTAGTCCTTGGTGTCGTTGTCACGCAGGTAGATGTAGCGTCCCGGCAGCGCCATCATGGAGTTGAACCGGAAACGGCTGATTCTGCCGTTTGCGCCAGACTTGACAAAGCTGTAGCCGGCAGCGTTGTTCGAGATCATTGCGCCGTATTCCGGGGAACCCAGGTAGTTGACCCAGGGTGCCGGCGTATCCGGATGATCGATGACATACTCTTTGTTTTTCAGATCAAAGTAACCATACTGCATAAGTAGTATCTCCTTTTATCAATATTTTACGGTGTTGATTTCTGCATCTGCACGGCAGTCCGCACAGATACGGTAAGAGCCTGTACCACGAAGTTGATACAGGCTCTGAACTGTACAGATTTATCATACCATAGAACGAAACAATTTGCAAGGGGTTTCCGAAATTTTTTGCAGAAAATGTGAGATTTGGCGGTGCTGAGACACACGATGCCGCCGCAGATCACTTCTGTGCCGTCACGCCGCACACCGTCAGCACGTCCCCGTCTACGGTAAACTTCACTTCCAGCCGGGCAAAGCCGAACCCGTATATCCGTTCCGGGTCGTGCTGATAGGACGGTCTGGGGTCCTGCGCCAGCACTTCGGTCAGCCCGTCCCGCAGCTGTTCCGGGACTTTTTCCAGCCACTGTTCCGGAAATACCACTTTCAGCCGATGTTCCGCCGCCGGAACGGCAAAGCCGCCTCTGGCATCCGGATGGCTGTCGATATGGGGCAGATAGGGCTTGATGTCATAGATGGGCGTGCCGTTCATCAGGTCTGCGCCGGATACCACCAGATACGGAGCATCTGCGCCGTGCAGCACCACTTCTTCCAGCTGTACCGCCGACAGCCCGACGGGATTCGGACGGAACGGCGAACGGGTGGCGAATACGCCCATCCGGGTATTGCCGCCCAGCCTTGGCGGACGCACCGTAGGAGACCACTTCTGCCGCACCGCCTGGGAAAACTCCCAGATCAGCCAGACGTGGGAAAAATCCTCCAGTCCCCGGAACGCATCGGGATTCCGGTATTCCGGCGCAAAGACGATCCGGGAACGGAGACTGTTGACCAGTCCACTCTGCCGGGGAATGCCGAACTTGGTGGAAAAGTCATTTTCGATATGGGCAATGATTTTCATGCAAAACGCTCCTTTCCCGTTATGTCAGATCTTTCTTCTGAAAGACACGGCAGCTGAAGAAATAGCACAGTCCGGAGACCACCAGGGACAGTATGGGTATGGCAATCGCCGCCGGCAGCAGCATTGCGGAAAACGCCGCAGGCAGGACGGCAGGATTGTCCGCTATTTCCTGAACGAAAATGCTGCCTGCACCCATGAAAACACACGCCGGAATCACATAGACCAAAATGGAGATCAGCCGCACGTATTCCGGCGGAAACCGGAACAGCAGCAGTGTGGAAACGCTGCCCATGAGCAGCACGACCCAGAACACGAGCCATGCGGCAAGCAGCATATTGCAAAACGCCTTGACTTCAAACGTCCGCAGCACCAGACTGACAAGGGCAGCCAGCACAAGGTATGCCAGCATACTGCCGAATACGATCAGCAGCTGCAAAAGGAATTTCGACTGCACCACGTCTTTTCGTGTAACAGGCATCGTCAGTGCAAAACGATTCCAGTTGCAGGAATGGTCATAGGAAAAGGTGCTTAAAGTCTGCGCATCCATCATCACCATCCAAAAACCCATGTAAGACCAGCCGCTCTGGAGATTCATGCCGGAAACGGCTGCGATAAAGATGTACAGAATAATAAAAATTCGTCCGGCTTTCCATATGGTATAGAAGTCCTTCAAGAGCAGTCCCTTCATTTTTTCTGCGCTCCTTTCACATACAACAGCAGGATCTCGTCCATGGTTGCTCTGTCCACTACCGCCTCCGGATATCTCCGCAGCAGCTCTTCCCGATCCGGCACAAGCACGTCATAGGAATAGTCCTTTTTCTGCCATGCCAGCACCTCTGACCCGTCCAGTTTCTGAAACTGCTCCTCGCCGCAGCGCAGTACGCCGTATTTCCAGAGCAGTTCGTCCTTGGGCTTGGTCAGCAGCAACTTTCCTGCATGGAGAAATGTCACATAATCCGCTATCTTTTCCAGGTCGCTGGTGATGTGCGACGAGATCAGAATGGCGTGTTCCTCGTCCCGGACAAAGTCCAGAAACAAGTCCAGTAAGTCATCCCGTACCACCGGGTCCAGTCCGCTGGTGGGTTCGTCCAGAATCAGCAGTTTCGGACGGTGGGCAAACGCCAGCACCAGGGAAAGTTTCATGCTCATGCCACGGGACAGCGCCTTGATCTTCTGCTTGGGATCCAGAGAAAACTGCTCCAGCAGTTCCCGGAAATATGCCTCATCCCAGTTCCGATAGGTTTTCCGACAGATCTTCCCTGCCTTTTCCACCGTCAGTTCCGGATAAAAGCAGATGCTGTCGAACACCACGCCGATCTGTTCTTTCATGGCGGCACTGTCCGTGGTCAGCGGTTCGCCGCAGTACAGCACCTCGCCGGCATCCTTCCGGATGAGTCCCAGCGCCGCACGGATGGTGGTACTTTTTCCGGCGCCGTTCTCGCCCACCAGTCCCATGATCGTTCCGCCGGGAATGGAAAGGCTGATGTGTTCCAGCCGGAAATTCACATAGGAACGCCCCAGATCCCGTATCTCTAAAATGTTCTGCATGGTCAGTTCTCCTCCTCATAGAATATGGTCAGCGCCCGGATGAGCTGTTCCAGCGGTATGCCGCCGGTTCGTGCGATCTCTGCCGCCGCACTCAGATGTTCTTCCGCCCGGCGCTGCTGTTCCTCCAGATAAAACGCCGGATCCTGGACGGCAACGAAACTGCCACGCCCGACGGTCGTTTCGATGAACCCGTCACGCTGCAGTTCCTCATAGGCACGCTGTACGGTGATTACACTGACGTGCAGGGACTTCGCCAGGCTGCGCATAGACGGGATCGGATCGCCGGCACGCAGTGTGCCGTCCATGATCTGCGCCTTGATCTGCTCCGTGATCTGGGTATAAATGGGTTTGCTGCTGTTGCTGCTGAGAATGATCTCCACAGGCTCTCCCCCTTTCGCTGTGCTGATTGTACTGATTCAATAGGTACAGTATAGCACATTGCAGTACACTTGTCAAGAGGTATTTTTCAGAAAAGATTTGTGCCGCACCGCCTTTACAATTTCGACAGAATATGCTACAATAGAACAAGCATACAACGATTTTTACAGAAAGGAGACCTGCCATGCGTTCTGCCAAACCCGTAAAACGTGTCCTTCTGGGGCTGCTGGTGCTGTGCATTCTTCTGGCAGGCGGATGGTATCTGCTGACACCGTTCCCCATCGGAAAAGCCATGCACGCCGACGAGCCGTTTTCCCTCTCGGTAGTCACCGCCGGCGTTTCCGTCACGGGAAAAGCCACCACAGAAAGCGTGACCTATGACTTCCAGCCCGGCACAAAGGAATACGACGCACTGCTTTCCCTGCTGGACGGCTACACCTATCACCGCAGCTTTCTCACGCCGCTGCCCCTGGAAAGCTACACCATGGACATAGACACCACCAGCTTTCTGCTGCGCAGCGGCGACCAGCTGTACCAGGTGTCAGACTGCGGCGACTTCACCGTTTCCCCTGCCGCCGGCGGCAGCATCCACCTGTACAGCGTAGGCTACTGGGGCAAGGACAAGGCACAGCGGTTCACCTCTGAATTGCAGGCGCTGCTGAAAAGCTGCACGCCCACCGAAACAGACGATTCTGAAACATAAAAAAGCAGGACAGCGCATTTCAATTTCGACACGCTGTCCTGTTTTCGTTTTCCCCAAATTATACTTATGCACCCTGCACCGGCAGTTCATCTACTAGATGCACCAGAAACTGCATCAGAATCGCAGCGTCTGCCTGGCTGATCGTACCGTCCTGGTCGCAGTCGCCGTTTACCTTGGCGTCGCTGTTGAGCGTCACCGTTCCGGCGGCTGCCTTTGCCAGCAGGACGGCATCCTGGATATCCACTCTGCCGTCCAGGTTCACATCCCCGTAGACCGGCGTTTCTGCCAGCGTCACAAAGGGAATGGCATTGCATGCTGTTCCGCAGTAGAACCGGCATAGCCATAGATCACCAGATTTTCATTGCGGTACGGATTGGTTTCCAGCCAGACGGACACATAGCCCAGTCCGGTATCCGTCAAGTCCACATCACGGGAGAGAATGGTCACTTTTTCCAGAGCGGAATCGGTTTCCAAAGCCATGTCGCCGATCTCCTCCACCCCTGCCGGAATGGTGAGTTCTTTTACGCCGGCGTTAAGAAATGCTTGATTTCCAATGATTTTCAGACTGTCCGGCAAGGTGATCCGGGTGCAGTGGGTATTCTCAAATGTGCTGTCCCCGATGGAAACCACGCTGTTTCCCAGCTGTACCGTTTCCGAATCCCCAAATCCGAGGAATCCCAGCGGCGCATCCAGCTGCGTCACTCCATCGGAAACCACAATGTGCTTGATGCCGGTAAACGCTGTCCGCACTGCATAAGCCTCCGGCATCAGTTCTGCGATGGCTGCGTTCTTTTCCTCGCTGCCCATTGCAGAAGGATCATAGCCGTTTGCCTCCAGCAGTTCCGTCAATTCGTTTGCTGCCGCATTCGACCATTCCTGATATTCTTCCCAAGAATAAACGCCCTTTTCAATGGTACAGGTATCGCCCTGTATCGAAATCTCCACACCGTCCGCCGCTGCAGATTCCCATGTGCAGCGCACAGTGTCCCCGTCAACTGTCCATGTCATGGTATCTCCCAATGTGCCGGTCATTTCCTCTGCGGAAACCGGCAACCCTGCCGTTCCGGTCAGCATCGTCAATGCCGCCAGAAGTGCCGTCAGCTTTTTACACGCTTTCATACGATCGCCCCTTTTTCATTTTTACTCGTCATATACTGCCGTAAGATTCACTTTCCTGTGATTTTGTTCTCACAGGTTTTATTATAACATAGTATTCTAAATATGTCAACTTTTTTTTGCGGATGATTCACAGAATTGGAAAACAAGGATTTCACAGAGGCACAAAAAAGCCGTACTTTCCAGTACGGCTTTTCTATCAAGTTGAAAAGTATGTTTATCCCTGCCACGGTTCGGCATAGACGGAATCCACGCCCAGATATTCTTCCAGGGTCAGACCGTATTTCTGTATCTCTTTTGCCACGTCCACGCCCACATAGCGGATGTGCCACGGCTCATACTGATAGCCGGTGATGCTCTCCTTTCCCTTGGGAAAACGGATGATAAACCCGTAGTCGGCGCAGTGCTGTGCCAGCCAGACGGATTCCTGGGTATCACCGAAGGCATCGTCAATGGTGTTGCAGTCAATGGTGAGTCCTGTCTGATGTTCCGAATAGCCGGGACGGGCAGAAAAGCTGTCCGCTTGTTCCCAGCCGTATAAATTGCAGTAGTTGTTATAGATCTTCACCTGGTAGGCGTAGTCCCGGTAATCCGAACCGATATAGATATCCAGCCCTTCCTGTGCCGCCGCATCGCTCAGCTTTTGAAAAGCATCCTTTGTCACCGGCTGCAAACCGGGGTCGTAGTTTTCCGACAGCGGATAGGACTTGTTGACGATCAGAATACCGTCCACATACGTTCCCTCTTCCCGCTGTTCCAGACGGCGCACATCCACCTGATAGGTGCTGCTGCCGTCCGTGATCTGACAGCTGCCCTGTTTCACGCCGGTAACGGTTCCATTGCTGTCCACAGTTGCCACCGACTCGTCGCTACTCTTCCACTTCCCGGCGGAAAGCTGTGCAGTATTGCCCTCCAGCACCGCCAGAAACGCCTGTGCATCGGAATTCTGCACCGTGCCGGAATCACTGGTCACAGCTGCGGTTCCGGGATCAGCTGTACTGCTCTGCAAAACGGATGTTTCTCCCACGTGATTGAGATGATTGGGAACAAACAGGAGCCATACCGAAAACCCCAGCACTGCTAGGCAGAGCAGCAGCGCTGCTGTCATCAAATGTTTTTGCCGTTTGCGGCTGTGCTGTCGATTTCTGCTCATGTTGAAACATCCTTTCTCTGCGAATTACTGTGCGCTGTAGATCACAGTGCGGTCGGTGAGATCATAGCCGCTCAGTCCGCTGGTGCCGTCGGAATCCTCACCTGCAAAAGCAAAGCGATACGCTGTGATCGTCTCCACCTCTGCCGGGTCGATGGGTTCGCTGTAGCAAAATACGTCTGTGGCGCTGTCCTTCTCCCAGTAGTTCTCTGCCAGCGGCACATACTGCTCGATGGTATCCGTCTCACAGCCGGGCAGCGCATGGATACGCTGTAACATTTCGTCACCGGCTGTGTACTGTGCCATCAGTTCGTCGAAGATCTTTCTGCCGTCTTTCAGCGTGATAACATAGTTGACCGCATGGTTCTGGTCGTCCCATTCTGCCGGCGCAGCGATGCTTGCGGACAGGGTCTGCAATGTCACTGTGCCGCCGTCAAACTCCGCCGTGATGGGCGCTGCGCTGGCGAAATCCAGTGTCACGCTGGTATGCCAGCTGCCGGAGATCACGCCGTCTGTCTCTGCGTAGAGTTCCTTTTCCCGGTCGCTGCACTTCTGATCCAGATGATTCTCCCGGCGGTAGGCTTTCCAGGCATCCACATCAAATTCTGCCAGAAGTTCGCCGTTCCCCCAGTCTTTCAGCGCATCTTCCCCGAAGTTCTGCCGGACATAGTCCTGCTGGAGCTGGTCGTCATAGGCTGTCAGCTGCGACCAGATCTGAGAGATCTGCGCCTCCGTGTAGAAGTTCCGGAAGGTCACATCCAGTGTTTTGCCCTGCAAGTCGGTGCGGTTGATACGGAGATTGATGTAATATGCCCCGTCTTTTTCCCGGATATCTGCCGTTTTGCCGTAGCAGTCCAGCGCCTCGCTGCTGCCGTCAGTACCCTGTAAGGTCAGCTGATAGGGCAGCTTGAAACCGTCCTGCAATGCTGTGCCGTCCTTGGCAGTCACCTGAAAGCTCAGCATCGCCTGGCTGTCGTCGCCGTACATTCCCAGCAGGGTAAACTGTACGTCCTGGTTGGTGCTGTCAAAGCTGGCATCCGGCGTAGCGACAAGCGCCGCCAGCTTTTCCGGATTTTCCGGCGTTTCCTCGCCGATCAGACTGTGAAAAAAGGCATCCAGTCCGCCGACACCGGCAGCCGCAGCCAGCGTTGTACCGCCGGTTACCAATACTGCCGCTGCCGCAATGCCAGCTGCCCACTTGGTCATCCGGATGCGGCTGCGCTTATGCGGCTGGGAATGGGCGGCGGTCTGCGCCTGTACCCGTTCCAGCACCGCATCTGTGCGGATGGGCTGTTCTTTCAGCGCCGGCACACCGTTTTTTTCTGTATTATAGTGATCAAACAGATCATAGCAATTCCATTTCATGAGACAGCTCCTTTTCCGATGGCGGCAAAGGCTGGTGTAAAGCGGCTGTGGCTGGTGCACTATTCCCCCATGAT
>ERZ772819.3799-NODE-3799-length-10348-cov-3.280288_pt1 | contig 10348 bp, 9 predicted proteins | sample MGYA00580860_ERZ772819 | MGnify/ENA primary metagenome ERZ772819 (study PRJEB29015, sample SAMEA2737683) | human gut metagenome | biome: human gut; feature: human-associated habitat; material: faeces | place: China | collected 2012 ...
TGCATGCGGATCACATGCTACGACCACAGCTGTTCTGGTATCGCCAAGTGGTGTTTATGAATATGAAGCAGCACATGGAACTGTTCAGAGACATTATTACAAGCATCTGAAAGGCGAAGAGACATCTACAAACTCTGTAGCAACAATCTTTGCATGGACAGGAGCTCTTCGTAAACGTGGAGAACTGGATGGCAATCAGAAACTGGAAGAGTTTGCAGATAAACTGGAAAAAGCTACCCTTTCCACGATTGAAAGTGGCAAGATGACCAAAGACCTTGCACTGATCACAACAATTGAGAATCCGACTGTACTGAACAGCCGTGATTTCATCCTTGCAATCAGAGAATCTCTGGAAAAAATGATTTAATATACGCACAAAAGAGCCATTGTATCAACTGCGATACAGTGGCTCCTGTAATATTGGGAGAGAAAATTGCAGTTACGCAAGTTCCTCCCATTTTTCATATAATTCTTCAAGTTCTGCCTGAATCTTGTCTTTTTCGCGGCTCAGTTCCGCACAGCGTCCTACATTCGTACAGACATCCGGAAGAACGAGAGTGTCGTCGATCTCTTTATCTCGTGTTTCAAGTTCTTCAATACGTTTTTCGACTTTTTTAAGTTCGTTTTCCTGTTTACGCTTGCGAGCCTGTTCTTCTTTTTGCTGCTGCCAGGTGAGTTTTCCCTCAGAAGGTGTTTCTTCATTAGCTTCTTCGGTGGCTTCCTGTGCAGTCGGAGCATATTTCTCAGTCAGTTCTTCTTTTTTCTCCAGATAGTAGTCGTAATCACCGATATAGTTGACAACTGACTGATTTGTCAGATCCAGAATGCGGGTTGCAGTCTGGTTGATGAAATAACGGTCATGAGAAACGTACAGTACCGTTCCGGTGTAGCTGTTCAGGGCTTCCTCCAGGATTTCCTTGGATGCGATATCCAGGTGGTTGGTAGGCTCATCGAGAATCAGGAAGTTTGCTTCTGAGAGCATCAGTTTTGCAAGAGAAACACGGCCTCGTTCACCACCGGAAAGAGAGGAGATCACTTTGAATACATCGTCTCCGGTAAAGAGAAATGCTGCCAGCATATTACGGATCTGTGTCTCGGTCAGTGTCGGATATGTGTCTGAAATTTCCTCAAAAATTGTTTTTTCTGCATGAAGTACATGATGCTCCTGATCATAGTAACCAATCTGCACTTTGGCACCCAGAGAGAAGCTTCCGGCGTCTGCATCCAGAAGTCCGTTGAGAATCTTGAGCATTGTAGTTTTGCCGGTTCCGTTGTTTCCGATCAGTGCTACGCGCTCGCCTCGTTTGATCTGGAAAGAAATATTGGAAAAAAGTTTCTGCTGCGGGAAACTTTTGGCGAGATCTTCTACGGTAAGGACATCGTTTCCACTGACCACGCGTGGCTCAAGAGAAAGACGCATCTGGCTCTGGACTTCGATCGGTTTGTCGATCCGCTGAATCTTATTCAGCATCTTTTCACGGCTCTCTGCACGTTTGATGGATTTTTCACGGTTGAAGGAGCGGAGCTTTTCAATGACCGCTTCCTGATGCTTAATTTCCTGCTGCTGGTTCAGATACTCTTTCATTCTGGCTTCACGGAGCATTTCCTTTTTCTTGGCGTAATCTGTATAATTACCCATGAAAGTGGTAAGCTTGCCCAGTTCGATCTCGACGACTTTTGTTACAACCCGGTTCAGAAAATACCGGTCATGAGAGACGATCAGTACTGCACCGGGATAATTCAGAAGATAAGTTTCCAGCCATGAGATAGAATTTAAATCCAAATGGTTGGTTGGCTCGTCCAAAAGCAGAATATCCGGCTTTGTGAGGAGCAGTTTTCCGAGAGAGACACGGGTTTTCTGACCTCCTGATAAAGTCGCGACCGGTTTTGCGAATTCTTCTTCTGTAAATCCAAGTCCCTTTAAAACACCAGTGATCTCACTTTCGCAGGCGTATCCATTTTCACGTTCGAATGCCGCTGTGAGCCGCTGGTATGTATTCATACGTTCTTCCAGACGTTCTCCGCTTAAATGTTTCATTTCCTGTTCAATCTCACGAATCTGCCGCTCCATATCAAGAATATCGGCTTTTGCGGTGCGCACCTCTTGATAGATCGTATGGTCATTATTCATATCCTGATGCTGTGCCAGATATCCCATCGTCTTGCCGCGTGTCAGAACAACATTGCCGCCGTCCGCCTGTATCTCACCAACGATCATCTTAAGAAGTGTTGTCTTTCCGGCACCGTTCGGTCCTACGAGAGCTGCTTTTTCGTGGTCTTCTATATGAAAGGAGCCGCCGGAGACAATTACTTCTTCTCCAAAGGCTTTTTCGATATTGTGACATGCAAGTATCATCCTATCCTCCTTGATAAAAATCCTGTGATTTTGAGAAATAAAGATGCCGTAGGGCTGCGTCCGGCGCTGCGACCGCATAATTCTGGCATCATCTTATACTATTATAACGAAAATACTACAAAAAACAACTAAAAAGTTTGACATTATACTAACGATTGCCTATAATAATGAGTAGAAATTTTTGAAGGAAGGAGGTACGGATCATGCAAAACAGGGGAATTTCACAGGCAGTAATCCGTAGATTACCCAGATATTATAGATACCTTGGGGAGCTGATCGAGCAGGGAGTAGAACGAATCTCTTCCAATGAGCTTAGTAAAAGAATGAAAGTAACAGCTTCCCAGATTCGTCAGGATCTTAATAATTTTGGCGGATTCGGGCAACAGGGATATGGCTATAATGTAAAATATCTGTACTCAGAAATCGGAAAAATTCTTGGATTGGAACAGGATCATAATATTATTATTATTGGTGCTGGTAATTTGGGGCGTGCACTTGCGAACTATGCATCATTTGAAAAGCGTGGATTTATCTTAAAAGGATTGTTTGATATCAATCCGGAGCTTGACGGACAGGAAGTTCGTGGTGTTCCAATTCATATGATGGACGAGCTTCCGAAATTTGTAGATGAGAACAGTATCGATATTGCAGCATTGACGATTCCAAAGGATGAGTCAATCAAAGTCGCAAAATTTCTGGCAGAACACAATGTTCACGGAATATGGAATTTTGCACATACAGATCTGAATCTCCCGGAAAGTGTGATTGTTGAGAATGTACATTTATCCGAGAGTCTGATGAGGCTGTCATATAATATATGCCGCTACAAGGAAGAACATAATTAAGGAGATAACGTGTAAAGACAGGTTTGTTCAGATAGCATCCTGGCTTTGCACGTTTCTTTCTATCAGGAGGAATCAAAACTATGAGATATTTGCCAGATGCTAAACAGATGAAAACGGCAGATTCATTTACGATAAATGAACTTAAAATCCCGTCCCTGGAACTTATGGAACGGGCTGCCAGAGCATGTGTAAATCACATTAAAGACTGGAAAATTAATTTAAATAAAATATGTGTCCTCTGTGGTTCTGGAAATAATGGCGGGGACGGCTTTGCGATTGCCAGAATGTTTGCATGGGAAGGGTATGACGTAACAGCAGTTCTGGTCGGAAACAGAGATCACTGCACACCAGAGACTGCCCATCAGATAGAACAGTTGAAAAATACAGGAGCACAGTTTAAGGAGCAGTTTGAGCAAGAAGCATTTGAAAGTGAACCGTATACTTTAATTATCGATGCAATTTTTGGAGTTGGACTTTGCCGGGAGGTTGGAGGCAGATATGCACAGATTATAGAGTGTGTGAATCAGTCTGATGCAGTCCGTATGTCCGTGGATATTCCTTCCGGAATTTGCGCAACTACAGGAAATGTATTAGGAACTGCAGTGCGTGCAGACTATACTGTGACAATTCAGGAGACGAAAGTTGGTCTTGTACTTGATCCGGGAAGAAGTTATGCAGGAATCTGTGTATCCGAGGATATCGGAATTGTATCACTTCCACTGGAAAGAGATGAGGAAACAGTTTGTACACTGGAGGGCAGTGATTATGCAGCACTTCTTCCGAAACGAAATGCGGACTCCAATAAAGGAACTTACGGAAAGCTTCTTATGATCACCGGAAGCAAAGGTATGTCAGGTGCTGCATATCTTGGCGCACTTGCAGCTTACAGGACAGGTACCGGGCTGGTGCAGATCTATACTGCTAAAGAAAATCGCGTGATCTTACAGAGCCAGATCCCGGAAGCGATCATTACAACTTATGAAAAATATGATGTCAATGAACTACATCGCCTGATCGACTGGGCAGATGTCGTAGCTATAGGTTCCGGACTTGGAACAAAGAAGACTGCAAGGAAGATTTTAAAAGAAACCATTGCATATACAAAGAAACCCTGTGTCATAGATGCAGACGGACTCAACATTTTGTCTGAACATATGGATTATCTGTGTGGTGCAGATTGTGAACATTTTATCTTTACACCGCACATGAAAGAATTTGAACGGATCAGCGGCTTGAAGATTGCTGAAGTAAAAAAAGATCGTATTGCAGCACTTCGTACATTTGTTAAAGAATATGACGTTACCTGTGTACTGAAGGATTCCAGAACAACCATTGCAAAGCCGAGAGAGCGGGTAGCGGTAAATCTATCCGGCTGTGCGGCTATGGCAAAAGCCGGATCCGGGGATGTGCTGGCAGGCATTATTGCATCGTATCTCGCACAGGGACTTTCTGAATGGGAAGCAGCGCTTCTCGGTGTTTATATTCACGGAAGAGCTGGTGAGATTATAGAGAAGGAACAAGGCGCATACAGTCTTCTCGCAAGGGAACTTGCACAAAAGGCAGGAACAGCCATGACGATACAGGAGGAAAACTAGATTATGAAACAATACAGCAGAGTATGTGAACGAGTGGATCTGGATGCAATTTTTTATAATTTCCAGATGATGAAAGCAAATATCAAAGATGGGGTAAAGATGATCGCAGTTATCAAAACAGATGGCTACGGACATGGTGCAGTCCAGATTGCCCGGTTACTGGAACCGGTAGACTATATCTGGGGCTACGCGGTTGCAACACTGGACGAAGCTGTCGTCTTGAGAAAAAATGATATAAAAAAACCAATTCTTGTGCTTGGATGCATTTTCCCGGATCAGTGGGAAGCAATGATTGAAAATGAGGTCCGGATGACTACTTACACAGTAGAAATGGCGAAAGGAGTTTCGAATCTTGCGGTCAAAATGGGAAAAGATGCATATATTCATATTAAGCTGGATACCGGAATGTCAAGACTTGGTTTCCAGATTCATGAAGACAGTGTAGATGCAATTGAAGAAATTTCAAAAATGCCGGGACTTAAATTAGAAGGAATGTTCACACATTTTGCAAAAGCAGATGAAACAGACAAGGCATATACAGATGTTCAGATTGGAAAATACAACTATATGCGTGATGAACTTAAAAAGCGGGGTGTCACATTCCCGATTTGCCACTGCTCAAATAGTGCCGGTATCATTGATATTAAGAAAGCGAACATGGATCTGGTACGTGCCGGAATATCCATTTATGGATTGTATCCTTCCGAGGAGGTAGAGAAAAATAATGTTCCGTTAAGACCAGCCATGGAACTGATCAGTCATGTCTCTTATGTAAAGACAGTTCCGGAAGGAACTCCGGTCAGCTATGGCGGAACCTATGTGACAGAAAAAGAGACTTCTCTTGCGACCATTCCGGTCGGCTACGGAGATGGATATCCCAGAAGTCTTTCTAACAAAGGTTATGTACTGATCCATGGCAAAAAAGCACCAATCCGCGGAAGAGTTTGTATGGACCAATTTATGGTCGATGTGACAGATATTCCAGATGTAAAATTTGGTGATAAAGTAACACTGGTCGGTAAAGATGGTGATGAATTTCTTCCGGTGGAGACTTTAAGTGATCTGTCTGGAAGATTTAACTATGAATTTGTCTGTGATCTCGGAAAGAGAATTCCAAGAGAATACATTCAGAATGGGCAGGTCACAGAACAGGTCGATTATTTCGATGTGTAATAGTAAGAAAGGGTAAAAGCCCGGACTGGGATGCCTGTGAATGGATTTTTGCTTTATTCTTGCATGAAAATATAAGAATACTTCCGAAAAAGCTGGAAATACTTGTAGTATCATAGTAAAATCGGAGTGTGGACATTGTGCAGGTAAGACGTGGTGATATCTATTATGCAGATTTGAGTCCGGTAGTTGGCTCAGAACAGGGAGGAATTCGTCCGGTGCTGATCATTCAGAATGACGTAGGAAACCGTCACAGCCCGACTGTCATATGTGCGGCGATTACTTCCCGTATGAATAAGGCGAAGCTGCCGACTCATGTAGAGATAGATGCAAGAAAATATCAGATTGTAAAGAATTCTGTAGTATTATTAGAACAGATCCGAACCATAGACAAACAGCGCTTAAAGGACATGGTTTGTCACCTGGATAAAGAAATGATGTACAAAGTAGATGAAGCAATCAAAGTCAGTTTTGAGCTTCATACATAATCAAAGGAGTGAAAGAAAGTAGAATTATGGACGAGGCCAGACAGGGGACCGCGGATAAGCTGATCCGTAATGTGTTCCGATACATGGATAAGAACGCCCGGGATATCATGACTCACAGGAAGAATATTGTGGCGATAGATGAGGAGGAATCTCTGGAAGATGCACTGCATTTTATGCTGGAGACGAATTATTCAAGATTTCCGATTTACAGAGAAAGTATTGATGAGATCATCGGTTTTATGCATTTGCGTGAGGCCATGACATGCTATTTGAAAAACAATTACAGAAATGTTCCGGTCAAAGAATTACATTCTTACATAAGACCTGTAGATTTTATACCGGAGTCTAAGAATATTGACCGCCTTTTTAAGGAGATGCAGGCAAAGAAAAACCACATCGTAATTGTTATGGACGAATATGGACAGACTTCCGGTCTTGTGACACTGGAAGATATACTGGAAGAAATTGTCGGAAATATTATGGACGAGCATGACGTGGAAGAAGAATTGATCATTGTACTTTCTGCCAGTTCCTATATCGCGAGCGGTATGCTGGAGCTGGAAAAACTGGGAGACCTTTTGCATGTTACATTTGACACGGAAGAGTATGGAACACTCAATGGCTTTATGATCGACAAGCTGGAACGTATCCCGAATGAAGGCGAAGAGTGCATTGTAGTATATAAGAACTACCGATTTACCGTTCTGGAAGTGAATGATAACACAATTCAAAGAGTAAAGATTGAAAAACTTCCGATGGCGTGATAGAATAAAGAACGTGTGAAAACAGATAGAAAAGAGGAATAGAAATGTCAGGACATTCAAAATTTGCCAATATTAAACATAAGAAAGAGAAAAATGATGCAGCAAAGGGTAAGATCTTTACGAAAATCGGAAAAGAACTTGCAGTTGCCGTAAAAGAAGGTGGAAGCGCTGATCCGGCTAACAACAGCCGTCTGCGTGATGTTATTGCAAAAGCAAAAGCTAACAATATGCCGAATGATACCATCGACAGAAATATCAAAAAAGCCGAAGGGGATGCCAATGCAGCAAACTACGAGCACATTACATATGAAGGATATGGCCCGAACGGAACTGCTATCATCGTAGAGGCTCTGACAGATAACAGAAACCGTACAGCTACGAATGTAAAGAATGCATTTACAAAAGGTAAGGGAAATGTAGGAACACCTGGATGTGTATCCTTTATGTTTGATAAAAAAGGTCAGATCATTGTTGATAAGGAAGAGTTCGACGGAGATTCTGATGAACTCATGATGACTGCACTTGATGCCGGAGCAGAGGACTTCTCAGAGGAAGAAGACAGCTTCGAAATCTTTACAACACCGGAAGATTTCAGTGCTGTACGCCAGGCTCTTGAAGAAGCAGGTATTCCGATGGCAGGTGCGGAGGTTACAATGATCCCTCAGACATATGTCGAGCTGACAGATGAGAAGGACATCGCAAATATTCAGAAGACTCTGGATATGCTTGATGATGATGATGATGTTCAGGATGTTTATCATAACTGGGACGAGTAAAACATAAAAAGGGGATAAACTTATGAGTAATTACAAGATTGAAACAAAATGCATCCAGTCCGGTTATGAGCCGGGCAATGGAGAGCCGCGTGTACTCCCGATTTATCAGAGTACAACATTTAAATACAATAGCAGCGATCAGATGGGTCGTCTGTTCGCATTGGAGGAATCCGGATATTTTTATACAAGACTGCAGAATCCAACCAATGATGCAGTAGCAGCAAAAATCTGCGATCTGGAAGGAGGAGTCGCAGCAATGCTGACATCTTCCGGTCAGGCGGCGAACTTCTATGCCATTATGAATATCTGTGAAGAAGGAGATCATATTGTATGTGCTTCTGCATTATATGGCGGTACCTATAACTTGTATGCCCATACAATCAAAAAGATGGGCATTGATGCAACATTTGTTGATCCGGAATGTACGACAGAAGAGTTAAATGCCGCATTCAAAGAGAATACAAAAGCTGTATTTGGTGAAACCATTGCCAATCCGGCTCTTGTAGTATTAGATCTCGAGAAATTTGCAGCGGCTGCTCATGCACATGGCGTACCGTTTATTGTGGATAATACATTTGCAACACCGGTCAACTGCCGTCCGTTCGAGTGGGGTGCAGATATCGTAACACATTCTACTACAAAATACATGGATGGACATGCCACATGTGTCGGAGGAGCTATCGTTGACAGTGGTAACTTTGACTGGGCTGCCCATGCAGATAAATTTCCGGGACTTACAACTCCGGATGAGACATATCACGGAATCGTATACACAGAGAAATTTGGAAAAGCTGCGTATATTACAAAGGCGACTTCTCAGTTAATGAGAGATTTAGGTTCCATTCCATCACCTCAGAATTCATTTATTCTGAATCTTGGACTTGAAACGCTTCCATTACGTGTGGAGCGTCATTGTGAAAATGCTCTGGCAGCTGCAAAATATCTGCAGGCACATGAAAAAGTAGCGTGGGTAAGTTGTCCGATGCTAGAAGGTGATAAACATTATGCACTTGCTAAGAAATATATGCCAAACGGAACTTGTGGAGTCATTACTTTTGGTCTGAAGGGTGGAAGAGAGGAAGCAGTCCGCATGATGGACAGCCTGAAGATGATTGCAATCGTGACTCATGTAGCCGATGCAAGAAGCTGTGTTCTCCATCCGGCAAGTCACACACACCGTCAGATGAATGATCAGGAGTTAAAAGAAGCTGGAGTACAGCCGGATCTGATCCGTTTCAGTGTTGGAATTGAAAATATTGATGATATTATTGCTGATTTAAGTCAGGCACTTGAACAGGTATAAAAGTATTTAAATACCTCCATACTAAGAAAAAAGTATGGAGGTATTTTTTATGGAAAAAGAAACAACTGAGGAAAAAAGAAATGAAATGAAAGAAACCGGCAGCATGAAACTTGACTCTAATAACCGGAAACATAATGTACGTCTTCTGACAATTATTGGAGAGATTGAAGGTCATGAAGCAGTATCCGGGAATACAAAAGCGACAAAATACGAACATCTTTTGCCGATGCTGGCTGAAGTAGAAGACAGCGAAGAGATTGATGGACTTCTGATCCTTTTAAATACAATGGGCGGGGATGTGGAAGCAGGACTATCTATTGCAGAAATGATCGCTTCTATTAGTAAACCGACAGTTTCTCTAGTCCTTGGAGGCAGCCATTCTATCGGAGGACCGCTGGCAGTGGCGGCAGATTACTCATTTATCGTCCCGAGCGGAACTATGATCATACATCCGGTCAGATCAAATGGCATGTTTATTGGAGTACAGCAAAGTCTCCAAAATATGATCCGGACTCAAAAACGCATTACAGGGTTTCTTGCAGCTCATTCCCATATGAACGAAGAACGTATCGAAGAACTGATGCTTAATCCGACGGAACTTGTCAAAGATGTCGGCACACTTCTGGAAGGAGAAGATGCGGTCAGGGAAGGTCTGATTGATGAAGTTGGAGGAATGAGCCATGCATTAAGGAAACTTCACCAGATGATTGACGAAAAATAATCATTCATGTATACTATAGTGTGATATGTTTTGCGCATAAGGGGGAGTAAAAAATATGGCTGCAAAGTCAAAAAAGAAAACTGGCAGAAAGCAGACAAAGAAAAAAAAGACCGAACAAAGTTTTTTAGGGGAGGAAATCTTTGTCTGGGTTACTCTGGCAGTCAGTATTTTGCTATTGATCAGTAATTTCGGATTTGGCGGAAACATTGGCTATCATGTATCCGGGGCTCTAAAGCACGGCTTTGGGATCGTTGCCTATCTTGTCCCATTTTTACTGTTTGGAATCGTATCATTTTTAATATCAAATAAAGAAAATAGAATCGCATATAT
>ERZ772819.3804-NODE-3804-length-10332-cov-47.095650_pt1 | contig 10332 bp, 9 predicted proteins | sample MGYA00580860_ERZ772819 | MGnify/ENA primary metagenome ERZ772819 (study PRJEB29015, sample SAMEA2737683) | human gut metagenome | biome: human gut; feature: human-associated habitat; material: faeces | place: China | collected 2012 ...
TGAGACAGGTTGGAACAAGAACACCGTCCACCGCATCGTAAAAAATCCAGCATACACAGGAAGGGACAGTTATCCGCCCATTGTCGAAGAAGCGTTATTTCAAAAAGCGCAAGTCCTATGCCAACGAAAAGCCCCCACTTACACAGAATCCTTAAAGGATATTCGCGGTGACATTATCTGCCCCGACTGCGGCAGCAGAATGGAATGGCAGACGAAAGGCCATCGATGGCGCTGCCGCCACTGCGCAGCATTCTCCGTCCGAATTGAGCCAGATATTCTCCTGCAAAGCATCGCCACCACAATGAAACGCTTACAGGATAATCCTAACAGCATTGATAGCCCGCCCTTATCGCACAACACAGTATCCATCGAAGCCGAAAAACGGCAAGTAGAAATTGATGAAATGTTATCCGCCGGGAATTTTGATGCAGAATCACTCATCCAAAATGTCCTTGCTCGCGCAGATACGCAATATCTCTGCTGCACAGCCGGAAATTCTGACCCCATGACTCTCCGCATCAAAGAAGCCCTCGCTGCTGCACCGCCCTGCGATACGTTCGACTCAAAGCTGTATCACACCATCGCTGACAAAATAGTTTTGCACAGAACTACTTCCATTCAGTTGAAACTTATAAATGGAATGGTCGTATAAGGAGAATCCCATGAACCGTGAGAGAAGAATCATCGTCATTCAGCCCAATAGGAAAGATTCCAAAAGCGCCGAATCCCGCACCAAGCTGCGCGTTGCTGCATACTGCCGTGTCAGCACCGAGGAAGAAGAACAGCAGGGCAGCTTTGAAATCCAAAAAGAATTCTACACTGACAAAATCAATTCCACCCCCGAATGGAAGATTGCCGGGATTTACGCCGACGATGGTATCTCAGGTGTCCACACCAAAAAGCGTGACGGATTCAACCAGATGATTCAAGACTGCAAAAAGCACAAAATCGACCTGATCCTTACAAAATCAATTTCTCGCTTTGCCCGCAACACCGTAGACAGCATCCAATACGTGCGGATGCTGAAGCAATTCGGTGTCACCGTCATATTTGAAAAAGAGAACATCAACACCAGTACCATGAATTCCGAAATGCTCCTTACTGTGCTGAGTGCCTTTGCACAAGCTGAGAGCGAATCCATCTCGCAGAATATTTCCAGAGGAAAGCGCATGGGATTTCGTCACGGAAGATTCTCCTTCCCCTATGCGCAGATGCTCGGCTATCGCAAAGGTGCAGACGGTCAGCCGGAGATCATTCCAGAACAGGCTGAACTGATTCGAATGATTTACACCAGCTACCTGCACGGCGACAGCTTGCAAACCATAAAGGGCAAGGTCGAAGCAGGCGGTTACAAAACCGTGCGTGGCAACACCACATGGTCAACGCAGGCGCTCCTACGCATCTTGCAGAATGAAAAATACTGCGGTGATGTCCTGCTGCAAAAGACCTTTACTGACAATGTGCTGACTGGAGGCCCGAAGAAAAATACCGGTCAGCTACCGCAATACTACATTGAGAACAATCACGAGGGCATCGTCACCAAGCAGATGTACCGCGAGGTGCAAGCTGAAATCGCCCGCCGCAACAGCAAGTCCTGCGCGAACCGGCGCAAACAAAAGCGCGGGCGGTACAACAGCAAGTACGCCCTTTCAGAACGGCTGTACTGTGGGGAATGCGGCAGCCCTTATAAGCGCGTGACTTGGAATATTCACGGCAGAAAGGAAATCGTCTGGCGCTGCGTCAACCGTGTCACCTACGGAACAAAGTTCTGCCACAATTCACCCTCTGTGCAAGAAGAAGTCCTGCATCAGACCCTGCTGAGAGCCATCCAAAATCTGGCCGACAATTACACCGATGAAGTCGCCATGCAGATCAACGGTATCCTGCATGATTTGCAAGGCGGTACAACAGAACTGGAGGAATTACAGCAAAAGCTCGCGGATGCCCGGCAGGAATTTGACCGCCTGCTGGATCTGTCCCTTGAATGCGATGCGTCATTTCTGGACGATAAAGTAAAACGCGTCAGTAAAGAAATCGACGGTCTGAAAAAGAGAATAGAAGTTCTGACTGCGAACCAGCAAAAAGCTGCCGATCCCCAATATCAGTTGAGCGCCGAAGATTTCCAGATTAAAGAATACTCAGATGCCTTGGTTGCGCGGATTGTAGAGAAAGTCATTGTGCTATCTGCTGATGAGATAAAGATTGAATTTGTGGGTGGATACACAGTGAACACTACGTCACAAGAATAAAATGAACGCTATACGGAAACAAATAAAGAGATTTAGCTGATTTCTCTTGCAGTAAAACGCGTGCCATTACTGACAATGTCAGTTTTATAAGATTTGCACCAGCGGCAGAGCGTACTACGGGAAATGGCGTACTCAGTACAAAGTTGACAGGCAGGTACGCCGCTTTCATAGCGAGCAATGATGGCTTTCTTTTAATCATAAGATAATTGCATAAAGACCCCCTTCTATAAGAGTGGGCATCGTATATATCCATAATAGATAATACATCCTGTAAGGGCAACTTACATGGAAGTTTTCAAAACGAAAACAGTGTACTACCGGTCGCTTGACCGACAAGAATCCGATGCCACACGAGATGATTAATGCAAGAAGCGTTTTTGCAAAATCAGTGCAACTTCCACATCGATTATAGTTGTTATCACCAAAAAAATGTGCTAAAATACCAGAAAGCCGTGTTTTTCGATGGAATTGCTGGAGGTGTCGGTATGGATATTATTGAATCGCCAAACGATGCAGGACTTAATAGCTTGTCTGGTTTTTCTTATCAAATCAAGGTATTCATATTGAAAATGACGCAATTGAAGGGAAATCAGCAAGTTGAGTTTGAAACCTTGGATGATGTAACTACTCGATCTTTAAGTGCGGATAATACGGTCACTGATTTTTGTATCAAACGATATGTAGCCGCAGAATCTTCCGGGATTGAAGTTTTTCAAGTTAAGCAAACAGATGTCACCAAGTCTGTAGCTCGTAAAGTTCTATACAATTGGTTGCTAGCGTATAATGAGAACTCCGATATCACCAGTTTTCATCTTTATGTCGATGATCAGTATTCTGTTGGCATCAATCTATTTTGCAGTAATAACGCAAAACAGGAATACGATATAGTTATTGAATCAAATAAGCGCGAACAGGCCCTTATCACTCGTGTAAAGCGATTATATAATGGTAAGTTTGAAGAGTTCAAGAATGCCTATCAGACAATTTGCAATAATGCGCATATTGACTCCATAAATAACATTGACCGTTCAATTTCCAACCAGTTAGTAGCTCCATTTCATGCTACTGCTGCCGGAATAGGTTCAACCTATTTTGAAAAACGAATCTATGAATTAGTCACAAAAATTTGTGCCAGAATTATTGACTCTGCGGGGCGGCGAATTCCTTATATATGTGGTCACGCTGAATACATGCAATTATGTGAAGAAATATGTAGAAACATCTCTCCTTCACAGTATACCCCTGACTACGAATCCTTTAGACAAGCATTTGTTCAAAGTGATTTAACAGAAGAAATGCTGCAATCGAGAGAATGCAGGCAATTGCGCTACTGCAACCTTACAACTACCGAAATTTCAGATCATTTAAGTTATGAACAATATTACGAGAATATACGCCAACACTATTTACGTGATGCGCAAAAGGAAAAAATATTAAGTACAGAGAGAATTGCTAATCAAAATCATAAAGATGTCGTTCTTGAACTTCAAGCGGATGGACGTGACAAGCCATCGCTTAGATTGGTCAAGACAAAGCGGGCGGGTATTTCAACAATGCCTAACGAATTTTCACGGTGGGGTGCATATATTTTCTTAACTAAAGATAAACTTCCAAACCAAATTTCTTGGAAAGATGAAAATGGAGAATCCGATGAGTAATGAAACTGAAAGCATATTGGATTTACAAATCGAGGTAATACAAGCCAGCATTTATTGTGACATTATCAAAAGATTATTACTGCAACATCGAAGTGTGAGCATTGTAAAAGTAATCGTATTTAGCTTTATAATAAAAAAGCAGCAGTATCTACAAAAAAATATTTACACCGGCAGGAATCGTGATGATCTAGTTCTAAAATTCTTATCGCAGGCCAGCGGACTATTTGATGAACTTTGTGAACAAATGCCGTATATTTTTCAGTCTATCGATTTGCTAGTCAAAGATGATTTCTGCGTAGTTCATGAGGGTGAACTAATTTGCAATTCAATTCATAAGCAAGGTCTTTCTGGGTTTGATACTTTTACAAATTCAGTAATCCAAGAAAGTAAAATATATTCGGACAGACAGTTTTTAAAAGAGGTGATAAGCATTGTTTAAAATAGTAAGGCTATCTCTTTATGGTATGGAAGAGGGGCAAGCCTTTTCATACCAATTTTCAGATGGAATTAACTATTTCCAAGGAAAAAATGATTCGGGAAAGACAGAATTTTACACATTTTTGGATTATATGTTTGGCGCCAGCTTTAAATTGTCCGACAAAGATTGGTATAAAAACACGCTTGAATCTGCGGAACTTGACTTTGTGTATAATGACCACGAATTTGTTATCACACGTTTTTTATCTAATCAAAACAAAAATTATTTTCGTTATCACGATGATGACACCGCAGAAGAAATTCGCCTTGATGAATATAGAGCTAAGTTAAATTCTATTTTTTCGGGAAATTCGGAGACGTTAAGAGAACTTCGTACTTTTGTTGGCGAGGATATTGGCTATCGTACGTTCACAGTGTTTAATTTTTTAGGCGAAAATCGACAGGGTATTTTGAACGACTTTTTTGATAAATGCAGTCGTATTGAATATGCAATAAAAATGCCATCGCTGTTAAATTACATTTTCAATAGAAATATTGCTAGAATAAATGAGTTGAAAAAGCAAGCGGAAGATTTAAAGTCCCGTATTGCGTATATGGAAAAGCAAGAATCTCAAAATAATGATATCCAAGGGAGAGTCAACTTACAGCTAAGAACTCTTGGGATACCTACTATTTTTGACGGGTCCAATTCCAAATCAGTGCTTCAGGACGTTGTCACTTTTCAAAATTCCTTGGAAAAAAAGAAATCTGCAAAAAATATTCAAGCAATCACAGAGTTGGAAGCAATATATACAAGCCTCGATGAGCAGTTAAAAAAGCAGGAAAGTTTTGAATCTGACCATAAACGCTTTATAGAAGATGATGTTAAGCAGCAAGAACTGCTTAGTAATCTCTTTGAAATGGTCAATGATAAGCCAGAGTACTCCTATCTTGCTACCCCCATCATCAATTTGATTTCTGACTTGGAAAAAAGTATTTCTTTTAACAAGTACTTTATTCAAGAGGCAACCGTACGCGAATTAAAAAAGCAGCGTGATTTAGTCAAGCAAAAAATACTATCCAACCAAGCACGTTTTACTATTTATTCGGCATCTGAAAAAACACAAGCGATTACTTTGATTAGAGAGTACTTGAGCTATTATACTGAGGATTTTGACAGCGCAACACTAAAAGAATTAAAAAAAGAACTGAAGGAAGTGCAAGAAAGAATTCGCAATCTTCAAAGTGAAAATGACAGTCAAAAAATCGATGATTTGTCCGATGAAATCACAAAACTATATAGAGCCGCAGCCGGATCATCGGATCTTGCAGAGTATGACTTTGGGAAAAGCGGTTTCCATATTTCCTACTTAAAAAGCGGCAATATTTTGCAACCACAAATCACAGATGACGACACACTCGCTGGAAACCAGTCCAAAAATTATTATACCGGCAGTATGGCTAGGCACACTTTGATACAATTGTGCGGTTATCTCGGTTTCTTGCGTATGCTTATTAATGATGGTAAATACCCTTTAATTCCATTTCTTGTTGTCGATCATATTTCCAAACCATTTGATACAAAGAATCAGATGGCCCTTGGTGTAGTATTGCATGCGATATATGAAGATATTTCCAAAGAACAATTGCAAATAATACTATTTGATGATAAGGAACCTTCAGAATTAGGAATCACACCTGACAGGGCTACTAGTCTGTTGCTTGACGGCAAAAGCGGCTTTAATCCGTTCTACAGTCCTGTCATAGCAAGTCAAGAAGATTCTCCAGATGAGGAATAAACCTATATCACGCCTTTTGAAGCATGAAAAACAGCAACTTTGTTATACGCCAAGGACAACTTAATAGGTATGCACACCCTAGAAGGGAGGTTATTGTTCCACAAAACGATAAAATCCAGCTATTTGAAGACAAACGCATCCGAACAGTTTGGAACGAAGAAAAAGAAGACTGGTACTTTTCGATTGTAGATGTAATCGCGGTTTTAACAGAGCAACCTGATCAGCGCGCTGCTAGTAATTACTGGGCCAAGCTGAAACAAAGGCTTAAAGAGGAGGGCGCAGATCAGTTGCTGACAAATTGTCAGCAACTGAAATTGAAGTCGCCTAAAGATGGCAAACGATATAAAACAGATGTTGCTGACACAGAGCGGCTTCTTCGCATCATTCAGTCCATCCCTTCTCCTAAGGCAGAGCCTTTCAAGCGTTGGCTGGCAGAAGTTGGCAGAGAACGAATAGAGGAAACCATCGACCCTGAACTGACGATCGACCGTGCATTGGAAACCTATCTCAAAAAGGATACACCCGCGAATGGATTAACCAACGCTTGCAGGCGATCCAAGTCCGCAAAGAGCTAACAGACGAAGGGGATGCACGTGGCGTACAAAAGGGAATAGAATATGCCATACTTACCGATGAGATTTCCCGCGCGTGGTCTGGCATGTCAACGCGTCAGTATAAGAATCTGAAGGGGTTGAAAAAAGAAAATCTCCGCGATAATATGACTACCTTGGAATTGGTATTGAATATGCTGGCAGAGGCAACGACTGCTGAAATTTCTAAGCAAAAAGTCCCTGAAACATTATCCGAAAATATCGTTGTCGCCCGCGCCGGAGGAAAGGTAGCCGGAGATGCCAGAAAAGCTATCGAGGCGCAAACCGGTGTCCCTGTTATTACCGATCAGAATGCATCCCAACTTGGTCAAATTGTAGCAAATATATTAGAAGAGACTTCTTCGGGTAACCAAGATGAAAATTCTGATAAATAGTTTTTTCACGTTGCGCCATTAGTATGTGGTCTTTGTGCAGGGTATCTTTTTTGTAACATAGAGACAAGGTCACTTACGAAAGTAAGTGACCTTTTTTGTTTTGTTCGGACTGTCCGACATTCCGCATTACACACAACACCCCCGCTTGCCTTCCATTTATATAAGGAAGGCAAGCGGGGGTGTTGTGTACGGTGCTTACTTTTCAAACTCCTTTGCCACATCCTGCAGCAGCTTACGGATGGGCAGGTGTTGGGGGCAGATCTGCTCGCATCTGCCGCAGCGGATGCAGTCCGATGCGCGGGTGCCGGGGCGGGTGTGGACATCCTCGTAATAATAATCGGCGTTCCAGTCGTGGTGGATGTTCTTGGTGTTCATGATGGCGAACAGGTCGGGGATGGCGATCTGCTGCGGGCAGCCGTCTACACAGTAGCGGCAGGCCGTGCAGGGGATCAGGTTCTGCTTGCGGAAGATCTCCACCACCTTGGAAACGGCCGCGCGCTCGGTGTCGTTCAGCGGCTGAAAGTCCCGCATAAAGCTGAGGTTATCCTGCATCTGCTGCATATTGCTCATGCCGGACAGCACCATCATGATACCGGGGAAGCCCGCCGCAAACCGGATGGCATAGCTGGCCGGGCTGCCGCCGTGCAGCGATTCCAGCACCGCGGCGGCGTCCTTGGGCAGGTTGACCAGATTGCCGCCCTTGACCGGCTCCATAACAAGCACCGGCTTATTGTGCCGGCGGCAGACCTCATAGCATTTGCGGCTCTGCACGGCGATGTCATCATAGTCCAGATAGTTGAACTGGATCTGCACGACCTCGATCTGCGGGTACTCGGTCAGGATCCGGTCCAGCACCTCGGCGCGGTCGTGGAAGGAGAGGCCGACATGGCGGATCTTGCCCTCGGCCTTGAGGTCGAACGCCGTCTCATACGCGCGGCACGCTTTGAATTGCTGAAAATTCTCGGCATTTTGGGAGTGCATGAGGTAAAAGTCAAAATAATCCACACCGCAGGCCGCAAGCTGGCGCGCAAAGAACGGGCGGATGTCGGCCTCGGTTTCAAAATAGCCGCCGGACAGCTTATCGGTCAGGACATAGCTTTCGCGCGGGTAACGACTGGTCAGGCAGGTTCTGAGCGCCGTCTCGCTTCTGCCGCCGATGTAGCCGTGCGCGGTGTCAAAATAGTTGAAGCCCTGCGCCAAAAATTCATCGACCATCTGCTTTGTCTGGGCAAGATCGACCTCCTCGCCCTGCATGGGCAGCCGCATACAGCCGAAGCCGAAATTCCTTTTGATTTTTTCCATTGGCAAACGCTCCTTTCGCTTATCCTTATTGTAGCAAACCCGCGCCCCGGGTGCAATACGGCGGCGGTAAAGTCCCGCCCGTATTGTACGCCGGGGAAATGCGTCTTTACACGCAGACGCCCCGCACCGGTGGGTGCGGGGCGCTTTGGCGTATTTTGCTGTGTTACAGCACCTTGCTCAGGAAGTCCACCGTGCGGGGCTGCTTCGGGTGGTTGATGACCTCATCGGGGGTGCCTTCCTCCACGATGTAGCCGCCCTCCATGAAGATGACGCGGCTTGCAACCTCGCGGGCAAAGCCGATCTCATGGGTGACCACGACCATCGTCATGCCCTCGGCGGCAAGGCGCTTCATGACCTGCAGCACCTCGCCGACCATCTCGGGGTCCAGCGCCGAGGTCGGCTCGTCAAACAGCATGATGTCCGGGTCCATGGCCAGCGCGCGCGCAATGGCCACACGCTGCTTCTGCCCGCCGGACAGCTGCGCCGGGTAGGCATCGGCCTTATCGGACAGGCCCACGCGGTCCAGCAGCTGCAGTGCCTTCTCCTTAGCCTCGGGGCGGGTGGCCTTTTTCAGCTCAACCGGCGCCAGCGTCATGTTGCCCATGACATTGAGGTTGTTGAACAGGTTGAAGTGCTGGAACACCATACCGACATTCTCGCGCACCTTGTTCAGGTCGGTCTTTTTATCGGTCAGGTCGTGGCCGTCCACGATGACCGTGCCGCCGGTGATCTCCTCCAGCCGGTTAAGGCAGCGCAGGAAGGTGGACTTGCCGCTGCCCGAGGGGCCCAGCACGACAACGACCTCGCCCTCATAAATATCAGCCGATACATCGCGCAGAACCTCCAGATTGCCGAAGTTCTTCTTCAGATGCTCAACATGAATTTTTACATTGTTCTTATTGACGGCCACGGTTGAGCCTCCTTTCCATCCGCTTGGCAAAGCGGGACAGCAGCGTAATGACGATCAGGTACATGACGCCGACGATGAACCACACCTCAAGCGAGCGCATTATGTTGGCGTTCACATTCTTGGCGGTGTTGACCAGCTCGGGGAAGCCGATGACCGACAGGATCGAGGTATCCTTGAGGGTGATGATGAACTGGTTGATGATTGAGGGGATCATTGTGCGGATGGCCTGCGGCAGCACGACCTTGTACATTGCCTTCCAGTACGGCAGGCCAAGGCTGCGGGCAGCCTCCATCTGGCCCTTATCCACGCTCTCGATACCGGCGCGGATGATCTCGGCCATATAGGCGCCGCAGTTCAGCGACAGGCAGATGATGCCGGCCTGCAGCGCCGTAAAGGTGAATTTGCTGCCGGTCATGGCTGCCCAGTTCAGGTTGTCGTTCATCAGCATCGGCACGCCGAAATAGACGAAGAACGCCAGAACGATCATCGGCACGCCGCGGATAATATCGACAAAGATCGTGGCGATGATGTTGCAGACGCGGCTTTTCAAAACGCTGAGGATGCCCACAAACAGGCCGATCAGACAGGCGAAGAAAAGGCTCCACAGGGCCAGCAGCAGCGTTTGGCCCATGGCGGCCAGCAGCAGCGGGCCGTAGTTGGCAAGAATCTTAAAAATCAAGGCGCAGAACTCCTTTCGGGGGTTGGATTTGCAAGAGCCGCTCTCCGCGCAGGGGCCAAGAGGGATCCCGGGGTCGCAAAAGCGGGGCCGCCCGCAAAAACAGGCGTCCCCGCGTATTTTTCATGGTTTAGCCGAGGTACTTTGCCAGAATCTCGTCATACTTGCCGTTGGCCTTGATGTCGGCCAGGCCCTTGTTGAACATGTCCAGCAGCTCCTGGCTGTCCTCGCTGAAGATGGCAAAGCCGTAGGGCGCGGGGTCGCTGGCGGTATCCTCCAGCACCTTCAGGGCCAGGCCGCCGTCCTTGATGGAGGCCTTCATGATGGGGGTATCCT
>ERZ772819.3812-NODE-3812-length-10303-cov-3.817623_pt1 | contig 10303 bp, 21 predicted proteins | sample MGYA00580860_ERZ772819 | MGnify/ENA primary metagenome ERZ772819 (study PRJEB29015, sample SAMEA2737683) | human gut metagenome | biome: human gut; feature: human-associated habitat; material: faeces | place: China | collected 2012 ...
TCTCTGCCATTTTTCGGAGGTCGTCAGATGTGTAACCTGCGATTGTATCATCCTTTACAATAGCAGGGTTATCTGTGCGACCAAGTAAATAATCCGTGGACACATTGAAGTAGTCGGCGATTTGTTGCAGCCGTTCAGCAGACGGTTGATTCCTTTTCAACCCATACAAAGAATTCTTGCCTAGCTTTAGCTTATCTTCTAAAGTATTTAGCGAAATCCCTTGTTTTTCACATAAATCTTTTACGATTTCAAAAGTAGAAAACATTGATTTATCAGCCTTTCTAAGACATGACAAAAAATATTTTACAAAATACGCAAAAAGTAGTTGACATTATTTTGCGTTTACGCTAAAATAGTTTTTGTAAGTTAATGAGTTAGTAAAAAACTAAGTTAAAACTTATCTAAAAATAAATAGCTTTGGCGAGCAAAATGAGTTGATAGATATAATGTTTTATCAAGGTTTTTAATTATGCTTTCATTTTAGCAGATACGCTAAAAAGTGTCAAGCGTTTTATAAAATAATTTACTAACTCTTTAACTCTATTAAAAATAAAAGGAGGAGGTCACATGAGCCAACAACATCGCAAATGGATTGAGCTTGTAAAAGAGCGAATTGAAAAACGTGGATGGTCACAGACGGACTTGGCCATTGTTGTAGGTGTTACTCCATCAGCCATCACGCAGTTGCTTAAAGATGGGAAAGGAAGTGACGACTTGAAACTTCGCATTAACAAGAAGTTGCGAATCAACGAGTCATGGGAGAAATTTGAGGAGTAGGAGGGGAAGGGGAAAATGCTTATTACCTCAACACAAGCAAAAGCAATCCGCCGAAAGCAAGCAGACAAAAATTTGACTGCTAAAAGAGCCAGCGAGGAAATTGGAGTGAATCCAATTACTTACAGGAAAATACGAAACGGTGGCGAAGTAAAGCCGAGCATTTACCAAAAAGCCATGGAATGGCTTGCAGAAGATTACTGACAAAAAAGCACCTGACGGAAATCAGGTACTTACTTAAACAATTTAAACCATTATATCACAAAAATGCTTGCCCGCATAGTTGAGAGGATGTAGAAAATGGAAGGAATAACGTTACAATTACGATTGGACGGCGGAAGTGCTGAATTGTTCACGAATCAATTATTGGCCTTTGCTGAAAAGCAGGTCAAGGAGCAGTTAGAGAATGATCGTATGCCAATCAATCAACAGGCTTTGATGAAGAAGTTTGGCTTTACTCATGGCTATATTAAGAAGTTAGAACGTAAAGGATTAAGATTTCGTAAACAAGGGAAAGATATTATGTACGATGTCAATGATGTTTATGAGATTTTAGAGTTAGAAAAACAAGTACGAAAATTAAGAGCGTAAGGAGAACAAAATGACAGAACCAACTTTATCAAGCCAGTTGTTAGGCTTAGTGTCAATCTTTATCGGGATCTTTATCCTGATGTTACTGACTGCTAAAAATGAAGAAGAAACTGAACAAAAAACAGTGTTTATCATTGAAGAAGCTGAAGAGTTCAGAGAAGTTGTACGAAGAAACTTGAAAAATAGCGACAGGAGATTCACCTATGACACTCAGCCGCCTGTAGGACTCGCTTCATCGATTGAGGACGTACCACAAGTTTTTAGAGAATGCATCGAAGATTATGACAGGCTCGCTCAGGACTACCAGGAAGAAGCAAGAAAGAATGACCTTCTAAGAAGTCAAAATGCGAAACTCTTGGAAGAAAATGGCCGTTTGCTCTACAAAGAAATGACCATGGATTTTCGCCAAAATCCAAGAAAATGGAGGGCAAAGACATGAGTGTTAGTCGCAGTATGAATGAGTTAGAAACTGGGCTCTCAAAACGTAAGGTAGAAGAAATCATCGAGAGCTTGCGTGTCAATTTTGGTCATCCTATCGTAGCTAAGAAAATGAAGCCGAACGGATATTACTTGCCACGAAATGAGGAGGAGCGACAAGCTGGTCTTGCGCCTTATCGCAGACAAATCCTAACCGAGCAAAAGAACCTTGCTGCAGTGATGACTGTGGATTTGGAGAAGTATTGGGAGGATAGCGCATGAGTGAAGATTTTAGAATACTACCTCATGATCTAGTAGCAGAGCAGTCGGTTCTGGGTGCAGTCTTTATTTCACCAGAAACGATGACATCACTTGCAGACGAATTGACTCCTGACGATTTTTACAAGCCTGCCAACAAGATTGTTTTTAAAACAATGCTGTCATTACTTGAAAAAGGTGAGCCGATCGATGCTACTACCATGATCTCTGCTCTTACTAATCAGGGTGATATTTCAAATATCGGTGGTATCACCTACGTTGTCGAGTTAGTGAACTCCACACCAACTTCAAAAAATGTGGAGCATTATGCGAAGCTTGTAAAAGAAAAGGCTACGCTCCGAAAAGTAATCGCTGACTTGTCGGATTCGTTATCTAGTGCTTATCAAGGAGATGTATCGATTGATGACATCATTGCTAAAACTGAAAAATCTCTACTGGATATCAGTAATCAAAATGCAGGGACAGGATTTCGTAATGTGGCCGATATTCTAGATACACATATGCAGATAGTCGAGACTCGTTCGCAGACAGATGGATTCGTGACTGGTCTGTCTACTGGATTTATCGGACTAGATAAGATTACAACAGGCCTTCATGAAGGGAATCTTATCATCCTTGCTGCTCGTCCAGCTATGGGTAAGACGGCATTGGCTCTGAATATCGCTAAGTATGTGGCCACGAAGGAAAGAAAGCCCGCTGTCATCTTCTCGCTAGAAATGGGCGCAGAGGAACTGATCGAGCGTATGTTAGCATCAGAGGGCATGATTCCAGCTTATCATCTGAAGACTGGGAATTTGAGTACGGACGAATGGAAACGTCTTGTGCAAGCTCAAAATAATCTCTATGATGCGCCTATCTTTGTGGATGATACTGCTGGGATTCGGATTCCAGAGATACGTTCAAATGCTCGAAAGCTTGCTCAGGAAATGGGCGGTCTGGGTGTCATTATCATTGACTACTTGCAGTTGATAACTGGGGCTAAGGGCGAGAATCGTCAGCAGATCGTTTCAGAGATTTCAAGGGAATTGAAGATATTAGCAAAGGATTTGAAAGTACCTGTCATTGCCTTATCTCAATTAAGCCGTGCAGTGGAACAGAGACAAGATAAGCGCCCGATGTTGGCAGATTTGCGAGAGTCTGGCTCGATTGAGCAAGATGCTGATATTGTAGCCTTTTTGTATCGTGAGGCCTATTACCAGAAGGAACAGGCAGACAGTCAGGAATCAAACAACGTAACAGAACTGATCCTAGAAAAAAATCGGCACGGTAGTCTCGGTACAGTGAAGTTGTATTTTCACAAAGAATACACAAAATTTTCAAGTGTGGAGGGGTAGAAATGATTAAAAAAAGTGAAGTCACTGGTTTCTTATCGTTTTTCAAATTTCCAAAGCCATTCATCTATGATGAAAAATATAAGACATTGAGCAATAACGCTAAAATGCTCTATATGCTTCTATTCGATAGGTTAGAACTATCTTTAAAAAATAGATGGCATGATAAAGAGGGGAACGTTTTCCAGTATTACACAAACGAACAGTTGATGATTGACTTAAATTGCAATAGCAACAAGACGATTATCAAAATCAAAAAGGAATTGAAAGATGCTGGTCTAATGACGGAAGTCAGACAAGGTATGAACTTACCAAACCGTATTTATCTTGATGCTCTTAACGGAAGTGTAGAAAGTACATTTCAGGAAGTGCAAAAAGTACACCTTGGAAGTGTAGAAAATACACTTTCGGAAGTGCAAAAAGTACACACAATCAAGACTGAGAATACTAAGACTGAGAATAACAATAATAAATTGTCAATTTGTAAGGAAGTTATTTCTTATCTCAATTTGAAAGCTAAGAAGAATTTTAAGGTTGACACTGCTAGTCATCAAAAATTTATCAAGGCAAGACTCAAGGAAGGCTATGTCCTTGAAGATTTTAAAAAGGTTGTGGATATTATGGTCGCTAAGTGGAAAGGTACAGAATACGAGCAGTATCTGCAACCACAAACGCTTTTCGGTAATAAGATGGACAATTATTTAAATCAGCCTATGCCTCGCAAAGCTCAGTCGTTCCAATCAGCAGTTGACGAAAGGCTAGGGTTTTAGATGAAACAGTTTAAACAATTTAGAACTAGAACGGTTCTTGATGATGTCTGTGAAATCCATGGATGCCATCTTTGGTCTGTTAAAATTCCAATCAATGGCAAGGTTGAGGAAATCAGTCAATGTCCTGAGTGCGAGAAAGAGAACATCCGTCTCTTTGAAAAGCAGTTGAATATGGAATCCGAGGTCAAGAGTAAGCTCTCGGATACTTATGAGGTTTTCGCTCGCGATAGCATCGTTTCAAGCAAGCTTGCAAGCAAGTCACTACATGACTATGAGATTCGTGTGGATATTGATGAAAAAGCTGTGAATTTTGTGAAGCGGTTGGAGCGATACTACGCTAAAGGTGAGACTGGCAATGCTATCATCACTGGTCCTTCTGGTGTTGGTAAGAGTCATCTGACTTATGGATTTGCTCGGTTTCTGAATGAGCAATTCAAGTCTTATGATGAACCGAAAAGCGTGCTCTTTGTGTCAGTAGTGGCATTGTTTGATAAGATTCGAGAAAGCTTTGAGTTTGACAATGGCTTCTCAGAAGCCAAGATGGTCAAGCTACTGTCTGAGGTTGACTTTCTCTTCCTGGATGACCTTGGAAAAGAGAGTCGCAAGGCTGACACGAGGCGGAATGAGTGGGCTCATCAGATATTGTTCAAGATCTTGGATAATCGGACCAATACGATTATCAACACGAATCTGAGTAGTGAGGAGATTAAAGAGCTTTACTCGGATGATTTTGGGAATGGTGCCTTATCAAGTCGCATTTTTGAGGGAGCGACAGGCAGATGCTTTGTTTATCCTGCTGGGATGAAGGATAGGAGGTATTGATGTTAAATCTTTACTTCGTCTATAACGGGCACTGTCAATTTTTTCTTGGGACGTTTAATAACGTTGATGATCTGATTGAGCGGATGGAAGACCATCAATGGGCATTCTCAGCTATCACTCACCCAAGATTTCAGAAGCATATAGGCAAACGAACAACACGATTCGACTACGGTGCTAAGGATTGTTACTATCTAGCAACTTTTTCAGGAGGAAATAAATGATTGAACTTATTAAAGAATTTGGAATGGCTATTTTATGGATGTTTTTAGGATATTTAATCGGGGAACGTGCAGGAAGAAAGGAAAAGAAAGATGATCAATAATGTAGTGTTAATTGGGCGCTTGACTCGTGACCCTGAGTTGCGATACACGCCGTCAAATGTTGCTGTTGCGACTTTCAACCTTGCAGTCAATCGGAATTTTAAAGGCGCAAACGGAGAGCGAGAGGCTGACTTCATTAATTGTATCATGTGGCGTAAGCAAGCTGAAAATTTTGCAAACTGGGTTAAAAAGGGCGCTCTTGTGGGAATCACGGGTCGCATCCAGACTCGTAGTTATGATAATCAGCAAGGACAACGTGTCTATGTGACGGAAGTGGTTGCCGAGAGTTTTCAAACTCTTGAGAAGAAAGATAATTCTGCGAATCAGTCAAGCATGGAAAATCAGATGCCACCAAGTTATGGCCAAGGCGAGCCAATGGATATTTCAGATGATGATTTGCCGTTCTAGGAGGTAGAACAATGCCACAACCTAAAACGTATGCCTTATACAAAGGCGACAAATTACTAGGGATAGGGACAGCACAGGAGTTGGCTGAATTGACGGGTGTATCAGTAAGCACGATCCATTACTACAACACCCCTACCTATCAACGTCGTACAAACCCAGACAGGTCTAGACGATTAATTGCCATTTGAAGAGGGCAGATATCAATGAGGTATTTGAATGAAGTACACTAAACAGGCCTTGATCGACGGACTGAAACGCACAATCGAGCAAAACAAAGAAAAGATAATCGAGGATTCGAAACCGTGTGATGCGCGGAAGAGACGGATTAGAGCGCTTGAGCGTGATTTGTTGAGGAAAAAGAACAAAGAGCTGGAAGATAAGATAAAGGAGTTGGAAGATGAATAAAAAAGAATTGATTGAACGGATAGAAGGCTTAAAAAAAATTTTTGGAAACAAAGTAAAATATATTGAGATAGACGCGATGATAGAACTTGTTTCTAAACTAGACGAACCAGAAACAGGTCACGCAGACGAAGCGCCTCGTTATGTCAAGAACATACTAGCTCGATTGCGAGAATTGCCATTGCATGATCGTGAAGTTTGGCTGAAGGCTATTATGAGCGAATTTGAACAAGATTTTTGTCATGCAAAATGGCGTGAAGGTTACGAGCAGGGCAAGTTCGATGGAGAGTGGGTTGGTAATCAATTGAAAGATGCTGATAAGATTCGGCAAGAATTGAATAAACCAGTGATCCCGCAGTTTGTGGCGGAAATTATCGAGTATTACAAGGGACAGAACGCTATATTGTATGATGCACTTAGAGAAAAAAACTTCAACAAACAATACAATGAGTGGTTGGTGAATGAACAGGATGCTTACAACAAAGTCACTCGCGCTTGGCTTGACGGCTACGAGGTCGAGAAAGAACCGAAATATACGGTTATGGTGAAAGGAGTTCCTGGATATGGTCGCTATCTTAATAAAGCTTTATTATCCAAAGAATATTTTTTTGCATCAGAAAACGAAGTCAGTGGGTATAGAACCAAACACACCCGCAAAGAACTAGAAGAAGCCGGCTTTGGATGGGTATTTGATTGTGAGGGAATTGAGATTGAGGAGGACACAGATTGAAACGATTCATAGTTACATGGATTCTAGTGTCTGCTGGATTAAATATTTGGCAGATGGACAGGATTCGGAATCTGGAAGAGAAGAAGCCGATGATTATCTACAAGGCGGATAACGCAGGCGTAGAAATCAAAGGCAGAGTCCTTGAGAAAGGACGACACGGAAAGCTATACACGCTTACGATTCGTGATTACGGGGTGTTCGTGGTTACGAAGGAGCAGTGGGATAATGTGAAAGTTGGGGCTGAGGTGAAATTATGATACCAAGATATAGAGCATGGATAAAGTCATTGAAATGGATGTGTGATGTAACTAACATTTCATTTGATAGCGAATTCGTAGATATCTGTCAGCAGGGAGATACTGAAAGATGTACAGAAATGTCAGTAGAGTTTGATGAAATTAAACTCATGCAATCAACAGGACTCAAAGACAAGAACGAAAAGGAAATCTTTGAGGGGGATATAGTCGATTACAAAGGCAGAAAAGCGCTTGTAAGCTGGCATGGCTCTTATGCAAGTTTTATTTACAGATTTGTAGATGAATTACAAAAGAGAAATGCAGAATGGAATCCTCTTTATTTAGCTTACATGAGATGTGAAGTCATCGGCAATATTTACGAAAATCCCGAGCTTTGGGAGGTTAATGGATGACAAAGTTTATTCAACTAGTGCCGTTTAAACATGGTGAGGAGAAAGAACCTATCACGATAAATGTTGATTGTATCAAAAGCGTTTTGAAAAATGATGATTTCTTTAGCAAAGTATTTGTAAACGATGAAATGACAGAGCATCTAACAGAGCAACTAACTGCCGATAAGTTCATGTATGTAATCAAGCCAACATACAAAGAGATTGCAGCTATTCTAACTCAGAAAGAAGAAAGCACGCAAGAATTTGGATTGGTTGATTGAGGAGATGGAACATGAGAATTAAGACATCAAATGGATCCATCATCAATGTTGACAAGATAAAGCGTAGTATCACGATTGATGGTGTTGAATATGGTTCAGATTGTCGAGCGCTGGTCTCTAAGCATAGAGATGGGACAGGGACGATTACATTAGTATTTGAAGGAAAAATGATTTAAAAAAAGGAGTAAAAACAATGTTTACACAATACGATCACGAAACAGGGAAAACTAAACTTACAAAAATTGCAAAAGGTGGCATCATCACGGTTGTTGCTATCGCTTCGTTAGGAATTTTTAGGGGAACTGCTGTGAAGCGCATCCCAGCTAATACGGTTGGAGTAAAGGTCAGTGCAATCGGAGGTGTTCAAGAAAACACCCTACAAACAGGTTATCATCTTAAAATTCCTTTCATCGATACCGTCTATACTCTTTCGACTTCAGTTCAGACGAAGACGATGGAAAAAATCACAACTCAGACAAAAGATGGTCAATGGCTGAATACTAACATTGATGTGAAGTATCGTGTTAATAAAGAAAAGGCTATGACGATATTTTCAAACTATACGAAGTTGGAGAATGTTAATGAGAGCGTAATTGCTCCAGCAGTACAGAGAGCTATCGAGTCGGTTACTGGTAATTATGACATCTATGATATTCTTGGAAATAAACGGACAGAAGTCTATGAAGAGATTGACAAGGCGCTAAAAGAAAAATTTGAATCTTATGATCTTGAATTTGTTTCATTCACAATAACTGATCAGGATGCAGGAGATGAGATTGAAGCAGCAATTAAATCTGAATCTGTCAAACAGAAGGAAATTGACACAGCTAAACAGGAACAGGAAAAAGCTAAGGTCGAAGCGGATACTAAGAAGGTTCAAGCACAAGCTGAAGCGGATGCTGGCATCATCAAAGCAGAAGGAGAAGCTAAAGCTAACAAAGCTAAGTCAGACTCAATCACAGACAACCTTATCCGTATGAAAGAAGCAGAAGCCAGAGAGAAGCATGGCTGGGTTACTGTTAATGGAGCCGGTGGCGTGATTACAAATCATGATTAAAATATAAATAGCATAGAAACGAGGTGAGCGATGCCCTTCTTTCCTGATATAAATGAAATAAAAACGAAAGAGAATGCCAAAAGGATTCTAAAAGGATATCCTCGTTGGAGAAGAGTCGCAAATGATACTGATGGTCAGAGAGTGACCACCACCTACTCATTCATGCCACGAAATCCATCAAGCGTGAGAGATAGTCAAGTTGAAAAATTGGCTATCCGAAAAGTTGATGCAGAGATTGAGCTGGATGCAATTGAGCAAGCTGTCAGTAGATTACATGATCCCCTCTATCGTAGGATACTTTTTGAGAAGTATCTTCAGTGGAATTGCAAGAAGGATGAAACAATCGCAATGGACTTGTCTCTTTCAGAAAGTTCATATTACGACATCTTAGATAAGTCTCTGATGGCATTTGCAGAGTTATATCGCAATGGTGAACAGGTTGAGATTTTGGAGTAAACTTGGAGTTTTTTTGGAGTAAATTCGGAGTAAGTTCGGAGTGGATATATGATTTTATGTGCTAAAATTATATTATGAAATGATTGTAAAGGCAGGCACAACCTGTCTTTTCTTGTAGATTGGAGGTGGCTTTGTGAAGAAAGTAGAACCAATTCGTGAGCTAGACGATATTGATAGAATGAAGAATTATTTAAAATCAAAGAGTGAACGAAACTATATTCTTTTCTTAGTGGGAATATACTCAGGTTTACGAGTAAGCGACATTGTTCCTCTTCAAGTGAAACATGTATCTCAAGATAGAATTGAGATCAAAGAGAAAAAAACTGGTAAAATAAGAAAATTTGCAGTGAATCCAGAATTACGGAAGGCTTTGAATCGTTATATAAAAGAAAATCATCTTGAAAGTTATGACTATCTTTTTCCGAGTAGAAAAAAAGTTAGAGGTGACGGAGTAAGCATTAAGCACATCGGAAGAGTGGCTGTGTATCAATTCTTAAATGATGCAGCTAAACATTCGGGACTCAAACACATCGGAACACACTCGATGAGAAAAACGTTTGGTTATCATCATTATAAACAAAATGGGAATATAGCTATTTTAATGCAAATACTTAATCACTCTGCACCGGACATTACATTAGATTATATTGGATATAATCAAGATGAAATTGATGAAAGTATGCTTACTTTTACGTATTAAAAACACACTTATTTATCATATTGAGAAATAGTAAATTGGACAAAGAAGAAATACTAGAAACCCATTGTCATTATTGGGCTGAACCATATTCTGTCGAAAGTCACAAAATATAAGATATGTTAAATACAAGAGGGGGAGGGTGCACTAAAAACACCCCTGTTTTGAAAGATACCGAGGGGGTATATTTGAGAATACCAATCCCCCTCCCCTAAGAAGAAAGGACCCCCCTCCCTAGATGAATACCCCCCAGGATAGACCGGACCGGAGTGGTCCTCACAGAGTCGCTTTTGAAAAGAATAAAAAGATTATTCTAAAGACCAGAAATACTTGTGGGATT
>ERZ772819.3815-NODE-3815-length-10296-cov-8.981447_pt1 | contig 10296 bp, 9 predicted proteins | sample MGYA00580860_ERZ772819 | MGnify/ENA primary metagenome ERZ772819 (study PRJEB29015, sample SAMEA2737683) | human gut metagenome | biome: human gut; feature: human-associated habitat; material: faeces | place: China | collected 2012 ...
CGAAGGTGGTACAAACCGTGCTGTTTACCTTGCAAACGTACTTGGTGTCGATATGGGTATGTTCTACAAACGTCGTGATTACAGTAAGATTGTAGACGGCCGTAACCCGATCGTTGCCCATGAGTTCTTAGGAACTTCTGTAGAGGGAAAAGATGTTATCATTATCGATGATATGATCTCCTCCGGTGAGAGTATGATTGATGTTGCAACAGAGTTAAAGAAGAGAAATGCAAACCGTATCTTCGTTGTTTCGACATTTGGTCTCTTCACCAACGGTCTTGAGCGTTTCGACAAGGCAGTCGCAGATGGTACTATTTACAAAGTAGTTACCACAAACCTCACTTACCAGACACCGGAACTTCTTTCCAGACCATACTACATTAACTGTGATATGAGTAAATACATCGCCTATATTATTGATACTTTGAACCATGATTCTTCTATCAGCGATCTGTTAAACCCATATGACAGAATCCAGAAACTGGTATCCAAATACAAAGAAGAACATAAATAATATCGTTTCCAGAGGAACTGTTCCGTACAGTTTCTCCGAAACACACAAAAAAGGAATTGCAAGATGCAATTCCTTTTTTGTGTTTATAACCACTCTGTTATCTTCTGATCTTATGTATTAAAATAAGTCTACTCTTCCAGCATGTTTCTGGTTGATCACATAATATGCTGCATACTCTTCCGGTTTTAAGTATACTTGAATGCTCTTAATGGAAGATGCTCTGTGACCTTCTGCTTCGAACTGTTTCTTTGCTTTCTCGATCACGTCAGCAACAACTGCTTCCTGTCCCTGGAACTGGATAAACACTTCCGGTTTCAGTTCTTCTTTCTTAGGAGCAGCCTTCTTTGCAGCGGCTTTTTTCACTGCTGTTTTTGTTGCTGCCTCTACTTTTTCTGTTGCTTTCTTTGCAGTATCTTTCACTGTTTCCTTAGTCTCAGCGACTTTTTTCTCAACTTCTTTGGCAACCGCTGCTGCCTTTGCTTCTGCTGCTGCCTTTGTCTCTGCTACAGTCTCTTTCACAGATTCTTTTGCCGGTGCAGATTTTACGGCTGCTGTCTCTTTTACAGCACTCTTAGATGCTTCTTTTTCTGTTGTTTTTACTACTGGTTTTGCTGCTGTTGTCTTCTTTTCCATAATTGGTTCCTCCTTCAGACAAAAACTACTCACAAACTAAAAACTTCTCCATTGCTACTAATGCTTCCTGCTCATCTTCACCGTTTGCCTCGATATTAACTGTCATTCCTTTTGATGGGTTGAATGCCATAATTCCCATGATACTCTTGGCGTTGATCCTGCGATTATCACTTTCTAAAATAATCTCGCTATCAAAACGACACGCAACCTGAACTAATTCAGCAATTGGGTTATTATGTTCTTCTGAAACATTGGATACAATAATCTCTTTTTTGCTCATGCCATTCACTTCCTCTTTCACAGTACTTCGATATCTGTTTTTCCCTTCACAGATACATCAACTTTTTTCATACTCTTCAAAATATATACTATTACCCTTGAATTTGCAAGGCATCCCACGGAAAACTGTTAAAGTTCAACGAAGGAACCGTAGAACTGCCTGAAATTTTATGCACTTTTATGTATAGTTTACTTTTGATATGTGAAGAAAATATTTCCCGCATTGAAAAACATCTCATCTGCGTCCGCAGTCGTCCGCTTATAAGTCTGTCCCACTGCCGGGTCATAAAGCACAACATTATTTGCATCATATCCCACCACAAGAACGGCATCACTGCTTCCTGTCATTGCAAATACCGGATACCCGTTGCTCACATAGTATAGGATTTCATCTACCGTACAACCGGTAAGATCTAAAACAGTTGCATCCTTTAAGGTGTTAAGAAGAATCTGCTTCGGTGTCTCGCCCTGGGAGATCAGCGCACTGACGCTGATGTTGATTTCCTCTTTTTCCAGGATTGCATTCACACACTGGGCAATGCTTCCTGCTCCACTGTCCTCCTCGCCAACTACAATATCATTAAAGGCCGCCTGAGCCGTCTTTCTGGAACGTTTCCATACATACTGCTGATTTTCACCGATCACGACACCCATCTGGCTGTTTGCCGCAATAATCGCGTCAGAGACACTGTCTGTTGTCAGCACGACTTCTCCCTTTACATAAACATAATAACGGTTATTGTCCTTTTCTTCTTTCAGGGAGACTTCACGTTTCTGCTCTAAGATCGTCTCTTTCGGTGTCAGAATCTTCGGTGTCTTTTTCTTCGCCTCATCCTGCAGTGTGATCAGAACCTGTGTCTCTTTTTCATCCGTATTTTTTGTTGCAATATCTACCACTTTCAGGCTGTCACCCTCACGGTTCATGATCATGTCCTGATCTGCATCCACATAGGCAGTTCCATTGTTCTGAATACGGTTTAAGTATATGGTGTAACCACTGATGGTAATGTTCTGTACATAATATCCCGGTTTCTCATAAGTCTTTAAGATCTCATGTTCCTCTGAGGATGTATCCATGATTTTTACCTGATACATAGGAAACAGCGTATTACCTGCTGCATCTACCACGACATCGGCTGATTTTGCCACACCATACACAAAATCCTCCTGCATAAAGCCCAACGGCTTTACATAATCAGAAGCACTCCCGGTCACATCTGTCACTTTCTCCGTGACAAAGTCTATCATGTGGATCGTATCACTGCCACGGACCGCAGAAGGATCCACCCATGCCAGAAAACGATTTGACTCAGAAATTGCGACCGCTTCGTCGGAAAGTCCTTCTACCAGCACTTTCGTATCCAGTGAATTCAGATCGATGCTATAGACATTTCCATCCACCATAATATAAAATGCGCCGCTCTCGGTCACATACATCAGCTGTCCCAATTCCGATTTCATCACCTCATAGGACTGGCTGGATGGGATAAACACCTGCTCCTCATTCGTATTTGCAAGACTGTCATAATGGTAAACCGCAATTCCCACCGTACCCTCATGGATTCCGCGGTTCATGTAGCCATACACAATATAGTCAATGCTTCCCGCCTCATCAATATTTACGATCTTAATGTCATGCTCACCATAGTTTTCCCGGTCATCAACCCCTTCATATCCCCGGAAACTGAACACTTTTGCAAGTGTATTTGCCTCCTGATTGTAACTCCAGAGTTCTCCCTCCTGCACAAAAGTGACCACTTTTCCGGATTCATTGGTCTGATACTCCACATCCTTCGAGCGGATTCCAAGCAGGATGCTGTTTCCTGAGATGCTGTCATTTTCCCCCCGGAAAATCTCTTCCATCGTCCGTTCAAAATTCAACAGATACATTCTTGTATTGGTATACCGCACTCTGTAGTATTCCTCAACGTTATAGTATTCGCTCTGCCCATTCTGTCCTACCCGTGTCACAACATAGTCCAGAACGATCACGTTGTAAGTGGGAGTGATCTCCTTGACAGATGGAACCGGTGTTGTCAGCCTTGTGCCATGAAACTCTGCCCAGCTCACCTGATTCAGTGAATTGTTTAATGTCACATACTGCAAAGTCGTGTTATCGCCGGTCGTTTTTTCCATATAAGTGCTGAGAGATGCCGCTTTCTCACTGTCAAAAGTCGTATCATTGAACTGTCTGACAAAATCAATGCACTCCGACACATAACTGTTCTGGGATTCTATGATTCGCGTGTAGTAGTAGATCATGCGGTCTCCGCTTTCCAGCTGGATCACGAGCAGATATTCCTCATTTTCCTCCAGCAGATTCTGGATTGGAAGTTCCATAGAGATCATTCCCTTATTCTCCGTGTAGGAAGTGACATCTGCATTTGCGATCAGCCTTTTTGCATCCAGGCTCCGGATCTCATAGGAGATCTTATCCACTGCGGTCTGATAAGTCTTCACCGTCACCGGAAGAAGTCTGTCTTCCCCAATCGGTGTGATCGTATCGCGCATATAGGCTGCATCCATTTTCTCTGTGTAACCATATAATTCATTGATCGCCGTTTTCCCATCATATAAGGTAAGAACCGGCAATGTTGCCTCCGACATCTCTGTCGTCAGGTCTTCATTCGTCTGATTTGTCATAAAACTGAATATAATCACTGCCAGAACAAAAACGACTGGCAGAACAATTGCTTTTATTGTACCTTTCTGCACTGTAAGCCTCCAAAATCATCCATACGACTGTTTTCCCTCTTCTGTGTGCCTCAAACTGCACACAAAAATAGCTACCGCCAGAACGGCGATAGCTATATTGTATGCAGTTTTTGCCTTTTCCGCAATATTTTCTTTGGCTTCTTTTTAAATTCTTAAGAAAATTGCTGGTGAAGAATAACGAAAATCACCACCATCTTCTGCAGCGGCGGTGGCGGCATCTTCTGCGGTACATCTCGTTGTTTAACATAACACCGATCAGGCTGCGCCACGGATCATCCGGCCGTGGCGGTGGTGGCGGCATCATTCCGGGTCTGCCCGGTGGTGGCGGCATGCTTCCCGGTCTGCCCGGTGGTGGCGGCATGCTTCCCGGTCTGCCCGGTGGTGGCGGCGGTGGATTGTTTCCTCCCCAGAATTCCTCTGCCATCATGGTATCTGTTCCATTTTTCACGGTCTGATAAATGCGTTCTGTCACCTGCTCTAACATAAGCCGGTCCGGATATTCGTCGAACATGAGACTTCCCTCATACTCCATTTTATCGCACTCATCTTCGATCACGTCCATAATACGGGAAACATCCCTTGGATACAGCTCTTTCATCCGGTCCATATCCTTTTCATATTCCATCTCTGTGAGATACAGATTCTGCATCGGATAGCTCATATAAAAAGGCACTTTCGGAGTGTCAGACTGCTGCATACGTAAAAACTGTTCCTCTCGATAGTCCACGCGATACTCCTTATTTCCATCACATCACTATAAGATATGCATCCATTTTTTCCCGGGTTCCTGCTTCTGTCTTATTTGCCCACAAATATGTATTCGATCTTTTTGTAAGGTTTGTCATAACCTTCTTTTCCCATCTTCATGGTCACTTCCCCATTTTCCTGCTGTGTGAATGTGTACTCATTATAGGCGCCATCCTGATAAGCAAAATCACTTCCGTTATCCTGATAATGCACATAGGTGCCCTCGCCCGGAAATACAAGCATATTTAACGTATCATATGGTTTTTCCCCTACATACTGCATCACTTCATAAGCCGGGATCATACTTCCTGCTTTGGCAAACATCGGACAGGTATCAAGCGGTGCATCCACAAGATAATACTGTTTTCCCTCATAACGTTTTCCGGTATTGAAATCATACCAGATCCCTTCCGGCAGATAGACCATCTTTTTCGTCTGTCCCTGCTCTAATACCGGTGCCACAACAAGATGTTCTCCAACTAAAAATTCATCATTTAAGTTCCATGTATTTTCATCCTTTTCATAATGAAGCACCAATGGACGCATGATCGGAAGTCCTGTTTTCTCACACTCCGCAAACAGATCGTACAGGTATGGAAGCAGGCGGTAACGCAGTTCCACAAATTTGCGGTAAATATCGACCGTCTTCTCCCCGAACTGCCACGGCTCCTGATAAATGCTTCCGTTGGACGAATGATTCCGGAACAATGGAGAAAATGCTCCGACCTGTACCCAGCGGCATAAAAGTTCTGCCGTACAGTCCGCACCAAATCCACCGACATCCGTTCCTGCAAATGCCAATCCACTCAATCCAAGATTGCACAACTGTGGCACTGCCATCTGAAGATGTGACCATAAACTCTGGTTGTCCCCGGTCCAGACTGTTGTATACTTCTGGCTTCCTGCATAGCATGCGCGGGTGATCACAAATGGTCTTTTTCCGGTCTGTTCCTTAAGTCCCTCATAGGTTGCCCTGGACATCAGATGTCCGTATACATTGTGCATGGCTGCGTGGGTAGATTTCTGATCTTCATCAGTAAACACGACATCTGATGGCAGTTCTCCGTGAAAACTTGCCGGTTCATTCATGTCATTCCAGACTCCGGCAACGCCTATATCGGTCAGGAACTTCTGATTTTCCGCCCACCATTTACGCACCTTTGGCTGTCCGAAATCCGGGTATACAGAATCTCCCGGCCATACAGCATTCACATAGACTTCCCCTTCCGGTGTCTTTGCAAAATAATCTCCGGCAATTCCCTCATCGTATTTCTCATAACCAGGATCTAATTTCACACCCGGATCGATAATGCAGACTGCCTTGAATCCCTCATCTGCCAGCTCCTGAATGGTTCCTGCCGGATCGCCGTAATCTTTCTCATTCCATGTAAAGACACGGTAGCCATCCATATAGTCAATATCAAAATGCATCGTATCACATGGGATATCAAGTTCTCTGTATTTCCCTGCTACTTTTTTAATGCAGTCTGCGGAATCATATCCCCAACGGGACTGATGATAACCGAGTGTCCACAGCTGTGGAAGCGGAGTCCTTCCGGTCAGATAGGTATAACCGCCCACAATGTCCGGCATCGTATCCCCTGCGATAAAATAGTAATCAAGGTTTCCGGCGTCCGCACCATAGTAAAAATATGCCTGATTTTCTTTTCCAAGGTTTACATAAGATCTGTATGTATTGTCAAAGAAAATACCGTAAACACTTTCTTTTTTCAGGGTGATCAGAAACGGAATGGACTTGTACAGTGCGCGGTAAGAATCTGTGTGTGCCTGTGGGATATCGGAGTTCCAGTTTTCGTACTCATAATCCCGCTTATTCAAAAATCCGGTCTTGTCCCCAAGTCCGTAAAACTTCTCATCCCCGTCCATTTTTTTGACAGTCTGCACCGGATAGCTGCCGCTTGCACCTGCGGACACATCATGTCCCTCTGCCTTTAACACTTCGAGAGATTTTTCACTTAACAGCGGTCTTAAAATACGCCCGCTGCGGTAATCTTCACAAATGCTCTTTCCATCCCGGTAAAAGTCCACATAAAATCCGTCATAAACTCTCGCTTCCAACTGTTTTGTTGCAACTGAAACATAACTGCCGCAGTCTTTTACCTCAAAATCTGTCCGGACCGCCTTCTCCCCTTCGATTGCCTTGGAGCGGTGTCCTTTTGTCTCATAAGGAACAAAGACATTCATCATACTCTCAGTAATGACCTCTAAAAATGCCTCTTCTTTTTCAAAGAAAAAATGGATTTTATTTTCTTCCACCTGATAATCCAAACGTTTACCCAACATATGTGCATCCTTTCTTACGTATAATTTTTCGTATTTTTTCGTAAGAATATTTTAGCATGTGCAGACGTTTTTTTCCATAGATATTTACTGATTTTTTGCCATGTCCTGAAGTTCACGCATCAGATCCAGATCCGACTGCTGGATCTTCATATTGGTCGTCATCGGCTCCTCACCCGGTCTGGTGAGTGTGATCTCGATCACAGTGCCCTCCTCCATCTCTCTGGAGAATACCGCACTTAAAAATGCCACAAACTTCGGATGGTTTGCAGTAAATTTATTTTTTGCATTCATAATCTTCATAATATTTGCCGGGTTCATCATAATCTTTTGTCCTTCTCTTTCCAGATGCCTAAAGCATCTTCTTTTTCTTAAAATAAATAATTTCCAAAATGATCACTAAGATACTCACTATTATAACTGCCGGATACGCATATTTCCACCCAAACTCCGGCATATTTGGAAAATTCATTCCATACCAGCCGGCGATCAGCGTGAGCGGCAGAAAAATCGTTGTCACAACCGTCAAAATGCTCATCACCTGATTCTGCTGCACCGCAATGAGTGACTGGTAAAGTTCCCTGATCTGCACGAGATATTCCCGCAGCATTTCCACATGGTCATGCAGCCGCTCCGCCCGGTTGGAAAATAACTGCCACTGTGCTTTTTCCTCCTCCGACAGACCGCCGTTCACAGAGGTCTGCATGACATCTCCCATATTCATCAGCTGTTCATAATAGGCATGAAAAATATTGAACCGTTTCCGGTATTTCATGATCATCTCATAAAAATAGTCCGGTATTTTCTTTAACAGTTCCTCCTCCAGACCAGCCAGATGTTCCTCCTGTTTCTGCAGATACAGTACTTCATCCTGCAGCAGTTCCTCGAATAATGCCAGAAGGATCTGCCGGAAGCTATAACCCTCGTAGGTGCCTTCCGCCATCTTGTTCAGATACTCCATCAGAAAATGGCTTTCCTCTACAAGATATAATTCCTGCTCTGACAGGTAAAATCCAAAATTATGGATACACACCTGCCCTTTATTTCCCTTTGGCACACGCATTGTTCCCTGCACACACTCCCGGTATTTTTCAATCTTGCAGTACTGGATCGGTGTCATGCTGTGGATAAAATTATTTTTCCGCACAAGTTTCCGCGGATGGCTCAAAAACTCATCCAGACTCATGAGATAAATGCTTTTTCCTGCGTTTTCACTATTTTGTACTGCTTTCTTTTCCAATGTGATTTTTCCAGTTTCCTCATGATAGCTGTATTGTTCCATATGATTTTAACCTCGTAATTTTTTTGTATATCATTCCTTACAACCTGCATACTCCCAGGTAACTCCGTTATCCTCAGACTGAAAAATAATCCCCTGCTGTTCCATCGCATCAGTCTGCAGATAAATCTCCATTTTTCCATCCACGATCTGCGGCATGGTGTGATAATCATAATCTTCGATCGTAAATCCCAGTTCTGCTGCCTCGGATGGAAGTTCGGTCACCGTATCCAATGGAAGTTCCAGCCGTTCAAATGTCTCTCCGCCGTCCTTTGTCACGTAGAGCATGGAGAAATCTTCACTTGCATACGTCAGTCCTGCAAATCCGAAATCATTCGTAAAAAAGAGCAGACCTTCGGCAACGCCCATATTCTGGTCAAACGGATCACCGTTGACCTCCGTCCAGGTCGTACCTCCATCCTTCGTCTTTTCAAAGTTATAAAAACGGCTTCCACAGGCAGCATCTACCACATTCAGCCGGTAACCGGTAATATCATTGATGAAATAATACATATCGCCGTCTTCTGCATTAAACTCCCACGTATCCGAATTGCGGATATTCTCACTGGTCTTTGTTTCCGTTTCTGTCTCTGCTTCATCGGAAATTGCCGGCTCGTTTTCTTCCTTATTAGTATCACTATTAGCATTGGAAGAACTCTCGTCATTTATTCTCCGCCACTCATAAATTTTCCAGGAGAGTGCCCCATTGTATGGGATTGCCGTGCGGATCACCGCAGCGCCACAGATGATCGTTGCCGCTCCTGCCGCCACAAGTTCTGCGATCCACAGATACTGTTTTTTCCCTGCCTGCTGTTCTTTTGCCTTTTTTCTGGTGATAAGCCAGAAGAGAAAACCAACTGCCATGACCGCTGCTCCCACAGCCATTTTCTGTCCGTGGTAGCGTACTCCTCCAAACTGGCATAAAAAATAGCCTTCGTATAAAATGTAAAAATAACCTGCTAATATCAGCACCGGACTGATTTTGTGTATAACTTTCATTTTCCTTTTCCCTCTTTTTCAAAATGGATGTTACGGCTTTTCAGACCAGACTGTTTCGTCTTTCTGCTGCTTGCATTATATTGTTTTTGTGTGCATTTTTCAATCGTGAAAAGCGGGTTTGGATCATATTTTTCCACTCAGATCTGTCTGTATCTCTGTCAAGCGCAGATGATGACAAATTTTCCTCCATAAATTGCTAAATTTTTAACAATTTTTTTATTGATTTTATAACCGAGATATGTATAATTATGGTAGAGAAAGTTGGCAATTTGCTTATGTTTCCTGCATTTCACAATGTGGAACAGAGCGATCAGAAGTCCGGCTTCCAAAAAGATATGTATAGTCTGTTTTTACAGATTGATACCATATTACACACAGCGAAAGGAAAGAGGTAATTAAAAATGGCAAAAATTGATTTAAGCAAGTATGGCATTACCGGAACAACAGAAGTTGTTTACAATCCTTCTTATGAATTATTATTCGAAGAAGAAACAAAACCGGAACTTGAAGGTTACGAAAAAGGTCAGGTCAGCGAACTTGGCGCCGTAAACGTAATGACAGGTATCTATACCGGACGTTCTCCAAAAGACAAATACATCGTTATGGATGAGAACTCAAAAGACACTGTATGGTGGACTTCTGACGAATACAAAAACGACAACCACCCAGCTACAGAAGAAGCCTGGAAATCTGTAAAAGATTTAGCGATCAAAGAACTTTCCAACAAGAGACTTTTTGTTGTAGATGCATTCTGCGGTGCTAACAAAGATACACGTATGGCAATCCGTTTCATCGTTGAGGTTGCTTGGCAGGCTCACTTTGTAACAAA
>ERZ772819.3824-NODE-3824-length-10282-cov-12.401193_pt1 | contig 10282 bp, 10 predicted proteins | sample MGYA00580860_ERZ772819 | MGnify/ENA primary metagenome ERZ772819 (study PRJEB29015, sample SAMEA2737683) | human gut metagenome | biome: human gut; feature: human-associated habitat; material: faeces | place: China | collected 2012 ...
CGCCTGTTCATGGCGATCATTTCTTTCTCTTTTGCCGTTTATATGGTTCCGGGCCTTTGGGGGGCTCCTCTAAAAGCGATCAGTGCTTTCGCTCCTCCCTTGTACACTCAGGATTTCAACCTGTACAACAGTGAAGTGCATGCTGCTTTTGACGATTACGAAACCGGTATGGCTTATGCCAAGAAGGTGAACAAGCCGGTCATGATCGATTTCTCCGGTTTCGGTTGCGTGAACTGCCGCAAGATGGAAGCATCCGTTTGGACCGACCCGAAAGTGAAACAGATATTGGAAAATGATTATGTCTTGATCACCTTGATGGTCGATGATAAGACGAAGCTGCCGCAGCCGATCACAATCGAAGAGCATGGCAAGACTCGCAAATTGAAAACAATCGGCGACAAATGGAGTTACTTGCAGCGTAGTAAGTTCGGTGCAAACGCCCAACCGTTTTACATTCTGCTGAATGCCGAAGGCAAACCGCTCGGCCCGTCGTATGCATTTAACGAAAGTGTCCCCGACTATATCAAATTCCTGGAAAACGGGCTGAAGGTATTTAAAGAACAAGAAAAGAATAAATAACATCTTATAGGCTGTGTGTTAAAAGATAGAGAATTCAATCTCTTGCCGGGGAATTCATCTCCCGGCAAGAGAAAGATGAAATTTGACACACCTCCTTCCTCTCCAACCAAACAACTAAAAATGGCAACAAAACAAGAAAAGATGGAAGCCTTCGGACAGCTGCTCGACATTCTGGACGAGCTTCGTGTGAAATGTCCGTGGGACCGTAAGCAAACGAACGAAAGTCTTCGCACGAATACGATCGAAGAGACTTACGAATTATGCGATGCCATCATGAAAGATGACAACAATAACATCAAAAAAGAATTGGGCGACCTGCTCCTGCACATTGTCTTCTATGCCAAGATCGGTGAAGAAAAAGCGGTGTTCGACATCAAAGACGTGTGCGACAGCCTTTGCCAGAAACTGATCTACCGCCATCCGCATGTCTTCGGAAACGCTCAGGCCGAAACAGCCGGCAAGGTTGAACAGAGCTGGGAACAACTCAAACTAAAGGAAAAAGGCGGCAACAAGACAGTTCTCGAAGGTGTCCCCACTTCACTTCCTTCCGTAGTCAAAGCTCACCGCATCCAGGACAAAGCCCGCAACGTGGGTTTCGACTGGGAACAACGCGACCAGGTCTGGGATAAGGTGCACGAAGAGTTTACCGAACTGAAGACTGAAATCGACAAGATGGATGCAGATAAGATGGAAGCAGAGTTCGGAGACCTGTTCTTCAGTCTGATCAACGCAGCCCGCCTTTATAAGATCAATCCGGACAATGCCTTGGAACGCACAAACCAGAAATTCACCCGCCGTTTCAACTATTTGGAAGAGCATACTATCAAAGAAGGCAAGTCATTAAAGGATATGTCTTTGGAAGAAATGGACCGGATCTGGAACGAAGCAAAAGCGAAAGGGCTATAAAAACAAAAGGGGAACCGACATCACGTCGCCACCCCTCCCTTAACTTAAACGCCAAAACTAAATCTAAACAAAAAACACAAATAATGATAATATTTTATTTCTTTCTATTCTCTTCTTTTCTATCGTCTCCTCCTCTCATAAATTCCCGCGCAAACTTTCCTTCCGCACGTTTATATCTATAAAGTTTCTTTGGAGACAATATCTTTTTAAACTTTTCATAATACTCCTTTTCCAACTGTGCCTGCCTCATGTTCACGCTCACACACTCATCAATCACCTTCAGGTAATCAGCATCGGTTGCATTTTCATTATGCTTTAAATCTTTGGATAGTTTACGACATTCACGACCGGCCTCAAACATCTTTTCTTGCAGTTCGTTACAAAGAGGTATAAATGATGCTGCCTCTTCCGGGGTTAACCCCATCTCTGCCGTAATAAAAGCATTCTTCTTAGCAAAGAACGCTTCTCTATCAAAATTGCGATGCTGTTTCCCACTTTGAGCGTGAGCACTGAATGAGAACACAACTGAACACGCCACAAATGTAATAAAAAATATTTTATTCATACAAGCATTCTTTCAAAAATATTTTGTCAAACTTTATTTTTTTTCAATTTATTCGGTTTCCCCTATTTCTTCTGCCAATATATAACCGGCATATTGCTCTTCCAGGTACTCCAAGTATTCTTCATCCTCGGCCGCTTGCAAAGCAGAAACTGAGGCTGGAGACACTTCTGTTTTTACGAGTAGCGAGTCGGTTTTCGCCGCTTTATCTTCGGATCCGACCAAAACTTTAAAAAACAACCCCAATCCGGCAAAAACGGCTGCCATATATAACCAGGGACGAACACGATCCATCAAGGAAACCTTTTTCACCTCCTCTTCAGGCTCTCTTTCGGGAAGCTGACTCATAATGTTTGCCGTCAATCCCTCCATATACCCCTCAGGTACAGTAAAAGGATTTTTCCCTTTAAGACGGTCCAGATTGTTTTGTTCTGTTTTCATATCATCTCTCTTTTATGTTCTTTTGACAAATGGTAACACGAAAGGTTTAAATGTCTTTTGTTAAAAACTCCTCTACTTTCTTCACCGCATGATGATAGGAAGCTTTTAAAGCGCCTACGGAAGTTCCGAAAATCTCAGACATATCTTCATATTTCATATCGTCAAAATATTTCATATTAAAAACGGCACGCTGTTTCTCCGGCAATGTCAGGATGGCTTTCTGCAGTTTCATCTGTGCGGCATCCCCGTCGAAATATTCGTCTCCTTTCAGGCGCTCCAGCAAAAACACGTCCGTATCGTCAATCGAGACATTGTTCTGCACACGCTGGCGGTTCAGAAAGGTTATACATTCGTTTATCGCAATCTTATACAACCAAGTCGACAACTTCGCCTCTCCCCGAAAATAGTCGATATTCATCCAGGCTTTCAGGAATGTATTCTGCAATAAGTCGTTGGCATCGTCATGGTCCAACACCATCTTTCGTATCTGCCAATACAACTTCTCCCCGTAGAAATTGACAACCTGCGCGAAGGCATCACGTTGATGCGCCGGATCACGTAATTGTTTTATTATCTCTTCCTCTATATATTGTTGCATTCCTACTCACTAATTTGGGGTAAATATAAGAAAATAATCATTATCTCCTTCCGTTCCCCTTCTATAAGAGACGGAAATAATGGTTCAAAGTTTAATCGAACCTCATAAGGGAATATAAAAAAAGCGGACAACCATATAAGTCATCCGCTTTGAAGTGCCCAGAACAGGACTCGAACCTGCATGCCTCTCGACACACGCACCTGAAACGTGCGCGTCTACCAATTCCGCCACCTGGGCAATTCAGCACTTTTCAGTGAATCAATCTCTCTTGATTGCGGTTGCAAAGGTAGCAACTTTTTTGAAACTGCCAAACTGTAACCATACTTTTTAAATAAAAAAACGGCCACCTCCCTTTCGGGAAGCAGCCGTTTCAGATTTTATGCTTATGGGAAGAATTACATCATACCGCCCATGCCACCCATACCCGGGTTCATGGCAGGAGCTGCCGGAGCTTCTTCTTTCTTTTCAGCGATCACACATTCCGTAGTCAGGAACATACCAGCAATAGAAGCGGCATTTTCCAAAGCTACACGTGTTACCTTAGCAGGGTCGATTACACCGGCTGCACACAAGTTTTCATACTTGTCTGTACGGGCATTGTAACCAAAGTCACCCTTACCTTCTTTTACTTTCTGAACAACTACCGCACCTTCTTTACCTGCGTTAGCAACGATCTGGCGCAACGGTTCTTCAATAGCACGTTTAACGATTTCGATACCGGTTGTTTCGTCTTCGTTTTCACCCTTCAGACCTTCCAGTGCTTCGATAGCACGGATATAAGCAACACCACCACCAGGAACCGTACCTTCTTCGATAGCGGCGCGAGTTGCATGCAGAGCATCGTCAACACGGTCTTTCTTTTCTTTCATTTCAACTTCAGAAGGAGCACCTACATACAATACGGCAACACCACCGGCCATCTTAGCCAGACGTTCCTGCAGTTTTTCTTTATCGTAGTCGGAAGTCGTATTTTCGATCTGAGTCTTGATCTGGCCGATACGAGCCTGGATAGCATCCTTATCGCCTGCTCCGTTTACGATAGTAGTCGTGTCTTTGTCTACCGTAACCTTTTCAGCCGTACCCAGCATATCCATAGTAGCACCTTCCAGCTTTAAGCCTTTTTCTTCGGAGATCACAACGCCACCTGTCAGGACAGCGATATCTTCCAGCATAGCTTTACGACGATCACCGAAGCCCGGAGCCTTGACAGCACAGATCTTCAAAGAACCACGCAGACGGTTTACAACCAAAGTTGCCAATGCTTCGCTATCGATATCTTCAGCGATGATCAACAGAGGACGACCGCTCTGAACTGCCGGTTCAAGAATAGGCAGCAAATCTTTCAATACAGAGATCTTCTTGTCGTAGATCAGGATATACGGATTTTCCATCTCGCATTCCATCTTTTCCGTGTTGGTTACAAAATACGGAGAGATATAACCACGGTCGAACTGCATACCTTCTACCACGTCTACTGTTGTTTCCGTGCCTTTAGCTTCTTCTACAGTGATAACACCTTCTGTTTTTACTCTCTGCATAGCTTCAGCGATCAGTTTACCGATAGCTTCGTCACCGTTAGCAGAAATCTTGGCAACATGCTCGATCTTTTCGAACTGGTCACCAACAGCTTCAGACTGGGCAGCGATGCTTTCTACGACTTTAGCCACCGCTTTGTCGATACCACGTTTCAAGTCCATAGGGTTGGCACCCGCCGTTACATTCTTCAGACCGACACCGATAATAGACTGTGCCAGAACTGTTGCAGTTGTCGTACCGTCACCGGCATTGTCGTTAGTCTTGGAAGCGACTTCCTTAACCAACTGAGCACCCATGTTTTCAAACGGGCAAGCAACTTCAACTTCTTTAGCTACCGTTACACCGTCTTTTGTAATGTGCGGAGCACCGAATTTCTTTTCGATGATCACATTACGTCCCTTCGGACCCAGTGTTACTTTTACTGCGTTAGCCAATTCATCCACACCTTTCTTCAGAAGGTCGCGGGCATCCATATCGTATTTAATTTCTTTTGCCATGATTTCTATCGTTTTATATAAATGTATAAATATTTCTTAATTGTCAATTATCCACTATCAATTGTCAATTGTTTAGATAATAGCCAAAATATCAGACTGACGCATGATAAGATATTTTTCACCGTCCAGTTCGATTTCCGTACCTGCATACTTGCCGTACAGTACAGTATCTCCGTTCTTTACAACCATTTCTTCATCCTTTGTTCCGTTACCTACGGCGACAACTTCACCTTTTAAAGGTTTTTCTTTTGCTGAATCGGGAATAATGATTCCGCCAAGTGTCTTTTCTTCTGCTGCAGCAGGCTTAATCAGCACTCTGTCTGCTAATGGTCTAATGTTCATCGTTGTATATTTTTTAGTTGTTAATAATATTACGTTAATCTTGTGCTTTCTTATCGCACATAAACGTCTATGCGAATACTGTGCCAAAACTGTTGTCAGGAAAAAGACTGACAATTTTGCATTTTAGAAAGACAGACAATGCAAATATATCTGACAGGATGACCATCCTGTTACAAAAAAACTTCCCCATTACAACAAGAAAATGAATGGGGAAGTTCAATTATCAGTCTATTTATAGTAGAAACGGGTGTACCTAAAGGCACAAAATTGAAATTGCAGCTAGAATCTTTCGATCAGTTCTTCTAATGTGACAAGAGACTGTTCGCCTGTCAACATGTTTTTCAGATTGATCTTGCCTTCATTTATTTCGTTTTCACCGACAATCGCCACAAACGGGATCTTTTTCGTATCGGCATATCCCATCTGCTTCTTCATTTTGGCTGATTCAGGATACAACTCCGTACGGATACCGGCAGCACGCACTTTCGAGATCAGAGGCAACAAATAGTTTTCTTCCTTCTCGCCGAAATTCACGAACAACAGTTGCGTGGTCTTCAAAGAATCAACCGGATAAAGTTCCAACTGGTTTAGAACATCGAAAATACGATCGGCACCGAAGGAAATTCCGACACCTGACATACCGTCCATACCAAACACACCGGTCAAATTGTCATAGCGTCCCCCCCCCGTGATACTTCCGATCTGGACATCCAACGCTTTCACTTCGAAGATAGCACCCGTATAGTAGTTCAGACCGCGTGCCAACGTCAGGTCCAGTTCCAAATCAGCTGTCAGCTCTAACTTCTCGATGCAGTCCAGGATAAATTCCATCTCGGCAATACCTTTCATCGCTATTTCCGATGCTGCCAGTTCCTTTTTCAAAATAGCCAGCTTTTCACGATTCGTACCTTTCAGCATAATGATCGGCTGCAAACGGGCTATCGCACCTTCAGACAATTCTTTAGAACGCAATTCATCATTTACATTATCCAGACCGATCTTATCCAGTTTATCTATAGCAACCGTAATATCGACAATCTTATCGGCTTCACCGATTATTTCGGCAATGCCGGAAAGAATCTTACGGTTGTTCATCTTGATACAGACACGGATTCCGAAACGGCGGAATACCTCATCCATAATCTGGATCAGCTCGACTTCATTTACCAACGAATCGGAACCTACCACATCTCCATCACATTGGTAAAACTCACGGTAACGACCTTTCTGCGGACGATCGGCACGCCATACCGGCTGTATCTGGTAACGCTTGAATGGGAAAGCGATATCATTACGGTGCTGTACCACATAACGGGCAAAAGGAACCGTCAGGTCATAACGCAAACCCTTCTCGCAAGCTTTCATTCCGAATCTTACGGCATTGCGCTCCGACAGTTCTTCATCCGTTATTCCGGAAAAGCAATCGCCGGAATTTAATATTTTGAAAAGCAACTTATCGCCTTCTTCTCCATACTTGCCCATCAGCGTAGACAGGTTTTCCATAGCCGGCGTTTCGATCTGCTGAAATCCGTACAGATGATATACTTCGCGGATAGTATTGAATATATAATTACGCTTCGCCATTTCTTCTGGCGAAAAATCTCTTGTTCCTTTAGGGATAGACGGCTTTTGCATGATTCACTAATTTATATTTATTTAGGCTGCAAAGGTAATGCTTCCTGTTTAATCCCGGCTTCTTCCCCCCAGGAAAATCATGATATAATATAATAATGTAGCAAGCGAACCCAAGGCAGCCACTACATACGTGTAAGCAGCAGAACGCAAAGCATCTTCAGCCTTGTCATGCGTATAGACATTTGTGATGCCGGCATTGCTCAACCATACCAAAGCCCGCTGGCTGGCATTGATCTCGACCGGTAGTGTAATGAAACTGAATAAAGTCGTCGATGCAAAAAGAATAATACCAAACAGCATCAACTGGGGAAACGTATTAATCAACAGCATACCACCCAACAGCACCCATGTCATAATGTTGGAAGCAAAGCTGACGACCGGAACCAAAGCCGAACGCATCCGAAGAGGCGCATAAGCCGTAGCATGCTGGACAGCGTGTCCGCATTCATGAGCTGCAACGGCTGCGGCAGCAATACTGTTACTGTAATAAACCGATTCACTCAGATTGACGGTCTGGTTTGCCGGATTATAATGATCCGTCAAATGTCCGGGAGTGGAAATCACCTTTACGTCATAAATCCCGTTATCATGCAACATCTTTTCAGCCACATCCTTTCCTGTCATACCATTCGGCATAGGAATCTTGGAATATTTTTCAAACTTGTTCTGGAGTCTGGAAGAAACCAACCAGCTAAGAAGGGCAAAACCGATAAATATAATCCAATACATGCTCATATTTTTCTAATTTATAATAGTTATACTAAATCATAAACGACAAAAAGTCTGCCAAAAATAAAAATGGCAGGAGATCATCCTTCCGGGATGTGGTCTTCTGCCATTTTGTATTATTTTCAGGTTTTATTCTTCGGTATATCTGACAATTGTTTGCTCACGGTCAGGACCGACAGATACAATCTTGATCGGAACTTCCAGCTCTTCTTCCAAGAAAGAGATGTAAGCATTGAACTCTTCGGGAAATTCGTCTTCACTTTGCATTTTCGTCATATCGACATTCCAACCCGGCATTTCCACATATACGGGTTCGATGCCTTCATTGATTTCAAACGGAAACTCTGTTGTTTCTTCGCCATTGACTTTATAAGCAATGCAAGCCTTTACTGTTTCGAAGCCATCCAGCACATCGCTCTTCATCATGATCAGTTTCGTCACACCGTTGATCATGATCGCATATTTCAACGCAACCAAGTCAATCCAGCCGCAACGACGTTCGCGTCCGGTTACAGCGCCATATTCATGACCGATCTGACGGATCTTGCTGCCTGTTTCATCAAACAGCTCTGTCGGGAACGGGCCGCTACCGACACGTGTGCAATAAGCCTTGAAGATTCCATAAACTTCACCGATGTTACGCGGAGAAACCCCCAAACCGGTACAGCAACCAGCACAAATCGTATTGGAAGAAGTCACGAACGGATACGAACCAAAGTCAATATCCAGCATAGTGCCCTGTGCACCTTCGGCCAAAACAGACTTGCCTTCTTTCAAATAGTTATTAATCACATGTTCGCTGTCGATCAAACGAAACTGTTTCAAATAATCCAAAGCCTTGAACCACTGTGCCTCCAATTCAGTAATATCATATTCATAATTCAGAGAACGCAGAATCGCTTCATGTCTTGCTTTTGCAGCTGCATACTTTTCATCGAAATTATGCAACAGGTCGCCTACGCGCAGACCGTTACGGCTGATCTTATCCGTATAAGTCGGACCGATACCTTTACCGGTCGTACCGATTTTACCTGACCCTTTCGCAGCTTCGTAAGCAGCATCCAATATACGGTGAGTAGGCAAGATCAAATGAGCTTTCTTAGAGATACACAGTTGTTTGGTCAGGTCGTGCCCGCTGGCAGCAAGCGCTTCCGCTTCCTGTTGGAACAACAACGGATCCAGTACGACACCGTTACCGATAACGTTTACCTTACCCCCTTGGAAAATACCGGAAGGGATGGAACGTAATACATACTTTTCACCGTTAAACTCCAAAGTATGTCCAGCATTGGGACCTCCCTGAAAACGAGTTATCACATCGTAATTCGGAGTCAAAACGTCGACAACTTTTCCTTTGCCTTCGTCACCCCACTGCAATCCTAATAGAACGTCAACTTTCATCGTTTATATATTATATAGATGTTAATATTCTTACTTCTTCCGCTGAAGCCGGTACTTACATTTGCTACATAAGCCATAAATGTAAAGCGCATGATATTCCGGAGTGAAACGCGATATCTTCAACGCTCCGACATCTTTCTTTAGTGTTGCATCCTTCAGCTCTCTGATTGCCCCGCATTTCATACAGATCAGATGCAAGTGTGTCTCCGCCAGCATCCGTAATTCATACTGTACAGCCTGGGCCGTCAGCTGATGGCGCACAATTAAGCCGCTGTCTACCAAAACGTCGACCGTGTTATAAACAGTAGCCCGACTGACATGAAAATTCATTTCCTCCAGTTTCTGATGAAGCAAACACATATCAAAATGACCGGGGAAACTGCATATACACTCCAATATGGCATAGCGTTCCTCCGTCTTTCGTAGTTTTTTCTCGGCAAGATATCTGGTGAACAGGTCTTGCATCTCTGTGTACTTTTTTGCATCCATCTTCAAGTTGCGACTCCACGCGACCGACAAAGTTAGCGCATTTATTTTAAACGCAAAGCCTTAACGGCAATATTCAAATTCAAATTTTAAATCATTATATATTTCCTGCCCTTCGGGCGTCTGCATGAATTCAGGAAAATCATCGAACCCGCCCAACATTTGCTGCGCCCGTTCAGCCGACTGTCTTCCATAAAATTTCATGGCTTTCATCGCAGCCTGCTTTTCTTTGAAGGACGCCTCGAAATCAGTCTGGGCAAGCGTCCGCATACATTCCGCGACAAATGCGGTCCTCACCGGTGCTATCAAATCCTTTCCTTCCTTAAACAGTTCGGCCCAGACTAGATAAGCCACCGTACGTGCATATTCGTCTTCCACATTAAAAATCAACCCGAGCAGCAAATCCTCCACATCCGGCAACTTATAAAACAAATTGTGGCTGCACTGCTCTGCAATTTCCAAATAAGGGATTTCTTTCACCCATTGCTTCGCCTCTTGGGACGAGAACTCGTCTACCGGCTGCAAGAAAGAAGCCAATATCTTGAATTCACGGATGTCTTCTTTCCACAA